>ENA-ORMS01000806-ORMS01000806.1-human-gut-metagenome-genome-assembly--contig:-NODE-806-length-29274-cov-3.060645_pt1 | contig 29274 bp, 26 predicted proteins | sample MGYA00242104_ERZ508997 | MGnify/ENA primary metagenome ERZ508997 (study PRJEB26280, sample SAMEA2338704) | human gut metagenome | biome: human gut; feature: human-associated habitat; material: faeces... | reverse complement strand
ATGAATGACACCTACCTTGATCTCATCCTTTGGAATACCTGTGGATGTCGTATTATCCCCTGCCACGGAGCTCTCCGTTCCCTGCTCATCACTTCCATCCACACTGTTCGTTGCATAATCATCAATCTCTGTCTGCGCCCCACAGCCTGCCAGCAGGCAGCCGCACAATAACGCTGCGATCCATCCACTCCATTTTTTCTTTTTCATCTGACGCCTCATTTCTCCCTGTAAACACGATCTCTGGTATCAAAAAACAACCACTAATTCTAGTTTAATACAATTTTCTCATTTTTCAACAATTTTCTGTCATTTTTCGACATATTCATTTTATATTGTTCTCCTACGCAAAAAAAGCTATACTGTATATAAAAAATCAGCGGCAGATACCTCCACGGTCACTGCCGCAGGAAAAGGATGGATAAAACTATGAAATTTATTTCCTGGAATGTAAACGGACTTCGCGCCTGCATGCAAAAAGGATTTTTAGATTTTTTCAATGAAGTGGATGCAGATTTTTTCTGTGTCCAGGAGACAAAATTACAGGAAGGGCAGATTGCCCTTGATCTCCCCGGCTACCATCAGTTCTGGAATTACGCCGAAAAAAAGGGCTATTCCGGCACTGCTATTTTTACAAAACACGAACCACTCTCTGACTCTTATGGCATCGGCATCCCAGAGCATGACCATGAGGGGCGTGTCATCACATTGGAATACGATGCTTTTTATCTGGTTACCTGTTACACTCCGAATTCCCAGAACGAACTGGCAAGACTTCCTTACCGCATGCAGTGGGAAGAAGATTTTCTTGCCTTTCTGAAAAGGCTCGACGAGGTAAAACCTGTCATTGTCTGTGGAGATCTGAATGTTGCACATGAAGAAATTGATTTGAAGAATCCAAAAACCAACCGCAAAAATGCCGGTTTTTCCGATGAAGAACGTACAAAGATGACCACTCTGTTAAACTCCGGATTCACAGATACTTTCCGCTATTTTTATCCTGATAAAGAGGGCATCTACTCCTGGTGGTCTTACCGGTTCAAGGCTCGTGAGAAGAACGCAGGATGGCGCATTGACTATTTTATCACTTCCAGATGTCTGGATGAAAAGCTGCAGTCTGCCGGAATCCATACGGAAGTGTACGGCTCTGACCATTGTCCGGTGGAACTTGTTGCAGACGTCTGATGCAGTGATAATATGTTTTTTAACGTCGTTTCGCATAAGATAAAAAGGGCGTGTGAAAAAACTCTCGTTTTTTCACACGCCCTTTTTACCTCTTTCAGATTTTTTACATGATCCTATTTTTCATGATTACCATTCCCTTTTTTTGTATCTCTTTCCTGCTGCAAACAGAATACTGCATCCTGCACAGAGAATGAGCGTCCATACCATCCACATGGAGTTGTCTCCTGTTTTTGGCGATCTGCCTGTCAGAGTGGTATTCACATCCTCATATACCAAGGCATAGGTTGAGAAACCATCCGTTGCAAATGTAAACTGATTCGTGGCTGCATCGTAAGTTCCATCGATCAGTGTTGCTACACCATCATGGATTCTGACGATCCTGTAAGTGCGTTCAATACTACTGTCATGGTTCACAAGGTTCTGCGGAATTGTGATTGCTATATACATTGGCGCGGATAAATCCGTAATCTGGCGATCCGCTCTTCCTGATATCTTCAATGTTAAATTAAGATTTAAGTATTGTCCGATCACATTGTTTCCAAGAACACTCTGAATGAGTGCAATCTCTTCTTTTGTTGGTGTCATGCCGGATGCACTCAAAACAAACTGCGTCTTGTTTCCGGCTTTTACTGCCTGGTTCTCGTCTTCACTTAATTTTGCAAGATTCAGAAGCTGATCTGCTGCACTTGCGATATTGATTGCAGGGACTCCCTCTCCGCTTACTGACTGTGCAGTTATCGCATTATCTGTAGATCCCGCAGCCGAAGAGGCAGTTGTGGAAGATGTATTGGAACTTTTTTCCGTTTTTGCATTACCATTATCCGCTTTCTTTGCTGTTTTCACAATAAAATAAGTTGAGAACTGATTTGTCTCAAAAGTCAGCGTACCATTTTCCGACACAGACGTTGTAAGTTTTGTGAGGTTTCCGTTATGCTCCCTTACAACCTCATATCCTGCCGCCGTGTCATAATCAGCCACTTGTAGTTTCATTTTTACAGGCTGGTCGAACTGCGTGACTGGATTCTCCCAGTTAGTTCCATCTCCCTTGCTGACAATCTGGTCTAAGGTCAGGTTTACTGCTTCTGCACTTACTGCATTTTCTACCTGTGCAAGTGCATTTGTTGTATTTGCATCCGAATCCTCCACAGTAAGACGCAGATTTCCACTTGGAGCCGCATTTGCTCCATTTTCAACAGAAGCAGAAGAGACTTTTGTTCCTGATGTCTTAATTTCATCCTGTGTCTGTGTGAAGATTCCTTTAAAATGCACGTTGGTATCCGGCATTTTGAAAGTGAAGGTTGATACCTCCGTCTGTGGTGCCAACGTAACTCCATTGATGGAAGCCCCTGACAACTGATAACCATAATCCGGGGTTAATCTTACCGTAACTTGTTTTCCGGCTTCTACTGCAATATGTCCACCTTTCTCATCCCCTGGATTGTTTGCAAACGGTATACTATATAAATCATATACACCTTCTACCGCAACCACCTGCGCTTTTCCATGCTCTAAATAGGCATCTTCTCCATAGGTCTGTCTGTCATATGCCCATGTAATGGTTCTCACAGAATGATCGATCTGGATATGCTGTGTTCCCGCTGCATTTAACGCTATCGCTGTCTGCTCAGATTTTCCCTCATCTGCGGACTTTCCCGGAAACTGCAGACTGTATTTTGTTTCATCACAGGAAACGTAAAATTGTATAGATGTTATGTCAGCTTCAAACACATATTCTTTTGTACTGTTGGTATCTAAACCTGTCAATTGACTGAAACTGCTGCCACCATCCTTGCTTACATATATCTGTATATCTTTAGAAACCATGTCTGCAAAGCTGTTACAGGCATCCCCCTCCAATTGTAAGCGAATCCTGTTATCTGTTGACTGCCCCGGCTGTCCTTGCGAACCCTTTTTTTCTACGACAAGTGTAATAGAATCTGGGAATCCTCCTTCACCCTCCCGTTCTGCCAGTGAAGTTTCATTCTGATTTACCGTAAGATATGTTTGAAATCCATCGTTTGAATACACACGAATCTGCATCTTATCTGGATCAAAGTTCTCGAGTTTAAATTTTACACTCCCTAAATTCCCCTCTGATATAGAAACTTTAGAATCATTTAATTCTGCACCTTCCACCGTTAACGCAACATCTGTTCCCTCTACGCCATACGTGACAATGCTGCCATTCACAGTACCTGCAAAATTCAACTCAATCGATCTGCTGCCTTGTCCTCCTTCGCCCTCTGCCGACACGTTCATCGCCGGCAGGACACCGAATATCAGTACCAATGTCAACAGGACACTGACTGCTTTCTTCCACGCCTTTCTCATCCGCTTTTCCTCCTATACTACTTTTTAGTGTAATTATGTTCTCCCATTTGGGGACTCTTCTCTACATTTTTCCGCTTCCGCCACATACCGTACATTTCTTCGCTCCATGACAGAGAATACAATCATCCGTGATCACACCCTTGCCATGACAAATTAAACACGGCTTTCCATGTGAACCGCCACAGAGTTCGCAGACAATTTTTCCTGCACCCAGACAACATCTGTCATAACCTCATTCTGCCCGGTCAGATATCCTTTTTCTTCTGCGGCACCCACAATTGTCTCCATCCCATCTGCAAGCTTCTGTCCTGTCAGATCAACTGTTTCAAATAACTCTGCCGCATCCTCATTCAGATACTCCACAGAGACAATGCATCCTTCCGAATCTAAATATAAATTAAATTCTGGATTAATTTTTATATGGATCACAGCCGCATACACTAAATTGTCTGGTATCCCAACCCCTCCGGCTTTCTTCGTCGAAAAAGCTTCCGTCGTTTCTGTCCCCATGACTGCTTCTGCATCACGTCTTTCTTCTGAACTCTGTTCGGTCGCTGCGATCGTCTGATCACTCACTTCTTTTCCACAGGAAGTCACAGTAAACAACATCACCGCCAGACAAAAAAAGACTCCCACATCACGCACCTTATGTCTCATTCAAGCCTCCTATCTCCATAAAAGGAATATACTTGAAAAATCTTAACATAAAATTGCACGATCCGGGAGTTTACATATGTCTCAATCGTCACGATCAGCCTTTTTTTCCGGTTTCCATGTATAATAAAACTGGATCAGGCCAATCCTTGAATTTGTATCTGTTTTTTTGTTGAGCGATGAAATATATCGATATAACATTGCCCTTGAAATATAAAGCCTATTTGCGATCTCCTGCACCTCCTCATCCGATGCCAAAAGCATTTTCAACACCTCCTGCTCCCGTTCTGTCAGCGCATAGGTATCTGCAAATGCTGAAAAATAATCCTGCTCCTCTTCCTGTTTCCGCTCCTGATCAGGCAATTCCACATCCGTCTGTCCCATCACCGTGTAAATATAAATCGCAATGCTGATCAGCACAAATAACCCGATCGATGCGATCATGATCTTCGTACTGTCATCGGATTGGATCAGTGCTACAGAAAAGCTTCCAATGAGTATGGCGCAGAGATTGTTCACCGCTCTTCCCATGCCAGCCCAAAACTGTGGCACTCTCATGTACCCCGCCAGCCGCACAAAACCGGTCGAGAAAAACACAACAAAGAAGCCTGCCGACAGATAAAATACGATCAGCCCAAGCAAAAAAGAGCCGCCGGAAACGATCACAAGTATACACACCGTGGAAAGCAGCGTCACGCAGTACATGATAAGGTTCCTGTATCTGCCTTTTCCATAATCAAACAACACACCTGCCACAAGTCCGCTGACCGCCAGGATCAGTCTTGGCCACTGTCCGATATCCATACTTCCACCTGCATGCCCTAATGTCACTGCATTGTCTAATGTTGCAAAAATACAGGTCATAAGGGCGACTGTGAAAATGAGCGTAACTGCCACTGCATACGGATGTCTGATGGGATCTGACTCATATAGGTTCCGCTCCATCAGGCTTCTCGCCACCTTCTTTTTCTCCACCAGAAAAAGAAGTGCCCAGAATGCAACAGTCAAAATCACTGCTTCCACCGCTGCATTATGGATCAGATTGTTTTCGAGAAACTGTAAAAAAAGTCCAGTTGCATACGATACCCCCACCGTTTCCGCCAGATGTTCTTCCATACCATAGCGGCACGCTGCCCGGTAGTGTACCAGACTTCCGGCTATTCCAAGCAGCACATATAAAATCAGTCCTGCTGCAAGTGTGCTTCCATAACTCTGATGTACCTGAATCACCCACAGACATACAGCCGCGAGAACTCCGGCACCAGCCCTACCTGCTCTCTTTGCACTTTCCCGCAGTTTTTCATCAAACACTCCCAACAGAAGAAAACCCATCGTACTGATTCCAAGCACATAACTTTGTGCAAGCACCACTCCGCTCGAATCCGTCTGAAATGCCATCATATTGTCAAATAAATATTCTGCTCCCAGAAACACATAATTAAATAACGCCAGAGCAATCATGATCTCAATTCGTTCTCTCTTCCAGAAAGTATTCTTCATTTGTTAATTCTGCCTTTAATTTCCATAAAATCTCCGTATCATTCCGTACCAGACCTCAGATAATGACTCCGCCGCCGGCAATGTAATCTCCATCATAAAGTACAACTGCCTGTCCCGGTGTCACTGCGCGTACCGGTTCTTCAAACACACAATGGATCTGATCTTCTCCGGTACGTGTCACTTTACACATACTTCCACTGTGGGAGTAGCGGATTTTTGCCTTTAACTTCACTTCGCCTTCAATGTCTGGGATCGACATGAAGTTCACATGATCCGCATACAGTTCTGTCGTAAACACATCCTCATTCGAACCTAATACAACCTCATTTGTCTCCGGGCGGATCTCTGTCACAAACACCGGGTAACCAAGTGCAATTCCAAGACCTTTTCTCTGTCCTACCGTGTAATGTGTGATTCCTTTATGTCTGCCAAGTATTTTCCCATCTTTGGATACAAAATTTCCAGGTGGTGGTACAAGATTTCCACACTCTTTATCAATAAATCCTGCATAATCATCATCTGGAATAAAGCAAATCTCCATGCTGTCTTTTTTGTGTGCGACCATCAGCCCGATCTCCTCTGCGATCTGGCGGATTTCGTCCTTATGGTAATCTCCGACCGGCATGAGTGTTCTCGATAACTGTGCCTGTGTCAGATTGTAAAGCGCATAAGTCTGGTCTTTTGCGGCTGTGACAGAATTTTTGATTGCATAGCGGCCATTTGGAAGCTGCTCAATTCTTGCGTAGTGTCCGGTTGCAATGTAATCTGCACCAATAGCAAGGCTCCGATCTAATAATGCCTCCCACTTCACATAGCGGTTGCAGGCAATGCAGGCGATACATGGATTCGGTGTTCTTCCCTTCAGATATTCTGCTGTAAAATAATCCATGACATTCTTTTTGAATTCCTGCTTAAAATTCATGACGTAATACGGAATTTCCAGACGGTCTGCCACTCTTCGTGCATCATCAACAGCACTGAGTCCACAGCAGCCACCATTTTTTTCCTGTGTAAATTCATCCTCATCCTGCCAGATCTGCATTGTGACACCGATCACATCATATCCCTGCTTCTTTAATAAATACGCTGCAACGGAAGAATCCACGCCTCCCGACATTCCTACTACTACTTTTTTTGCCATAGTTTACCTCTTTTCCCGCCATAAAAAAAATTATGAGAAACCCATTTTTATGAGCTTCTCATAACATATCATGTCTGTATTTATTTTGCAACCGTTTAGGTTGTGGTATTATAGATCTCACCTGTCGTATAATTGTATGTATACATGCCTGACTTATTGTAAGTATTGGCTTTCTCTGCCTCACTCTTCGCATAACTCTCGATCATACCTGCCTGAACCGAGGTCTGATAACCAAATCCGCCTGTCGTATGGAACAGGGATTTTACCGTGTTCATATCGGCTTTCTTAAATGCTGTCTCATCAATGGAAAGCTTATTGTCGGTTCCGATCGTGATTCCGACCTTGCTGAGCATGTTGGAATTTGCCTTTGTCAGATTGACCATGGACTTTGTACTTCTTAAGATGTTGTTGGTATTGGAATCCCCACCCTCTTTTAACATCTTGTTGTAGCTGTCCACAAAATCACTGACTGCCTTGTAAATCTTGTCTGTATCATACTCATAAGATACTTTTCCATCTTTATCTGTCGTCTGTTTCTTTGTAAACAAAGATTTATCTCCATTTGTTCTCAGTGTCTCAGACGCCTTCTTTAAATCCTCTGCTGCGCTCTCGATATTTGCAAGTGTCTTGGAAGAATCTTTGGAAGTCGATGTGGTAGCAGACACAGACGAAGATGATGAATCGCCCGATGCCTCCTTTGTGTAATAAGCCTTCATCAGCTTTGTGTAACTTCCATTTTGGATTGTGGCATAGTCAGAATAACTAATACCAAGTAAATCTGATGTTCCAAACATTGCACTTGTTTTCGTACTTCCTGAATTCAAACTGGAAAACAGTACGCCGATGGAAGATGAATCATATCCTGAAATTGTTGCCATATTTCTCACTCCTTTGATCAGCAATCATCCATGTAAAACAATATCGTTGTGTAATTATGCATTCTCCCTCATAATTACCTCTCTCTTATCATTACATCGTCATTTTAGCTTCATTTTATTAGTTTTTCAAGGTCATTTCTGTAGTTTTGCACAAAAATTTTTAATTATTCAACAATTGTTCATACTTTATTCACATATTACTGTTACAATAAACTCATAAATGAAACGGAAATAAGTTTTTAATACTTGATAAATTTTTTCATAATAGCCCAGACGCCTTTGGTGTCTGGGCACTCCTCATTTCAGAGGTCTTTTCAGATGGCAGAATGCCATCTGTTTTTATATATTCTCAATCTGCCAGTCAATTGGTTCCACACCATTCGCCTGCAAAAATTCATTCGCCTTGCTGAAATGCCTGCATCCGAAAAATCCCCGGTACGCAGACAGTGGGCTTGGATGCGGTGCTGTCAGGATCAGATGCTTTGGATTGGTCAGCATCGGTATCTTGCTCTGTGCCGGTCTTCCCCACAGCATGTATACAATCGGTCTGTCCTGTGCATTCACAGCCTGGATGATTGCATCTGTAAACTGTTCCCAGCCATGTCCCTGATGGGAATTTGCCTGATGTGCACGCACAGTCAGTACTGTATTTAACAAAAGTACACCCTGGTCTGCCCATTTTTTCAGATATCCATTATTTGGGATATAACAGCCGAGATCATCATGCAATTCCTTATAGATATTCTGTAATGACGGTGGTATTTCTTTTTGTTCCGGTAATACGGAAAAAGATAATCCGTGCGCCTGATTTACATTATGATATGGATCCTGCCCAAGCAAAAGCACTTTTACCTTGCTTAACGGCGTAAAATGCATCGCATTAAAAATATCGTCCGCCGGTGGATAAATCACCGTTTTACTGTATTCATCGCGGACAAACTGATATAACGCTTTATAATATGGCTTTTTGAATTCCCCCTGGATCTCATCCAGCCAGTCATTTGTGATCATTGACATTTTTGTTACCTTCTTAAAATTTCTCCTGCACTGCTGCATTTGTCCGGGACATCCAGTCTGCTGCCGGATGTCTCAGCGCCGCACCGGAACACCGCGGTCTGCAAGATAATCTTTCAAATCAGCTATTTCCAGCTCTTTATAATGGAACAGAGAAGCTGCTAACGCTGCGTCTGCTTTTCCTTCCGTCAGCGCATCATAAAAATGCTCTTTTGTTCCGGCTCCACCGGATGCGATTACCGGAATGGATACATTTTCAGCGATCATTCTGGTGAGTTCCAGATCATAACCGGCTTTTGTGCCATCACAGTCCATGCTGGTCAGCAAAATCTCACCCGCACCCAGTCTGTCTGCTTTCATCGCCCATTCAACAGCATCCATGCCAACATCGATACGACCGCCATTTTTATAAATATTCCAACCGGAACCATCTTCTCTTCGTCTTGCATCAATGGCTACAACCACACACTGACTTCCAAATTTATCTGCGGCCTCACTGATCAGATTCGGGTTATTGATGGCAGATGAGTTGATGGAGATCTTATCTGCTCCCTCGCGGAGCAACGCCTTAAAATCATCTACCGTGCGGATTCCTCCACCCACGGTAAACGGGATAAATACCTTTTCTGCGACCTTTCGCACCATATCGACCACAGTCTCCCGCGCATCAGACGTTGCTGTGATATCTAAGAAAACCAATTCATCTGCTCCTGCTTTATCATACGCTGCCGCAATCTCAACCGGATCACCTGCATCCCGTAAGTTGACAAAATTAACACCTTTTACCACGCGTCCCTGATTTACATCCAGACACGGAATAATTCTTTTTGTAAACATTGACGTTCCTCCTACAATTTTGCAAAGTTAGAAAGTATCTGTAATCCTACTGTTCCACTTTTTTCCGGATGGAACTGACATGCAAAAATATTATCTTTTTCCACAGACGCATGAATATGTGTGCTGTACTCGATGGTTGCTTTGACAATTGACTCTTCTCTGGCTTTTAAATAATAGGAATGAACAAAATAAACAAATGGATTGCCATTCAGATTTTCAAACAGTCGTCCATTGTTCTGCAGATCCAGCGAATTCCATCCAATATTTGGAATTTTCAGTCCTTCCTGTTCTGGGATTCGAAGGATTTCTCCATCCAACAGATGTAACCCTTCCACTCCCTCAGACTCTTCACTTCCTTCAAACAAAAGCTGTAATCCCAGACAGATTCCCAAAAATGGTTTCTGCTCTGCCGCCACTTCATGAATGACCTTGTCAAGTTCAAACTTCCTCAGCTGGCTCATGGCATCTCCGAAAGATCCAACACCCGGAAGGATCACCTTGTCTGCCTTTTTGATTTCATGAAAATCTCTTGTGATCACGCACTCCTGCCCCAGAAACTGTAATGCCTTTTCTACACTTTTTAAATTTCCTGCATCATAGTCAATGATCGCTATCATTCTGTCACCTCTGATAAGCCTGCCTTCTCTAATACTTTGTAAATTTCTCTGGAATAAGTCTCTTTATTGGACAGTGCATACATGGTTCTTGCATCCTCTGCTGTCAATCCAAAATCCTGCTGTAATGCTGTCTCTGCTGCACTTTCAATCTTATCAAACTCGCCCCTGCATCCATAAGTCTCTGCATCCTGCAGATACTTGTCATATCGCTGTACCGTGCGGATCAAAGAATCCAGAGCCATATCGTAAACCTCTGCATCCATCATGCTCTCGTAAGCTTCATACTCTGCTGAAACCATAGCTGTAATACGATATTTCTCATAGGTATCCGTGTCTTTTTCCTTTACTTTCTCCCCTGCCACAGCCTGAAAAGCATCCGAATATCTTCCTTCTGCAAATGCCTGGTCTGCATCTGCAAAACTGTTTGAATATCCAAGTAAATGTGTGCCTGCCAGAACAAGTACCAGAATGGATGCTGCCATCACAAAAACGAGGATCACCGGCACTTTTGGCAGCGGCGGTGTGTTATCCGGTTCTGCCGGTGGCTTTGGTTTCTTCTCTTTCTTTGGTTTTACTTTTTTCTCTTTCGGCTGCTTTGGTGCTTTTTCTTTCTTCTTTTTCTCTTTTTTCTTTTTTTCTTTCCCGCCCTTCTTATCACCGTCCGAAGAACCTTCTAACTCTTTTAAGATGTCCATATCATCCATAGACATCTCAGTAACTGCAGGTTCAGCCTGCATTCCGGAAATTTCTTCCTCATCTGGTTCATCATCACCGAACAGTAATTTAGACAGCTTTGCCAGAAATCCCTGTTTCTTCGGCTTCTTTTCTTCTTTTACCTCGTCATCCGGCTGCACTTCTGCTTTTGCATTGTCCGCCTCCGGTATTTCGGAATCTTCGCCTGTTCCACTCAGAATCCTCATTAATTCATCATCTTCATCCGATACCGCTTTTTCGTTTTCTGTTTCCGGATCATCCAGTCCAAAATCATCAATTCCGATATCATCGATTGCCAGATCATCAATTCCATCCTCACTGGCATCCTCATCATTTTTTACTTCAGCAGTATCCTCTTTCTGCTCTGCTGTTTTCTCCACTGCTGATGTTTCCATCTCTGCTGTATCATTTGCGGCTTCCTGATTCACGCTCTCCATGATCTGGTCAATATCATCAAGCATCGGCTGTGTTGCTTTTGTCACACCCTGTGAACTTTCGTCCCTGTCTAATTCTTGCTCGAACTGTTTTAAAAATTCATCGGGATCATTATCTTTCCGGAGTTCCTGTTCAAACTGATCCATAAACAGATCATTGGAATCCGGAATATCAATTGTCTCTCTTGTACTCTTCTGTGGCATTTGTTCTTTACTCTCAATTTCTTCTGGATTTACAGGATCACTGTCATTTAAATCAGATCTGCCATCGACGGCATTTAATAACTGATCCAGGTAATTTTCTGATTCATTCATGGTAATATTCTCCTGCTATTGATTTCTTTGTAACTATCATATATTTATTTTTCGATTATAGTAAATCAGGGATGTGAAAAAACTCACACCCCTTTTTCTGACTTAATCTACGCTCTTATCGATCAGATTGTCAATTGCCTCTACCAGCATACCGATCTCCGGCTTTGTCAACTGGGCATCTGCTCCTAACTGTTCTCCCTTTTTGCGCATCTCCTCATTCACAAGAGATGAAAAAATAATAAGTGGTATCTTCTTGATCTCATCATCTGATTTGCAGAGTTTTGTCAATCTGTGTCCATCCATGAGAGGCATCTCAATATCTGTGATGATACAGTGTACGTCCTGACGGACTGTTCCTTTCTTCTTGAACTCAGTCAGCTTATCCCACGCCTCCTGTCCGTTCATTGTCATGATCAGATTCGTGTATCCTGATTTTTTCAGACACTCTGAGATCATTTTTCCAAGCAGTGGGGAATCCTCTGCAATGAGGATTGGAGAATCGCTTCTGTCTCTGGCTGTTCTCTCCTCCACATCTGATACTTTCAGTCCGGTTTCCGGGCTGATGTCCGTAACTATCTTTTCAAAATCAAGGATCACCACTAATTTTCCTTCCAGCTTGATAACCCCTGTTGCAGCACTCTTATCTTCCGTGTTGATCGTAGAATCCGGTTTAATGATGTCCTCCCATGATACTCTGTGGATACCGATCACTTCATCTACATGGAATGCAATGTTTAATTTATTAAAGTTTGTGATAATGAATAAGCCCTTTTTCTCGGATGGTTCCATTCCCAGACACTTTTTCAGGTCAATAACCGTCATCATCGTATCACGCGGCATAAAAATTCCTTCCACACAAGGATGTGCATTTGGAACCGGTGTTACCTGCTGATAGGTAAGGATCTCTCTGATCTTTGCCACGTTGATTCCATAATAATTGTCACCTAACGTAAATTCCAGAACTTCTAATTCATTTGTACCTGACTCTAAAAGAATATTTGTATCCATTGTGTCTTCCTCCCACGTATATGTTCTCTTGTTTTTTAATTTGATTTAATATATGAACCTCAGTCCGCAGTGCACGCCAGAAAAATCAGAGATTTTCCTGGCTGTCGGGCATTCGCCCTATCACTCTCGATATATGCAGACCTCAACATGCAAGCATGTTCGGTCTGCATATTCTCGATTGGCACTGCTCATTGCATACGCACATTATACCACATCATTATTTTAAAAACAATTATACTACAATTATAGTTGTTTTATTATCACAAATAAATTATAATTTTCAAAATATGTAAAAAAAATGAATGATTTTTCAAAAATTAATTTGTATATGTTATAAAAAGCGGATATAATATTATTAAATAAAGATTTATGATTATGAAATGGTGAAACGATTATTCAATTATATGAAATGCATCTTTTAATGATCATAAAATAAATAAGGAGGTTTCTATGAAAAAGAATATCAAACATTTTTTTCTGTTGACAGCTCTTGCCGCTGGAACAATCCATTTTGTTAACAGATTTATTAATATGACAGCTGATATCAAGAATATTTTGAAAGCAGAGAACGGCAATTTTTACGATTGGAAAAACGGACAGATTTATTATACGAAACGCGGATCAGGCAGTCCGTTATTGCTGATTCACGATCTGAATCCGGTCTGCTCTTCTTATGAATGGTGCAAAGTGATTCGAAAACTGGAAAAGAAACATACTGTCTACACACTGGACTTACTTGGATGTGGACGCTCTGCAAAACCGTACTTAACTTACACCAATTATTTATATGTTCAGCTTGTGACGGATTTTATCCAAAATGTAATTGGAGAAAAAACAGATATTATTGCATCGAATGAATCAATCTCATTTGTAACGTTAGCTTGCAATATGAATAAGGATCTGGCAAACTCTATTATTGCGATCAATCCGACTTCTTTGAAAGAGCTTCATATTACAACCGATAAATATGCTTCTGTGAAAAAAACATTATTGGAACTCCCTGTGATTGGAACATTCCTTTACAACATCAAAGTTAGCAATACTTACATCACCAAAGATTTCCGCGAGGAATATTATGCGAGACCACAGTTGGTTTCTTCCAAATTAATTGACGCATACTACGAAGCAGCCCACATGAATTTCAGTCATGGTAAATATTTAATGGCAAGCATGGAAGCAAATTACACAAAGAACAGTATCGAACATGCGCTGAAAAAATTAGAAACTCCAATTTATGTGATTGAGAGTCGAAACATGAAAGATGCAATCGCAATTGCAGATTCTTATAAAAAGACAAACTCCAGAAATGAAATCGTATACTTATCCAACTGTAAAAAATATCCACAGTTAGAGATTGCCGATAAAGTTGTGGAAGCAATTGATATGTTTTTAAAGTAGGATTATTTTAGAATTTAATAATAAAAAGAAAAAACTCCTGTCCTCCAAATGATGCATTAAAAACACGTTTTATAATAGAATGTAAAAATTTTTACATTTAAGCATGTTATTGCATCATAAAAAAGACAGGAGTTTGTGTATATGGTGATTTATTTTATCACCCAATTATTACATCACTCAGTAACTATTATTTTTACAACGGTGTCTTTGTCGGTGTTCCGGCTTTTCTCGGATAAGTTTTCGGTGTTCCCTTCACCTTATCGATCACGACAAACGATCTTTTCTGCTCATACAGATCAAATTTATAGACTTCTTTCATTTTTCCTCCAAGCAAAAATGTTGCATTTTTTGCATTAGCAACTTCCTCTTCAATTTCACCGGATTTGTAAGAAATAAAATTTCCACCTATTTTTACAAAAGGAACACAATACTCTTCTAAGGAAGAAAGGTTTGCGACTGCCCTTGAGACAACCAGATCAAACTTTTCACGGTATTCCTTATTTTTTCCAAGCTCCTCCGCTCTCGCATGAAGTGCTTCAATATCTTTTAATCCAAGTTTCTCTATCACTTCCTGTAAAAATAATATTCTTTTATTCAGAGAATCAGCAAGTGTCACCTTCAGATTCGGAAAAGCAATTTTCAAAGGAATTCCCGGAAATCCGGCGCCGGTTCCCATGTCCATCACTGAAACTTCTTTTTTGAGATCATACACTTTGATCAGGGAGAGACTGTCCAGAAAATGTTTTTCAATGACTTCATCAAATTCTGTGATCGCAGTCAGATTCATAACTTTATTTTTTTCCACCAGCATCTCATAATATCTGATAAACTGCTGTATCTGATTATCGCTTAATTCAATCTGAAGTTCTTCCAGACCTTTTAAAAATTTTTCTAAATTATATGTCATTTTATATTTCCTTTATGATATTTCATCTGCTCCATATAAACCAAAAGTACCGAAATGTCTGCCGGGGAGACTCCTGAAATTCTCGATGCCTGTCCAATTGATAACGGTCTGTAAAGTTTTAACTTCTGTCTGGCTTCAATACGGAGGCTTGGTACTTCATCATAATCAAAATCTTCTGCTATTTTTTTATTTTCCAGTTTTTTATAATGCTCTACCTGTTTGATCTGCCGCACAATATATCCATCATACTTGATATTGATATTAACCTGTTCAACTACATCATAAGGCAGCTCAGGTCTTTCCTTATCGATTGGAGCTAATTTTTCATAATCAAGTTCAGGTCTGCGGATCAGTTCTGTTAAAGTTGTTCCGGTATTTAACGGAATACTTCCGTAACTTTCCAAAAGAGCCTGAACCTCTTTATTAGCACCGATCTTGACTCCGGCAACACGTTCAATCTCTTTCTGGATCAATACTTCCTTCTGGCAGACCCAGTCATATCGCTCCTGTGAAATTAAACCAATCTCATATCCTTTTTTTGATAAACGGAGATCAGCATTATCCTGACGAAGCAGCAAACGGTATTCCGCACGGGAAGTCATCATGCGATACGGCTCATGATTTTCTTTTGTCACAAGATCATCAATTAAAACTCCTATATAAGCCTCGGAGCGATCTAATATCAGCGGTTCTTTTCCGAGAATGCTCATGGCTGCATTGATTCCGGCAACTAACCCCTGACAGGCAGCCTCCTCATAACCACTGCTTCCATTAAACTGACCACCTGAAAACAGTCCTTTGATATTTTTAAATTCCAGAGTAGCATACAACTGATTTGGATTGATACAATCATACTCAATCGCATAAGCATTACGGACAATTTTCACATGTTCAAGTCCCGGCAGGGTGCGGTACATTTCATGCTGGACATCTTCCGGTAAAGAGGAAGACATTCCACCAACATACATCTCATTCGTATTTATTCCTTCCGGTTCAATAAAAATCTGATGTCTGTCCTTATCCGCAAATTTTACAACCTTATCTTCAATGGAAGGACAGTATCTTGGTCCTGTACCTTCAATAATTCCTGCATAAATTGGAGAGCGGTCCAAGTTATTCCGGATGATCTCATGTGTTTTCTCATTTGTATAAGTCAGCCAGCAGGAAACCTGATCGATCTGCACATCTTCAGGATTAGTTGTAAAGGAAAAAGGTACAACTCTCTCATCTCCTTTTTGCTCCTGCATTTTTGAAAAATCAACAGACCTTTTGTCAATTCGTGCAGGCGTTCCTGTCTTAAAACGGAACATTTCAATTCCATGCGCTTTCAGGGAATCTGTCAGATGATTTGCTGCCTGCAGACCGTTTGGTCCGGTGTATGTGATCATCTCACCGGTCAGACATCTTGCGCGAAGATAAGTTCCTGTACACAATACGACTGCCTTACAATGATAAACCGCACCTGAAAACGTTTTCACGCCTGTCATTTTCTGAATTTCTTTTCCGTTTTCCAGCGCTGCTGTTTCCGTGATAATTTCAGAAACTTCTGCCTGACGGATGGTAAGATGATCGGTATTCTGAAGCGTCTTACGCATCTCCATACTATAATTCATTTTATCTGCCTGCGCACGCAGTGAATGAACGGCCGGACCTTTGGATTTATTTAACATCTTGGACTGGATAAATGTCTTATCGATATTTTTTCCCATCTCACCACCGAGCGCATCGATCTCACGAACCAGATGTCCTTTGGAACTTCCTCCAATATTCGGATTACACGGCATCATCGCTATACTGTCTACACTCACGGTAAAAATAATTGTTTCCAGTCCGAGTCTTGCACACGCCAATGCTGCCTCGCATCCGGCATGTCCGGCTCCGACTACAACCACATCATATTCTTCCTCTACATACGGAATCTTCTTCTCTTCCATTTTTCTGTCCTCAACTCATATAAGATTTTGAATGATTCTCTTTCACATTTACAATCTGCAAATTATTTTTTATTTACCCATACAGAATTTACTGAAGATTTCATTTACCAGATCATCTTCCACAGATTCTCCGATAATATTTCCAAGTTCCTCGTAAGCATTCATCAGATCAATGGAATAAAAATCTTCCGGCATATCATCTGCAATACTCTGCAATACTAAATGTAAACTTCGTAAAGCTTCCTGTAAAGATGTTTTATGTCTGATATTCGTAATATAAACTTCATCATTAAATGTAACTTCCCCGGAGAAGAACATTTCTTTGATCGTTTCTTCAAGATCATCCATTCCGGTCTGCTCTTTTGCAGAAATTGAGATCATTTTTTTATCCAGATGTTTTCTGATATCTTCCACAGTTGTGACCGGACTTAAATCAGATTTATTTAACAAAACGATTGCATGTCTGTCTTTCAACAATTCCATGATCTCATGATCATTTTCATCTAACGCTGTGGATGTGTCAACTACATAAATGACAAGATCGGCATTATTCAAATATTTCTTTGCACGTTCCACACCGATTTTTTCCACGACATCTTCCGTGTCACGGATTCCGGCGGTATCAATGATATTCAATAAAATACCGTTTAAATTAATCTGTTCTTCCAGAACATCCCGTGTTGTTCCCGCAATATCTGTAACGATAGCCTTCTCTTCTCCAACCAGAGAATTTAAAAGAGAAGATTTTCCGGCATTCGGCTTCCCAACAATAACAGTTGAAATACCTTCTTTTAACATTTTTCCATTATCACTGTTTGCAAGCAGTTTATCAATTTTTTTTATCACATCCGATACTATACTGGATAGTTTTTCCGGATATCCATCCAGACTGATGTGCTCCGGATCATCTAATGCACTTTCGATAAATGCAATCTCATGTAAAACAGTTCCGCGGATTTCTTTGATTTTTTCTGAAACAGAACCTGAAAGCTGGCTCAACGAACTTTTTAATGCAAATTCATTCTTGGAATTGATAACATCAATAACGGATTCTGCCTGTGAGAGATCAATTCTTCCATTTAAAAATGCACGTTTTGTAAATTCACCCGGCTCTGCAGGACGCGCACCATATTTGATCACTGTTTCTAAAATTCTCTTCATGACATAAACGCCACCATGACAGTCTATCTCAACCGTATCTTCCCTGGTATAACTTTTCGGTTCTCTCATCAGAACAACCATAACTTCATCGATCACTTCATCTCCATCATGAATATGACCATAGTGAATTGTATGCGTTGGCATATCTTCTAACTTTTTCTGATTCTTCATTTCAAAAATACGGTCTGTGATAGAAACTGCCTCGTCTCCGCTGATTCTTACGATTCCGATTCCTGAACTTGTCATTGCAGTTGCAATTGCAGCAATGGTATCCGTTCCCATAGTGATATCCTTTCCATGTACAAAACTGCACGCCGCAAAACTTCATAAGAACCTGCCATATCATTTCCGGCATTTTCATAAAGCTTTGTAACGTGCAGCTTCTGGTCTTTTAAATTCTATACTTGAATTTATCTTTCTCTATCTCTTTTTAAAGTAACAACCACATGTCTGTATGGTTCTTCGCCTTCGCTGTGTGTTGTTACAAACTTGTCATTCTGCAATGCAGAATGGATAACTCTTCTCTCAAAAGGATTCATTGGTTCTAAAGAAACAGGACGTTTTGTTCTCTTTACTTTGTATGCAATGTTCTTTGCAAGATTCTCCAATGTCTCTTTTCTTCTCTTGCGGTAATCTTCTGTATCAATCTTAACTTTAATGTATTCCTCAGAATTTTTATTCACTGCAAGGTTTGCAAGATACTGCAGGGAGTCGAGAGTCTGTCCTCTTTTACCAATGAGGATACCCATGTCATCTCCTTTCAGTTCTACGTTGTAAGTATTACCATCTTCTGCTTTTTCAATAATGATCTCAACTTTAAGATCCATAGCAGCAAAGATTTTCTGTAAAAATTCTGTGATATCGCCTTCTACAGAATATTTCTTACGGACTTTGATCACAGCATCTTTTCTTGCGATTCCTAAAAATCCTGTGCTTCCTTTTTCGATTACTTCATATTCAATCTGATCACTGGTAGCTCCAAGTTTTACAAGAGCTTCTGTGATAGCATCATCGACTGTTCTTGCTGATACTTCAATATACTCCATAACAATAACCTCCACATATACGTTATCTTACCAACACGTTTTTGAAAAATAATCTGTTAGTTTTTCTTATTATTTCTCTCGTTAAATTCACGGACCAGGTTTGCTTTTGCAGCCATGCTTTCAGGTTTTGCATTGGCTTTCAATGCATTTGCCTTCTCAAGTTCAAGTTCTTTCTCTGCAGTTGTCTTAACAGAACTCTTGGAACTTGCTGTAACCTGTCTTGTGTTCATACGTGCAGCATTGGAAATCTGGTTTTCAGAGATTCCCATCTTCTCACGTTTTTTCTTTGCTTTTTCCTGATTCTTTGCAATAATATCATCCAGATCAATCTTATCAAAATGTTTATTTAAGAAGAACTGCTGGATACTTCTTACAACCGCACTTGCGATCCAGTAGATACCGAGACCGACCGGAACAGTAAAACACATTACCAGTGAGAATAATGGCATAGTGCGGTTCATCATCTTCATCTGCTGAGCCATCTGGTCGTTATCTCCACCTGCTGTTGCAGCCGTTGGCATTAACTTGATATTTAAAACCTGTGTCAAATAAGAAATCACAGGAATCAGCAATGCAAGAACTGCCATCAGAATACTTCCACCTGCAAATGCAGCTTTGATGATCTGAAATGGAGTATCTGAAATATTTAATCCGATAAAGTTGTTTACATGAGAAACTACACCATATGTAGAATCAATGGAATCTGTGAGCGCCGGGAATGACTCTCTTAAGGAATCCCATCCGGTAGAACTCATTTTTGATAAAACATCTACTACATAATTCTGTAATGTTGTTGTATCTGTTGCCGTAAAATCAACCTGTACTGTGTTCAATTTTAATGTGCTCATCAGGTTTGTCATAATATCCTGATAGCCGCTTGTTGCCATGATCTTATCAACCAGATCAAGATAAACATCCTTCACACTGCTGATATAGGCAGGAACATTCATAAACACACGGTACAAAGCTAACAGTAAAGGCATCTGGATTAACATCTGCACACAGCTGCCTGTCGGTGAAACACCATACTTCTCATAGATCTGCTGTGTCTCAGCCTGCATATTCTGCATGGATACGGTATCTTTCTTATCCTTATACTTTTTCTGGACCGCCTGAAGCTCCGGGTTCATCTTCTGGGATAACTTCGAAAACTTCTGCTGTTTATAAGTCAATGGGAACATTAAAGCATAAATAACAATGGTAAATAAAATAATAGAAAGTCCAACGTTGGTAATTCCAACTTTTTCCATTAAAATATACATGCCATTCATTATCCAGCCAAGTAATTTTGCAATTGGTCCAAGAATGGCACCATTGTATGCTGTTAATAACATCTCTGACACTGAAAATACCTCCAATTATGGAACGGGATCATATCCGCCTTTTGAAAAAGGATTACATCTTATAATTCTCCAAAGCGCTAACGCCCCACCTTTGACAGCTCCATACTTTTCGACAGCCTCTAACCCGTAGGTGGAACAGGTCGGGTAGTATGGACATTTTGTTGTTTTCATCGGAGAAATATACTTTCTATAAAATTTAATCAAAGCAATCAATATTTTTTTCAAAATGATTCCATCTTCTTTTCTAAAATCTTTACTTCAAAATTTTATGAAGACCTCCAAGATGTAACAAAGCACTTTCCACTTCATGATATGAAATATCTTTTGCTGTATTTCTTGCGATGACTACAATGTCTAAACCACTATTAAACATGTCTTCCTGTAGCCGGTAACTTTCTCTGATCAATCGGGTTACATGATGTCTTATAACGCTATTCCCTACTTTTTTACTCACCGATATGCCTAACCGGTTTCTTTCTGTATCATTTTTCAGAACGTACATGACCAAATAACGATTTGCATAAGACTTTCCTTTTTTATATACGTTCTGAAAATCTCTGTTTTTCTTTAATGATTCTGAATATTTCATCTAATATTCCTTTGCCAAAAATTGATCATAAAAGAAGAAAAGACCACAAATATGTGGCCTATGCTGATAATTTTTTTCTACCTTTTAATCTTCTTGCAGCCAATACTTTTCTTCCGCCTGCAGTACTCATTCTGCTTCTGAATCCGTGAACTTTCGCTCTCTGTCTCTTTTTAGGTTGGAATGTCATCTTCATGTCACATACACCTCCTCTACAATTCAAACATTTATTTTACTCAATGTTATGATAAGTCTACTTCAATAGCGACAAAACATCATTTTTATTTATATCAAAATAATCGGACAAAGTCAAGCAAAATCTCATAAAATAAGGCTTTTTCCAATATTTAGTTTTCCACTTTCTGTCATTTTTGTTTTTTTACCACTATATATATAAGGAAGAAATACATTTTATCTATATATGGTATAATGTTATACACATAGAAAATTAAAAATTTTTCCACAGAAAACCCAGTATTTATGCCGTTTACATAAGTTATCCTCAATTTGTGGATAACTTGTGGACAATTTCTTGATAATATCATCATAACTTGTGTATAAATGTGTACAAGCCTTATTTTTCCCGGTCTATAACTATTTTTCCATTATTAACAATAACTTCTAGTATATTCACATTAAGCGTTAAAACGCCCATATAGCCATTTTTTTATCAACGCCCTATCCCTATTCCTTCCACAATTAAACGTTGATAATTCCGCAAAAATAGTGTAGGATAGCATTATATAGAATTTTTTAGAGTTTTTTAAGCAGTTAATCTTAACTGCTATATTTTAGTGCTATCAGAAAACGGAGTTAGAAAATGGACAAGATTTTGGAAAAATGGGATGAAATTTTACAGACAGTAAAAACAGAGCATGATGTCAGCGACATTTCTTTTGATACCTGGATCAAACCTCTGGAAGTTTTTGGTGTTGAGGGAAATACCCTCTATATCCTTGTTCCATCTGAACAGATGACTTTAAGTTATATCTCAAAAAAATATTATCTTCCTTTAAAAGTAGCAATTGCTGAAATTATCGGAACCGAATATGAGATTCAGTTTATTTTACCGGAACAGACCAGGAATATCAGACCTTCCAATAATAAAGGAAAGAAAACACCTGAACCTGAAGCTTCCAAACGTTCCAACTTAAATCCAAATTACACATTTGATACTTTCGTTGTCGGCAGCAATAACCGTTTTGCACAGTCTGCCTCCCTGGCAGTAGCGGAATCTCCGGGAGAAGCTTACAACCCTCTTTATATTTATGGTGGACCTGGACTTGGAAAAACCCACTTGATGCATTCCATTGGACATTTCATCCTGGAAAGAAATCCGGAAGCAAAAGTTTTGTATGTTACTTCCGAGGAATTTACCAACGAAGTTATCGAATCTATCCGTAGTGGTAACGCCTCTGCGATGAATAAATTCCGTGAAAAATACAGAACCATCGACGTTCTCATGATCGATGACGTTCAGTTTATTATAGGAAAAGAAAGTACACAGGAAGAATTTTTCCACACGTTCAACGCTCTCCACTCCGCAGGCAAACAGATCATTTTAACATCGGATAAACCGCCAAAGGATATGGAAACGTTAGAAGAACGAATCCGTTCCCGTTTCGAATGGGGACTTATGGCAGACATCGGAGCTCCTGATTACGAGACGCGAATGGCAATCCTTCGCCGAAAAGTGGAATCTGATGATATGTCCTTAAGCGATGACATTTTAAATTACATCGCAAATAATATTAAATCCAACATCCGTGAATTAGAGGGAGCTTTGAACAAACTCCTCGCTTACTCGAATCTGGAAAAAACAGAGATCACCATGGAGATTGCCAAGAAAGAACTTCAGAATATTATCACACCGGACAAGCCAAGAGAAATCACTCCTCAGCTTATCATTGAAGTTGTTTCGGAACATTTCCAGATTTCACTGGATCAGATGATCTCAAAAAACAGAAGTAATGAGATTGCAAGACCAAGACAGATTGCCATGTACCTCTGTAAAACCATGACGGATATTCCACTGGATTCCATCGGTTCCTTACTGGGCGGAAGAGATCACTCGACCATTATCCACGGCATCAAAAAAATTGCGGATGAGTACGATTCCAACGAACAGACACGCAATTTAATTGAAACTATCAAGAAAAAAATCAATCCAAACTAAAGTTATCAACTTTTTTTCGAGTTATTAACAAAATTTTGTGGATAACCTGTTCAAATCGTGTTTAATTTATGTTTAAAGTTTTGGATAACCTACTTTTCAGGATGAATTTCAAATTTTTTCTGAGGAGGCTTAAAATTTTAATTCACATTTTATCCAAGGTTAATCCTCATGCTTTTCACATAGTTATACAGTCGGATTTTTCGGACAAGCCCTTATGTTTTCAAGGGTTGCAGGGTTATTCACTTATTCACACACACTAATACGACTACTTTTAATATCTTTTATTAATTATATTTATTTTGGCTTTCGCCAAGCAGGAAGGAGTTATTCACATTATGAAATTAATCTGTTCTAAATCAAATCTGCTTCATGGAGTTAACATTGTGTCCAAAGCTGTTCCAACCAGAACCACAATGGCAATCCTTGAATGTATTTTAATTGATGCTTCTGCTAATGAAATCAAATTAACAGCAAACGATATGGAACTTGGAATTGAAACTAAGATTGAAGGAGAAATTGCAGAGAGGGGAATCATTGCATTAGATGCTAAGATTTTTTCTGAGATTGTCCGTAAATTACCGGACAGTGATGTTGTGATCGAAACAGATTCCAATTTTAAAACTACCATTACCTGTGAGAAAGCAAAGTTTAACATTGTTGGAAAATCAGGTGATGATTTTTCCTATATTCCATTTATTGAAAGAAATGAATGTATTTCAATCTCCCAGTTTACTTTAAAAGAAGTGATTCGTCAGACAATCTTCTCAATTGCTGACAATGACAACAATAAACTGATGACGGGTGAACTTTTCGAGATTGAAGAGAATCAGTTAAAAGTAGTTTCTCTGGATGGACATAGAATTTCCATCCGTAATATTGAATTAAAGAATAATTACGATCATAAGAAAGTAGTTGTTCCTGGTAAAACACTTCAGGAAGTAAGTAAGATTTTACCTGGAAGTGCAGAGGAAGAAGTCAATATTTTCCTTTCAGAGAATCATATTGTATTTGAATTTGATGATACTACAGTTGTATCCAGATTGATCGAAGGAGAGTATTTCAAGATTGAGCAGATGCTTTCCTCTGATTATGATACAAAAGTTAAGATTAATAAGCGTGAATTATTAGACTGTATCGACCGTGCAACACTTCTCGTAAAAGAGGGGGACAAGAAACCAATTATCATGAATATCACAGATGGAAATATGGAATTAAAGATCAATTCTTTTATTGGTTCCATGAATGAAGATATTGATATCACAAAAGAGGGAAAAGATATCCTCATTGGATTTAATCCAAAATTCTTTATCGATGCATTGAGAGTCATCGATGAGGAAGAGGTTTCTCTTTATATGGTAAACCCGAAGGCTCCATGTTTTATCAAGGATGATGAAGGAAAGTTCATTTATCTGATTCTTCCGGTAAACTTTAACGCAGCCACTAACTAAGAAAGGCAGAAAGATGATCACAGTAAATATCAGAGAGACGGATGAATTTATCAAACTGGGACAGGCTTTGAAAAAAGCAGGTCTTGTAGAATCCGGAGTAGATGCAAAGTTTTTTATTCAGGATGGACAGGTAAAATTAAACGGCGAGACAGAGCTTCAGCGCGGAAAAAAATTATACAATGGAGATGTTGTTTCCTTTAACGGCGAGACAATTCAGATTGTAAAATGATCATAAAATCAATTGAATTGCAGAATTTTCGAAATTATGAAGATTTAAATATTTCATTTGATGAGGGAACCAATATTTTTTACGGGGACAATGCGCAGGGAAAAACGAATATCCTTGAAGCTGCATACTTAAGTGGAACAACTAAGTCCCACAAATGTAGTAAGGACAAGGAAATGATCCGTTTTGGGGAGCAGGAGTCCCATATCAGAACGGTTGTTGTAAAAAAAGATAAAGAATATCAGATTGATATGCATTTAAAACACAATCGTTCCAAGGGAATCGCAATCAATAAAGTTCCGATCAAAAAAGCCAGCGAGCTTTTTGGAATTCTCAATATGGTATTTTTTTCGCCGGAGGATCTGAATATTATCAAAAATGGTCCGGCGGAGCGCCGCAGATTTCTGGATTCTGAATTATGCCAGTTGGATAAAATATATTTGTCAGATCTTACAACTTACAATAAAATTTTGAATCAGCGTAACAAATTATTAAAAGATATGGTTTACAGACCGGATTTAAAGGATACACTTCCGGTATGGGATATGCAACTGGTAGAAACTGGCAGGAAAATCATTCGGCGAAGAAAACAGTTTGTTGATGAGCTAAATGAGATCGTGCATGATATTCACTATCGGATTTCCGGTGAAAAAGAAAATCTGCTTTTGCAGTATGAACCAAGTATTGAAGATATTTTTTTCGAGGATGAACTTTCCAGAGTCAAAGAGAGGGATATGCGGCAGTGTATGACATCAGTGGGACCGCACCGGGATGACCTTCTTTTTTCCATCGGTGAGGTGGATATCCGGAAGTTCGGTTCGCAGGGACAGCAGAGAACTTCAGCTCTGTCTTTGAAACTGTCAGAGATTGAACTGGTCAAACGGTCCATTCATGATACACCGGTTTTGTTGCTCGATGATGTGTTGTCGGAACTTGACAGTAACCGGCAGAATTATCTGCTCAACAGTATTCATGATACACAGACGCTGATCACCTGTACAGGGCTGGATGAATTTGTAAAAAACAGATTTCATATCAATAAGATATTTAAAGTTGTGCAGGGAACTGTGGAAGAGAGAAAAGAATTATAATTAGATTACATTTGTAGTTTAGTATAAAAAAATAAGAGTTCATGGGTGAAAACCTGTGATACAGCTTGGATTGTACATATTTTTTTATGTGCAGAATGGAGGAATAAATGGGTACAGAAAACGAATATGGTGGAGACCAGATCCAGATTTTGGAAGGACTTGAGGCTGTTCGTAAAAGACCGGGTATGTACATCGGTAGTACATCAGCCAGGGGCTTACATCATCTGGTATATGAGATTGTAGATAACTCAGTAGACGAGGCACTTGCCGGATACTGCAAAAATATTGAGGTGACCATAAACGAGGATAACTCTATTACTGTAGAAGATGATGGACGTGGTATCCCGGTCGACATCAATCATAAAGCTGGAAAATCCGCATTGGAAGTCGTATATACTGTACTTCATGCCGGTGGAAAATTTGGCGGTGGAGGCTACAAAGTATCCGGTGGACTTCACGGTGTAGGAGCGTCAGTTGTAAATGCACTTTCCACAAAGTTAAAAGTTGAGGTTTACCGTGAAGGAAAGATTTATTTCCAGAGTTACAAGATCGGTAAACCGGATGAACCGGTGAAAGTGATCGGAGAATGCGGCGAGGACAAGCACGGAACAAAGGTTACTTTCTGGCCGGACGGATCGATTTTTGAAGAGACCGTTTTTGATTATGATACGTTAAAACAGCGTTTGCGTGAGACAGCCTTTTTGACAAAAGGTTTAAGAATCGTACTGACAGATTTAAGAGAAAACCCGGCGAGAACTCATGATTTTCATTATGCCGGCGGTATCAAAGAATTTGTTACTTACTTAAACAAGAGCAAAGAAGCTTTATACCCGGAAGTCATTTACTGTGAGGGCAGTGGAAATGGTGTCTATGTGGAAGTTGCCATGCAGCATAATGATTCCTACAATGAGTTGACGTTAAGTTTTGTCAATAACATTATCACACCGGAAGGTGGTACACATCTTGCCGGATTCCGTAATGCATTGACGAAAACATTTAATGCTTATGCAAGAGCGAATAAATTATTAAAAGACAGTGAACCGGCATTGACGGGTGATGATATCCGTGAAGGACTGACCGCCATTATCAGTGTCAAGATTGAGGAACCTCAGTTTGAGGGACAGACCAAGCAGAAACTGGGTAACAGCGAAGCCCGCGGTGCGGTGGATTCCATTGTAAGCGAGCAGCTTACTTACTTTTTAGAGCAGAATCCGACGGTTGCCAAGACAATCTGTGAAAAGTCACTTCTTGCACAGCGCGCGAGAGAGGCAGCAAGAAAAGCGAGAGATTTAACCAGAAGAAAAACAGCACTGGAGGGAATGTCTCTTCCGGGAAAACTGGCAGACTGTTCTGACAAAGATCCAAAGAACTGTGAGATTTTCATCGTCGAGGGAGATTCCGCCGGCGGTTCCGCTAAGACTGCGAGAAGCCGTGCAACCCAGGCAATCCTCCCACTTCGTGGTAAGATTTTAAATGTCGAGAAGGCAAGACTGGATAAGATTTATGGAAATGCTGAGATCAAAGCTATGATCACTGCGTTTGGTACAGGTATTCATGAAGACTTTGATATCAGCAAACTTCGTTACAACAAGATTATCATTATGACGGATGCCGATGTCGATGGTGCCCATATCAGTACGTTAATGCTGACATTCCTTTATCGGTTCATGCCGGATCTGATCAAAGAAGGCCATGTATATCTGGCACAGCCGCCACTATACAAGATCGAGAAAAATAAAAATGTATGGTATGCCTACAGTGACGATGAGTTAAATGCAATCTTAACGGAAATCGGACGTGATGGAAATAATAAGATCCAGCGTTACAAAGGACTTGGTGAGATGGATGCGGAGCAGCTCTGGGAGACCACCATGGACCCGGAACGCCGTGTTCTGCGCCGCGTTGTGTTCGATGAAGAGTATTCTTCTGAAATTGATCTTACCTTCAATACGCTCATGGGCGACAAGGTAGAACCGCGCCGTGACTTTATCGAAGAGAGAGCAAAATACGCAAACAACCTGGATATCTAAAAAGTCCTGTGAACTGAAGTGGAGGAAAAGATGGAAGATAATGTTTTTGATAAAATAAAAAGTGAAGAATTTGTTTTAGATTATCAAAATGTATTAAAATATGGAGTTTATTCTAGTGTTATTTGTATTACTTGTTATATTCTTTATTTTGGAGGTTTTCAAAAATGGAATAAAAATCAAACTGTTGGTAAAAAGTTAATGAGATTAAAAGTTGTTAATAAAAATAATAAAGATGATGTTAGATTATGGCAATATATTTTAAGAACAATAATTGTTTATAATTTGTTATTTAACAGTTTAAGTGTAGTAGTTTCTTATATGTTTAAAGGTAATTTATTCTTTACAACATCAATAATTACGAGTATAATTGGTTATGTTATAACTTATGTTGGTTATATAATGATTTTATTTAGAAAAGATGGTTGTGGCTTGCATGATTTGGTGAGTGGCACAAAAGTAGTGGAGGTATAAAATGTCATTAATTAAAGTAAAAGAATATTTAAAAAAATATAAAAAAGATGGAGAAATAGTAGAGTTTGATGCGTCAAGTGCTACAGTAGAAGAAGCTGCAAATGCAATAGGTTGTGCTGAAGCTGATATAGCTAAAACATTGTCATTTATAGTAAATGATAGACCTATTTTAATTGTTATGGCTGGAGATAAAAGATGTGATAATCATAAATATAAAGAGTTTTTTCATGAAAAAGCCCATATGATACCTAGAGAAGATTTAGTGGAATTAATAGGCCATGAAGCTGGTGGTGTTTGTCCTTTTGGTGTTAATGATGGTGTTACTATTTATTTTGATGAATCTTTAAAGGAACATGAATCTGTTTATCCAGCTTGTGGAAGCACTAATAGTGCAATAAAATTAACTATAGATGAATTAGAAAATATAGTTCAATTTGATAGTTGGATAGATGTTACTAAATAGTTTATATTAATAAACCCAGCGAGTGTTTTGCTGGGTTTAGTCTTTTATAATTTCTATTAGTTCTCCGGGAGTACAATTTAAATATTTACAAAATTCTTCTATATATTTAAATGATATTGATGTTGTATAACCATTAATTATTCTGTTTAAGTTTCTTGAAGTTATATTCATTCTTTGGCATATGAGGATATGAGAAAATATTCATGAGATGACCTTAATGAATATTGAAAGACTAGAAAAAATAAGATATGATAAAGATTTATATCAAAAAGATAATGTGAGGGCTAAAACCGCTAGCTATACGTATGGCACATTAAGCAACAAAGGTGTGTCTACTAGCTACGCGGTTCGTTCCACATTTTCTCTTTT
>ENA-ORMS01000798-ORMS01000798.1-human-gut-metagenome-genome-assembly--contig:-NODE-798-length-29545-cov-4.008952_pt1 | contig 29545 bp, 23 predicted proteins | sample MGYA00242104_ERZ508997 | MGnify/ENA primary metagenome ERZ508997 (study PRJEB26280, sample SAMEA2338704) | human gut metagenome | biome: human gut; feature: human-associated habitat; material: faeces... | reverse complement strand
GGGAGCGTGGATTGAAATTGCTTTTATCCTTTCTTGCGTCCTGTATCTGCTTCCGTCGCTCCCCCTCGTGGGGAGCGTGGATTGAAATCCCGCAATCCCGCCCACGGCGGAGGAGCAGCTCCGCGTCGCTCCCCCTCGTGGGGAGCGTGGATTGAAATCTTCATGGCCGCTACCTCGGCAGTCAGGTTCTTTGTCGCTCCCCCTCGTGGGGAGCGTGGATTGAAATACCGCCGCGAAATACTGGATAGACAACCGCGACAGGGTCGCTCCCCCTCGTGGGGAGCGTGGATTGAAATACGTTTTCGCCGCGCATCATGGGCGAGGTCAGCCGTCGCTCCCCCTCGTGGGGAGCGTGGATTGAAATATATCCTCCCAATCTGCCATGGTGATGTCGTCTATCGTCGCTCCCCCTCGTGGGGAGCGTGGATTGAAATAAGGGTCAGGCCGCCGGTGAAAAAGGTCGCGGCGTCGCTCCCCCTCGTGGGGAGCGTGGATTGAAATGATACGCTTGGCAGCCCCGTCATGTCATCCACTGGTCGCTCCCCCTCGTGGGGAGCGTGGATTGAAATCGTTTGCATCGGGATGTATTGGCGTGTAATTTAGTCGCTCCCCCTCGTGGGGAGCGTGGATTGAAATATGTCGATGCTGCAATATGCATCAACAGGGGAAGGTCGCTCCCCCTCGTGGGGAGCGTGGATTGAAATACGCGAATGCGTATGCATGGCGATTAGGCGGTCGAAGTCGCTCCCCCTCGTGGGGAGCGTGGATTGAAATAACTCTCGGGTCAGGTCGGCAAGGCCGCCCGCTATGGTCGCTCCCCCTCGTGGGGAGCGTGGATTGAAATGAGCCACCGTCCACGCCGCACCGGCGCAACATCGGCGTCGCTCCCCCTCGTGGGGAGCGTGGATTGAAATGTCTGCATCTGCGTACTGTGTCATATCGTTACCTCGTCGCTCCCCCTCGTGGGGAGCGTGGATTGAAATTGCTGCTCGTCCGTCAGGGCTTGCGGGGTGTACGTGTCGCTCCCCCTCGTGGGGAGCGTGGATTGAAATTAATAATCATGTAGCTAACGTTTGTGTTTCCGCATTGCTCACGTTCATGCGAGGTGCAGAAAAATGGCGGATACTATATAATTATGGAGTGCATTCATCCACTTGAAGATATATAATAAAGTGACACGTTTGAAGGCTGGAGGTTGACACAAATGACGAAAGTATTCTCCCCATACGAGAAAAATCAGTGGACGGCTCCGCTCAGGACCAGAACACCCCAGTGCGGAAGATGCAAGAGAGCAATGGGCGCGAACAAGCAAAGAAGGCCGGTGTGCGAGGCGTTTCCGAACGGAATACCCAAAGCAATATTCATGGACGAAGTGGATCACTTCAGGGAGAATTATCCCGGAGACAACGGGATGCTGGGAATACTGAAAGAAGAATAGAGAAACAAGCTGCGGCAACCAACCCGCAGGACGCTCTTGCAACGACCATTGCTGAGAATCTGATTAAGAACGGGATGACGTTTTGTCTATGTCACTCTTCTTGCTGGAAGCGGGGAATGAAATACTGATTGGCTCAAGAAATTTCTAATCTGTGGTATGTCATCCCAATCATATGGGATGTGGATTGAAATCAGACCCTCGTCATCGCTCTTGGTGCAGGCCTCGTGTCGCTCTCTTCGCAGGGGACGTGGACTGGAATCACATTTGGTCGTGTACTACCGGCATCCCAAATTTGCTGCGCATCGACTGTGTGGCGCGCTATTTACAAGTCCATCTAAAATAAATTGCTCAAAATCAAATTATATATTTTACAAATCCGGCAATGTATGATATATTATAAGCATAGATTTTCGCTATATAAACCATTGTGATATCGTTTAGTTGTTTTTTGTTAAGCTGAGTGAGTGATCGCGGGCGCATATGCATCCGCAAAAATGAAAAGGCGTTAGCCTAAGGCAAAGTGAATATTATTATCCGTAAGGAGGATAGTATATGAAGGGTCTAAACCTATACCTGAGCATGATGCGCAGAAGATGGCTGGGCAATTCGTTGATAGTGCTGCTTATCGCCGTTACGTCGGTATTCATGCTGCTCTACCCCGGACTTATTGCGGATTCGGAGGAAGAATTGGAGGCCGCGTATAAATCCATAGAGGTGTCCGGCTGGCTTGTTAATGCCAGCGGATATGATGATCCTCAGATCCCGCTGGATATTTATGATGCGATAGTCGATTCGGGCTTTCTTAAAGAATATTATTCGTATTCGTATTGCCCGGTTATGCCTGTGGATGTGGCTATAAGGGAGCAATGCAATGCTGATCCCACATTTGTTGATTACTCATACGAAAAACAATGCGAGCAGATAACCGGCCCGCTGCTGAAAAAGCTTGAATGGGGAAGCTACAGCACCATAAACATGTATGGCGTGAACGACCTTTATGCCGATTCGCTGCTTTCGCGTTTGAGCGAGTCGATAACATGGCTGGATGGGTATGATGCGAGCGCACTGCGCGGGGAAGAAATGGTCTGCATAGTACCTGAGGACAGCGGCGCTGCACTTGGGGACGAGGTGCAGATGATACTGCGCCGCCTTTGGCCGGAAGGGACATATAAATCGGGCGACAAGGCCCGTGTCGTGGCAGCATTTAAGGTAATAGGCACGCATACGCTTACATCGGGTATACAGTACGGCAGTATATACGGCTCGAATTATTATGCGTATTGCCCGCTTGCGGCCATGCGCAGGGCGCTTGAAGGGGATAAAACGTTCAACTTTACCGTGCGTAACCTTTCATTTACAATAGGCCAGTGCGACAGAATAGATGAATTCAAGCAGCTGCTTGTTGACCTTCAGCTTAATGTGAACACAACCGGCGTGCGCGCCGCCGTGGACGACAGGATAATGATAGGCACGGTTTCGCCGATACAGAAGAACATTGCGCTGCTTAAAGGATTGCATGTGTTCCTGTATGCGCTGGTGGTGCTGATGGGCTTCCTGCTTTGCTTCCTTACGGCGCGCGGAAGAAAGCAGGAATACGCCGTTATGCGTCTGCTTGGCGAAAGCCGTGCTGCGGTCACAATGAAGGCGATAGTGGAGCAGATAATACTGTGCGCAATAGGTATCGGCCTTGGCATAGTGGCAATGCTCATAATCCCGTATAAGCGGGCGGATTGGTTCAGCGCGGATGCTGTTATACTGGTTGCGGCGTGCTATCTTGTGGGCGCAGCATCGGCCGCGCTGATGAGCGTTCGCGTGGACGTTATGAGCATACTGCGGGACAAAGAATAACAATAATTGGAGGAGGAAACGACAAATGGCAATACTTAGTGCAAACGAAGTGCATTATTCCTATAAGAGCAAATACCAAACCGTCCATGCCGTGCGCGGCGTGACATATAACTTTGAAAGCGGCAAGTTTTATGCAATAGTAGGCAAAAGCGGCTGCGGCAAAACCACGTTCCTGTCAATGCTTGCCGGGCTTGACCTGCCAAGCGACGGCGCGGTTGAATTCGGCGGCAAGACCACGGCGGAGCTGAACCGCGATAAATACCGCATGGACGACGTGGCGCTGATATGCCAAAGCTTCAATCTTTTCCCGCTGCTGACCGTGCTTGAAAACGTTATGTACCCCATGACGCTTCGCGGAATATCCGCGCATAAGGCGAAGGAGACTGCCAAGGAAAAGCTTGCTGCGGTTGGATTGGATGAAACGTATTACAAGCGCCTTCCGGATATGCTTTCCGGCGGAGAGCAGCAGCGCGTGGCGATAGCGCGCGCCCTTGCAAGCGACGCTAAGGTGCTGCTTGCGGATGAACCCACCGGTAACCTTGATACCGAAAACGGGAAAAACATAATAGACATTCTTAAAACGCTTGCCAGAGAGCAGGGATACTGCGTAATAGTAGTTACGCACGACCTTGGGATAGCCGCCGAGGCGGACGAGGTGCTGCACCTGAGCGATGGCATGGTAAAGGCCGAATAAGTCTTTTCATTAGTGGCGGCGGAGTGTTTTGCTTTTATTTTACCTCCGCCTGTACCTCCTTTCTGAGCGGGCAGACCGATAAGCGATCTGCCCGCAAGCTTTATATCCAAATCAAAACTTCATTTGAGCCTGCATAAGCGCAAATTGACAAAACGCATGGCGGCAAAGTATCATATCTATATCATCACATAAAAGGGGACACAAACCTTGCAGACGCTATTTGAAATATGCTGCGGCAGTGCGGAGGACGCAATGCTTGCGTACCGCGCGGGGGCAAGCAGGGTGGAGCTGAACAGCGATCTTTTTCACGGAGGCTTAACTCCAACGCTTGGCAGCCTTATCGCCGTTAAGAAGGCCGCGCCCGCGCTTGAAATAATGGCAATGGTGCGCCCGCGCGAAGGCGGCTTTTGCTATACGGATACGGAATATGCCGTGATGAAGGAAGACGCGCAGCTCATGCTTGAGCATGGCACGGACGGCATAGTTTTCGGCTTTCTGCATGAAAACGGCACGGTGGATGCAAAGCGTACGGGTGAATTTGCGGCAATGGCAAAAAGCTATGGCAAGCAAAGCGTGTTCAGCCGGGCAATAGATGTTACGCCGGACTGGCGTGCGGCGCTGGATACGCTTATACAGTCGGGCGTTACACGCGTGCTAACAAGCGGGCAGCGGCCAACGGCCATGGAAGGGGCGGACGTGATAGCTGCAATGGTCCGCTATGCGGCGGGAAGAATAGAGATTCTGCCGGGCTCCGGCATACGCGCGAACAATCTGCGCCGTATTTTGGAACGTACAGGTTGCAAGCAGATCCATATGAGCGCGCATATGATTGCACATGATATGTCCGCCGTGAACAGCAACGGAATATGCTTCACAGCCAGCGAAATACCGAAAGAGGGCTGCTACAAGCTGATAGATCCAAATAAGGTTGAAGAAATAGCGCGAATGCTGAAAGGAGACACAAATGTACAGCTTTGACCGCAATGAATACGAACGCCGCATGAAATGGTTTCTTGAGGCGCGCTTCGGCATGTTTATCCATTGGGGGCTTTATGCCATACCCGCGCGCGGCGAATGGGTGCGCAGTACGGAGCAAATGGAAGAAGCCGGCTATATGCGCTATTTTTACGAATTTGACCCAAGGTTTTACGACCCTTCCACATGGGTGCGCGCGGCGAAACGCGCCGGCATGAAATATATAATACTCACGGCGAAGCATCACGATGGCTTTTGCCTTTTTGATACCGCAACGACCGGCTTTAAGTCCACCGATACAAAGCTTGGGCGGGACATAGTGAAGGACTTTACCGATGCCGCCCGCGCTGAGGGGCTGCACGTTGGGCTGTATTATTCGCTGATAGATTGGCATCATAAGGACTTTCCGCATTACGGGGACAGGCAGCATCCCATGCGCAACAGGCCCGAATACGCGAACGAAGGCCGCGATTTTGAACGCTACCTTGACTATATGCATGCTCAGGTGCGCGAGCTTTGCACCAACTACGGCAAGATAGACATAATGTGGTTCGATTTTTCGTATGACGATATGCGTGGGGAAAAGTGGCGTGCGAGCGAGCTTGTGAACATGGTGCGCACGCTTCAGCCGAGCATAATATTGAATAACCGCCTTGAGTGCAGCGGCGAAGGCTTCGGCTCGCTTGCTCAGGGGCATCCAACTCCGTACCACGGCGACTTTGTAAGTCCGGAAAAGATAATTCCTCCGCGCGGCATATTCGACCCCGCGGGTGATCCGGTATACTGGGAAGTATGCGCCACTATGAACCAGAACTGGGGCTACTGCGGCACGGATAATTATTATAAAAGCGCGGATATGCTTATAAAAAAGCTGGTTGAATGCGTAAGCAAGGGCGGAAATTTCCTGCTGAACATAGGGCCGGATGCAAACGGAGTAATACCGCCGCGCGCCGCGGAAACGCTGGATGAGATAGGCCGTTTTATGCGCGCGAATGGACAAAGCATATACGGCTGCACCAAAAGCGCTATACCTAAACCCGAATGGGGCCGCATAACGCAAAAGGGGAACGAACTTTATCTTCATGTGTATGAAAATACACTTGGGCCGCTGCCTCTTTTCGGCATAAATGCGCAGAGCATAGATTCAATACGCCAGCTTTCGGACGGGCGGGAGATTCCGCTTTCGCATAGCTGGGTGCATAGCGATTATCCGGACATGACCTTTGCCGATCTTGGGCCGGACCCAACGCTTGATGACGGCACAGATACGGTACTGAAACTTACGCTGAAGGAGTAAACACCATGCTTTCGGATAAATTCAGGGAGTATTCTTTGCGCAAGTACGCCGCGCGAAGGGATTGCATTGCCAAAAGCACAGCCAATAAAATTTCCGCATATTCGGGCGATATGCGTACCGCGCTTGAGTATCTTTACGGCACGCTGCCGCTTGACGATGTTCGCTTCACGCCGTTTGAATGGATGGAAGAAGCCTGCGCCGCCGCGCTTGAGACCCGCGAGGGAAATCAATACGGGGTTGACATACCGGAGGATATATTCGCGCAATATGTGCTTTGTCCCCGCGTTAATAACGAGCGCGCGCAAAGGCACAGGCGCTTTTTTGCGGAAAAGCTTAAAGCGCGCGTACAGGGCAAAAGCATAGCGGATGCGGCGCTGAGCGTTAACCTATGGTGCTGCGAACAAGTAACATACCATTCTTCGGACGATCGCACGGAGGGGCCTATTACCGCATATCTTTCGGGCATAGGCCGCTGCGGCGAAGAATCGGCGTTCGCGGTATGCGCATTACGCAGCGTAGGCATACCGGCGCGGCAGGTATACTCCCCATGGTGGAGCCATTGCGACGATAACCATGCATGGGTTGAAGTGTACACGGGCGACGGCTGGCATTATATGGGCGCGTGCGAACCGGAATATGAGCTTGACCGTGGGTGGTTCATGGCGGCGTCGCGCAGAGCGATGCTTGTGCATTCGCGCGCGTTCAGCAGCTATACTGCGGAAGGTCTTGCAGGAGAAGAATTGATAGAAAAGCGCGGCGAGGCATACCTTTTTAACCAAACCGCGCGCTATGCGGACACGGTAGAACTGAATATAAGCGTAGTTTGCGGTAATGCGCCGGTTTGCGGTGCTAAGGTGCATATACAGCTATTGAATATGGCCGCGTACCGCGATGCTGCCGTACTGACGACCGACGGCGAGGGACGCGCGCAGCTGCGCTGCGGCAAGGGCAGTATACATATATCTATCGAGCATAACGGTGCGTATTTTGAGCGCGACATAGACACATCAATTTGCACGGAAGTAATGTGCGAACTGGGCGGATTTGCGCAGGGGCAAGCTTCGGGCGTATTCCGCGCGCCGCAGAGTGCGCCATCCAACCGTACTGCGGCGGATAAGGCAAAGCAGACCGAAATGAAAGCCGCCGTGGCTAACGCGGCAAGCACACGCGAAAGGCGTATAAACGCATATTATGATGAGTTTACGGCATCTCATAAATGCAGCGAAGTAGGGCTGCCGTATATACGCGCCGCGCGCGGCAACGCGGATGAAATAGGTGCATTTTTGCTTTCACAGGGTGAAGCGGATATGCCGTATGCACTGAAGATGATCCAAACCATAAGCGAAAAGGATATGCGCGATACCGATGCAGCAACGCTTATGTATCATATGAAGCGCGTGCTGCCGAATAAGCATGGTATGGATGATAGCTTGTTTATAAATTATGTGCTGTGTCCGCACATAGGGATGGAACCTATATGCAAATGGGATGAAGAAGGGCTTAGTATGCTGGACGCAAACTCCGCCGCCGTTGCAAAATTAAGGCTGAGCGGTATGCCCGCAAGGCTTTCGCCCGTGACGGGCGCTGCGGAATACATGCAAAACGGAAGATGGACGCCGCTTAACGCCGTTCCGATGGGCAGACTTGAACTGGCTGGCGATGGGCTGAAACAGGGCGAAAACTGGGCGCTGGCGCGGCTTAAAGACGGCGAATATTTGCCGCTGAACATGGGCGAGTTACCGCTTTGCATGGATATTCCGGCGGGCAAATATGCGCTTATGGTAACGAACAGGCTGCCGAGCGGGGGTCAGCAATATGTGGCCAACAGATTTGAATTGGCCGAGGGTGAACGGCTGGGCTTTACGCTTGTGCGGCCTAAGGCAGAACTTAGCGAACTGCTTGGGCATACGGCGCTGTGCGATGCGATTGTATATGATAAGCATGGACAGGCGTTCCCGCTTGCGTCTTTATGCGCGGGGAATGCGGCGCTGATAGCGTTTTTGCAGCCGGGAGGGGAGCCTACGGAGCATTTTTTGAACGAGCTTTATGATGCGTATGAGAGGCTGAGCGCTGTTTGCCGAGTTGTTATAGTGCTGCCGAGCAGTGGTTCATCAAGTCCGGCATATGCCCGCTTTGCGGACAAATACGGCAGGATAGATACATATATAGATGCCGATGAGGTGCAGGAGCCGCTCGCCCGCGCGGCTTTCAAGGAACCGGGCGACTATCCGCTGCTGTTCCTTATGGGAGGTTATCCTGACTGCCGCTTTGCTTCGGCAGGGTATTCGGTAGGGTCGGTTGAACTGATAATAAAACTCGCCGCGCTCATATAGCAGGGCACGGCGAGAACAAACGGTTTGTGCTGCTTAAAATTCAATTTCCACTATCTGCATATTCATCCGCTTGTCGCCCACCTTGGCTAAGAAGCGGAAAAAGCCGCTTACGGACGGATCGCTAAGGTTGTTATAGCCAAGCATGTAGCCGCGGCTCGATACGCTTATGGAAGGGCTCCATGCGGACAGTTCCGCTTTTGCATCGGAAACGGCAAAGTATGCGCAACGTCCTATATCTTGGCGTCCTTTATCCATGTTTTAAGCATCAGCTTGACGGCGGCCTTATTGGCTGCGTCGAACACAAGCCTGACGCAGGGGAACGCCTTGGCCATGGCCTGAACAAGCGATTTTACCTGATCCTTAAGAAAATAATAGAATACACCGGCTGCGAAGAATACCGCGCGCCGGAAGCGTCTATATTATCAAACCACGCCGTGTCGTTAAGGTCACAGGCGATGTTTTCCTCCCGCTCACCTGCGGGTAGGAGCGTATTGCGCACGGCTATAACATCGGCAAAATCAAGGTTGTATATTTTCAGGAGCCGTTGTCGCAGCTGCGCCCGGTGGCATCTAGGCCGCAGCCAAGGTTAACTACCGCAGCGGTGGGGTGGGATTTAAGATAACATCGTATGCATCAACCGCTTTAAGCTCCGTTACAACCGGAACGTGGCTTACCGACATGAGGGGAGAAAACTTGTTTTTTATCCTAAGCCCGTTCTTCTGAATTTCCTCCGCCCATTTTCCGCGCGCAAGCAGCGTAACGTCTTTCCCTGCGCGGAATAGGTCGTTTGCTAGGTTGCAGCCGAGCACGCCCGCGCCAAACCATATTGTGTCGCCGGTAAAAAGGTATTTGCCGTCTATAAGATACACCATATGTCCCCATGTATGCCCAGGAACAAGGAAACATTCTATGTTTATGCCGTCTATGCTGAACTTTTCGCCGCCCTTCAGCAGCACCTTTTTATTGTTTATAGTTACCTGCGGCAGCTTATACATATGGTATATTACCTTACGACGCATTTCGCCGGTAAGGTAGCGGTTTTCGGCTTCGCCAATGTACAGCGTGGCGTTTTTAAAAAGACCCGGGCTGTCCGCTTCGACTGCGCCAACATGGTCCGTATCCTGATGGGTTATGAGTATATGGCGAATGCCGGCGGGGGCTATGCCTAGCCATTTCATCTTTTCCTCCAGCCGATCGTAATTATAACCGGCATCTATCATAATAGTGGTGTTCCATTTACGATAAAAGAATATGTTTGCCACCCATTCGCACACGCATGCCGCATTTTCGTCTATCCAGCCTGTGATGAGCGGCTTGAATATCTCCTTGCCGCGGTACATGCGGCTCATTTCCTTCTTCTGGAACTCCGTTGCCTTTTTTGACATATCGTTACCTCTTTACGGTATTATGCACATAATGCGCATCACGTTAGACTAATCTAACTGCGATACCAAATATAATGCAGTTAATTAACTCTAACTGCATGGATGCATTTTATCACGCATTATCATGCTTTTCAATAGGTATTGCCCGATTACGGCATATAAAATAATAGAATCGATATGCGGCAAGTCCGGAATGACCATTTTTGCTTGACTATTCTAAATATGCTTGTATAATGTAAATAAAAGAAATATAATCAATCGCTGAAAAATATATTAACTAAATCAAAAAGGAAACATAACTATGGGCGCGGAATTGACATATGCCGCAATGCGATTATGGGCAAAGAAGGAAAGGAACGGAGAGCAGTATTGGTTGCCGCTTATTATGCACATGGAAGATAGCGTGGCGGTGGCAAGATATATATGGCAAAATTGGCTGGGGCAGGGCGCTAAGCAAACAATAGCGCAATGCTGCGGATGTGACGAAGAAGTGGCAGGAATGCTGTTTGTATTTATAATGGCTGTGCATGATATAGGGAAAGCAACGCCATTGTTCCAATCAAAAAACAGCGGCTTTAGAGCGAGCGATATGGATGAACGAATAACAGAGGAACTTATAGGTGCAGGGCTGTATGTAAAGCCATATGAAAAATACTATCAGTATAAATTATCGCCGCATGCCCTGGCGGGGCAGATATGGCTGGAAAGCAAAGGCTGCAAGCGGAGCATAGCCGCAATAATAGGGGCTCATCATGGAAAAACGCCTACAAACACCGATTATAAAAATGGCAAAATAGAATGCTGCGAAGATAATTTTTATGCATCAATTGAGTATAAGGAAAACTGGGAAAATGTAAGGCAGGAAATACTGGAATACGCACTTAAACTTTCGGGATTTACTTCGCTTGAAAATATGCCTGATGTGGATGTTGCTGCCCAGGTTGCCTTTTCTGGACTTGCAATAATGGCGGACTGGATAGCCAGCAGCGAGGAGTTTTTTCCGTATATAAGCATTGATGAAGCAATGCAGATCGGCGAAGGCAGGGCAAGGTTAAATAATGCCAAGGGGAAACTTGAGTTCCTTAAAACCGCATGGCAAAGCGAAAATTGGCAAATTACACCGGAAACGTTTATTGATAGATTTGGGTTTGCACCGCGGGTGCTGCAACAGAGCGTTGCTCAAACGGCTGAGGGTATTGCGGAACCCGGAATATTCGTGCTGGAAGCGCCTATGGGCGTTGGAAAAACGGAAGCGGCGCTTGCTGCTGCGGAAATATTTGCAGCGGTATGCGGGCGAAGCGGGCTGTTTTTCGCATTACCTACTCAGGCAACATCAAACGGCATGTTTTCGCGCCTAGTAAACTGGGTAAATGTACTTGACGGCGGCAGGCATTCAATGGAACTCGTCCATTCAAACGCGCAATTTAATGATGATTTCAAAAAACTTAACAGAATAAGAAGCAATAACATAGATGTTGATGACGATGCGGGAGCGGCAGTATATCAATGGTTTGAAGGACGCAAAAAGTCAATGCTGGCCGATTTTGTTGTTGGAACAGTTGACCAGTTATTGCAGCTTGCTCTTAAACAAAAGCATGTTATGCTGCGCCATGTTGCGCTGATGAATAAGGTTGTAATCATAGACGAATGCCATGCCTACGACGCATACATGAACGTATACCTTAAGCGGGCGCTTAACTGGCTGGGGAGATACAAGGTGCCTGTTATATTGCTTTCTGCAACGCTGCCGGCGGCTAAGAGGGACGACCTTGTTCGCGCGTACTTAAATAGGGATGCTGCAACATCGCGGCGGCGCAGGCGAGATATACAGAACGAAGAAGCGAATAGCGATTATCCGCTTATGACATATACGGATGGAGATAATGTGCTTCAAAAGCATGTTGAGGCAGGAGTGATGCCGCTGAATGTTAAAGTAAACAGAATTTATGAAAATGACGTGGTTGATCTGCTTGAAGATTTACTCAGCGACGGCGGCTGTGCAGCCATAATAGTAAACACGGTAAAACATGCGCAGGAACTTGCGGAAAGATTAAAAGCAGAATTCGGAGACGATGTGTCGCTGCTGCATTCGCGTTTTACAGCCACGGATAGAATATCAAAGGAGGATATACTCCGCAAACAACTCGGTAAAGCGGGGACGGGTACTATGCGCCCGCACAGACTTATTGTGGTTGGTACGCAGGTAATAGAGCAGTCGTTAGACATAGACTTTGACGTTATGATAAGCGAACTTTGTCCTATCGATCTTTTGCTGCAACGAATGGGAAGATTGCACAGACATAACAGGAATCGACCGGATAAACTAAAAAAAGCGCAATGCTTTGTGCTCAAATGTGAGGACGAAAACATTGATAAGGGCTCCGCGGCAGTATATGGCGAATATATGCTGATGCGCACGGAAGCGGTATTACCGGATGAAATAAATATACCGGACGATGTCTCACGACTGGTGCAAACCGTATATGGCGAAGATGACGGAGTTATGCAGCATTCGCTTGAGCAGTATGCAAAGGCCAAAGAAGAGTGGATAAGTGAGACGAGGAATAAGGAGACTAGGGCGGAAGCATTCAGGATAACAAAGCCATGGCCTGGAATGGGATATAACATAATAGGTTGGCTTGATGTAGCAATGACTGATTCTCAGGGCGAAGCCACAGTTCGTGACACGGACGAATCCTTCGATGTAATAATGGTTAAACAGAACTCTGACGGAACACTGAGTCTGCTTTCAAACGGGTTGGCATTGTTGACTACTACGCCTGATGATACAACGGCAAAGCTTATTGCGCGCGAAAGCATAAGGATGCCGAGGGAGCTTTGTGTGCCATACAGAATAGACAAGGCAATAGAATACATAGAAAAGCAGGCTTCTGAAATCGTTAGCAAATGGCAGGCGTCGCCGTGGCTTAAGGGCAGCCTTGTGCTTATGCTGAACGAACAAAATGAAGCAAGCATACTTGGCTATAAATTAAAATATGACAGCTTTTACGGATTAACATGCACAAAGGAGGATGAGGCAAATGAATGAAAGAGAATTCAACCTTCTCGATGAACCGTGGATAATTGTGCTCAACTTTGACGGTTCAACAGAAAAGGTGTCGCTTATCGATGCACTTGCTCGGGCGGCTGAATTCAGTGGGCTTGCCGGCGAACTGCCGACGCAGGACGCGGCTATATTAAGGCTGCTGCTTGCCGTGCTGCATAGGGTGATAGCGGGTTACGGGCCAAACGATGATGGAAGCGAGCGGGATGCTATTCAAGCGCCGCTTCAGGCGCTTGAATATTGGAAGAAAATCTGGAGTCGCAGAAGGTTCCCAATGGAATCAATAAAGAGATATCTGGAAAAGTTTCATGACAGGTTCTACCTGTTTGACCCTGAATACCCGTTCTTTCAAGTGCCGGAGATTGGACGGGGAACACGCTATACGGCGGCAAAACTCAATGGAGAACTGTCAGAAAGCAATAACAAAATAAGATTATTCCCGCAGCGCTGTGGAAAGGAAAAAGGAGCGCTGAGTTACGATGAAGCAGCCAGATGGCTATTGCATGTAAATGCATTTGATGATACTTCGGGCAAAAAGAGTGATCCGAACATAAAGCAAAGCCCCGGCGCAGGATGGCTTGGCAAGCTTGGTCTTGTAATGGCGGAAGGAAAAGACCTGTTTGAAACGCTGATGCTTAATCTTGTGCTGTTAAAAGACGGTAGTGATGAACTGTGGGGCGAAGAATTTCCTATATGGGAAAGTGAAACGGTAAAACGAGCCGAAAGGACTGAAATAAGCTTGCCGCAAAGCTTATCCGAACTATACACGCTGCAATCGCGCAGAATAGAACTGGTACGTGAACAGGATAAAGTCATCGGCTATATTCTTATTGGCGGGGATTTCTTTACAAAGGACAATGCTTTTATTGAACAAATGACTCTTTGGCGAAATGCATCAAAAAATGAGAAAAGTGGGATGCTGTTTCAGCCCAAACGTCACGATCCATCTAAAAAAATTTGGCGTGATTTTGCTGCAATAGCATCACAAAGCGGTGGACGAATGCCTGGTGTTGTTATGTGGACGGCAAGGCTTATTAGGGATGGGATATTGCCGCAGGGCTTAGTAAGGTTTAAAACGGTATCGGCAAAGTATGCGGATAAAGATTTCTTTATAGACGATATATTCTCAGATTCAATGGCGTTCAGCGGAGAAATGCTTGGCGAAAAAGGCTCTGATTGGATACCGGCGGTCATAGATCAGGTGGAAATATCGAATGCGTTGGTAATACAGTTGGCTAACCTAGCGCAAAGCATAGCGAAAGCAGCGGGGGATTCTGATGGCGCTTTTATACGCGATGCCGCGAAGGAACAGGCGTATTTTGCACTGGATATGCCATTTAGAAGCTGGCTTGCGGGAATTGATCCCGCACAGGAAAAACTGCCGGAGGCCGAGGAGCGCTGGTGGAATATAGCACAGCCGATTGTGCGCAGGTTGGGTGCGGAACTTATTGCTCAGGCAGGGCCGCAGGCGCTTGTGGGCAGGGAAGTAGACCAGAAAAACATAGCTGCGCCGGATGCATATAACTATTTTCTTTATCGCATAAAAAATGAACAAACATTAAAGAACGGAGGGAAAAAGAGTGGCAAGTGACAGGGAATTAATAAGAAACTTTGTCCGCGCACGAATAGCAAGCCTTGAAGGAGCCGGGAATGAAGCAGCCGTAAGAGGCAAGCTTGCCAATCTCAGACGCGGCATCGGAAGGGCGCCGGGCAGCATGGCGGAATTATGGAACGTGACGCTTGAAGGATTGCCGGAGCGGTTTTACAGCAAAACTGGCGAGCCGACCAAGGCGGAATGGGCTGTGTACATTGCGCTTACGCTTTATGCGCTGCATCAGCAAGGGAGCGATATAAAGCGGCAAAGCATGAATGCCGAAGGAATATCGGTAGGTACAGCCGCGCGCAGATTGGTGAGCGGCGAAGACGAAGGAGCAAGAGTAAAACGCCGCTTTGACCAAGTGATAACATCGCAGAGCGTAGATGAATTGGCGCATCACCTGAGGGGGATGGTGCAGCTGTTCAAACAGGCATCAGTTCCGCTTGACTATGCCATGCTTGCGGAGGACATCTATCGATTTGAGATGGATAGCGAGCGTGATAGAGTAAGATTATCCTGGGGGCAGGATTATTACAGACGGAATAACAAAGAAGATGCCGGTAGCGAAACGGCAAACGATAATCAAAACAACTGAGACAAGAAAGGAAGATAATGAAAATGAAAAACAATGAAAGACTGTATGTTGATGTCCATGTGCTGCAAACCGTTCCGCCCAGCTGCGTAAACCGCGATGATACCGGATCACCCAAAACGGCCGTATACGGTGGTGTAACAAGAGCGCGTGTATCATCTCAAAGCTGGAAGCGCGCAATGCGACTGATGTTTAGAAATGAATTCCCTGATGAACAGCTTGGGTTGCGCACAAAAAGGATAGTAAAACTTGTAGCGGATGAAATACAAAGGCTTGCTCCGCAGGAGAATAGCGCGGAAAAACTTGCAATAAATGCCTTGACTGCGGCGGGACTGAAAATAAAAGATGCTCAAAAGGGAACGGATGCGCTGTTCTTTATAAGCGAGGCGCAGGTAAGGGCGCTTGCGCGGCTTGTTGTTGAAACACCTGACTTTATAAAGGTTGCAGGCACTAAGGAAATAAAACAGGCTGCCGCGGATGCCCTGAGACAATATCCGGGAATAGATATAGCGCTTTTTGGCCGCATGGTCGCGGATGACCCCACGCTGAATACGGAAGCATGCGCCCAGGTAGCGCATTGTATATCCACACATAAGGTGAATAATGAATATGACTATTTTACCGCAGTAGATGATCTTTCGCCGGAAGATAATGCTGGCGCAGCTCATCTTGGCACGGTCGAATTCAATTCTTCAACGCTTTACCGCTATGCTACCGTTGCGGTACACAAGCTTAATGAGCAGCTTGGCGGCGACACGGTAAGGACGGTGAAAGAATTTGTGTCAGCATTCGTGCGTTCAATGCCTGATGGCAAGCAAAACACATTTGCTAACCGCACACTGCCGGATGCCGTGCTTGTTACCGTGAGGCGCGACCAGAGCGTGAACCTTGTGGGTGCATTTGAAAGACCTGTATATGCCGGTGAAAACGGATATGTTGAGCCGTCTGCAAAGAGAATGTGTGAATATGCAAAAGAAGTGTATGCTGATTTTGCAGGCGAGCCGGAAGCTTCTTTTGTAACGGGTAGAGCGCTTGGAACGCTTGCAGAGCCGTGCTCGTTTACGGAACTTCTAAACAAGCTTGGCGCTAAACTTGAAGAGTGCATTGGCGAGGATGCGAACATATGAGTACACTGTTGCTTAGGCTTGCTGCGCCTATGCAGGCCTGGGGCGCAGAAGCGAAATTCGACCGCCGTACAACACAGCGCGAGCCAACAAAAAGCGGCGTAACGGGCCTTGTGGCGGCTGCGCTTGGAAGAAAGCGCGATGAAAGCATAGACGACATTGCTGCGCTGCGCTTTGGCGTACGTGCGGACAAGCCGGGCGTTCTGCTGAGGGACTATCATACGGCAAAAAGCGATAAGTCTGCATACGTTACAAATCGATATTATCTTGCGGATGCCGTATTTGTGGCCGGGCTTGAAGGGGATGACGAATTGCTTGAAAAAATTGATGCGGCGTTGCAAAGGCCTATGTATCCGTTATTTCTTGGCCGCCGCTCATGCCCGCCAAGCGGAAGAGTGTCGCTTGGCATAAGGCGATTGCTAACATTGGAACAGGCACTTGAATTGGAGCCTTTGCAGTCGCAACTCAGCAGAATATCAACGGGAAATTCTCAGAAACTCAGAGTAGTATGCGAAAACGCAGTCGGTGAACAGGGAATGTATTTTGTACGCGATGTGCCTATATCGTTCAATCAGGAACATAGAATGTTTGGCTTCAGATGGGCAAATGAGTATGAAGTATCAAGCCCTAAAGCGCCAATACCGGAGCAACCCACGGAACATGATCCTATGGCGGAATTGGAGGGATAATGTATGTATCTTACAAGGGTAGCAATAGATACTAAGCGCAGGGAAACAATGCGTGCGCTTGCTTCACCGGGCATATTGCATGGCGTGGTGGAACGCTGCTTTGCTGGGGAGAGAAAACGCAGATTGTGGCGCATAGATGCTCTCCAACATGGGACATATGTGCTTATTCTGAGCGAGGATGCGCCGGACTGTACCGGAATTATGACGCAGTTTGGATATGCTGATGTGCCGTGGGAGACTAAGAATTATGACGGTTTAGTTGCTAAAATAGAAGAGGGTCAAATATGGCGCTTCAGACTGCGTGCAAATCCGGTGCACAGTAAATCAACGGCCAAGAATGAGCGCGGCACAGTATATGCACACGTTACGCAGGAGCAGCAGAAAAAATGGTTGATGGATAGGGCGGAGAAAAACGGTTTTGCCCTGAATGAGGATGAATTTGACGTTGTGGACACAAGGTGGGAGATATTCAAAAAACACCATGACGAAAAATCAAAATTGACGCTGCGAACCGCTGCATTTGAAGGGATACTGCGCGTAACTAACAAAGATGCATTTGCAGCGGCACTGACAAACGGCATAGGCAAGGCAAAAGCATATGGCTGTGGGTTGATGACAATAATGCGTGCATAAGGAGAAGAATATGCCGATCCAGCAAGGAATAGAAAAGGCGAGCCTGCAATCCTTGGGACAGATAAAGGACAGGATGACGTTCCTTTATGTTGAACATTGCATAATAAATAAGCAGGATGGCTCAATAACCGTTACCGACGCAAGGGGAACGGTGCATGTTCCTGCTGCGATGCTGAGCGTTTTGCTGCTTGGACCGGGAACGAGTTTGACTCATAGGGCGGTGGAACTTATAAGCGATTCCGGCATGAGTATAATATGGGTGGGCGAGCATGGCGTGCGTTATTATGCGCATGGCCATCCGCTTACCCATTCTTCTCAGCTGCTTAAAACGCAGGCGAAGCTTGTTTCGAACACAAGAACAAGGCTTGAAGTTGCACGGAAAATGTATCAAATGAGATTTCCGGACGAAGATGTATCCGGGTATACTATGCAGCAGCTGCGCGGACGAGAGGGAGCACGCATAAGAAGCATATATCGTAAGTTGGCGAAAGAAACCGGTATAGAATGGAGCGGACGAGAGTTTGATCCGGATAATTATGATGCTGGCAATGCTGTAAATAAAGCATTGTCGGCCGCGCATGCATGTCTTTATGGTATTGCGCACAGCGCAATAGTTGCACTCGGCTGCTCAAGCGGACTTGGGTTTGTGCATGATGGGCATGAAAGATCTTTTGTATATGATATTGCGGATTTGTATAAAGCTGAAATAACTATACCGATTGCATTTCATACAGCAGCGTCGGCAGATAGAGAGGACGATATAGGCTCAATGGTAAGGCGACAGGTGCGCGATGCGGCAGCGGGCGGGCATATATTGGAAAGGACTGTACGCGATATAAGAAAACTGCTAATGGGCGATGATATAGAAGAAATAGAAACAAATGTGCTTTATTTGTGGGATGACAGAAATGAGAAGGTGAGCAGCGGAATATCGTATAACATGACTAATGGAGAATATGAAGTTGCACTCGAGACATGTAACGGGAAAATAGTGGAGAAATAGAAAAATGGTAGTTTTGTGTCTTACAAATTGCCCGCCTGCTTTGCGGGGCGACCTTACGCGTTGGCTCATGGAAATAGATACTGGTGTATATGCAGGCAATGTAAGCGCAAGAGTCCGCGAAGAACTATGGAACAGGGTTACCGAGAACATAAAAGACGGTCGTGCAACCATGGTTTATAGCGCGAGAACCGAACAAAAAATGGAGTTTCGTGTGCACAACAGCGAATGGATACCGGTAGACTTTGATGGGATGAAGCTGATGCTTCGTCCCAATAAAACCTTTCAAGTTAAAAGTGAGCGCACGGAAAACAGAATTGGGTATAGCAAGGCTACTGCAATACGCAAGGCAAAACGCTTTGCAAAGCATGTGCAGAATCAAAAGGATGAGACAGAGGAATATGTAGTATTCGATGTGGAAACTACAGGTCTCTCATCTGCGCATGATAGAATAATTGAAATAGGAGCTATAAGAGTTATAGACGGCGTTGTAGCGGAGCAGTTTGAAAGATTGATAAAACAAGATATGGCCATTCCGAATAAAGTCAAACAATTAACCGGCATAACCGAAGAAATGGTGGGGCAGAGCGGTGTGGATGAAAAGACGGCACTGAAAGAGGTATTGAACTTTATAGGGGATAAGGACTTGGTAATGCATAATGCAGCATTTGATTTTAATTTTTTGAGACAGACATGCCGAAGACATGAAGAACCGATTCCTACTAATAAGGTGACGGATACACTTCGGATCGCCAAACAAAATATAAAAGATATAGACGATTATAAGCTTTCAACGCTTGCAAAATACTTTGGAATAGAAAATATGGCAGCTCACAGAGCCTTGAGCGATTGCCATCTAACAAAATATGTCTACGAAAAACTGATTGAAAAATGAAAAACGATATTGTAAAATACAAGGTACAACAAGTCTTTTTTTAGTCTGTTCCCCGCGCAAGCGGGGGTGATCCCCCTGACGACCGAACAGCAGGAACAGGCCAGAACTGTTCCCCGCGCAAGCGGGGGTGATCCTTTAGTCCTTTCTCCTTCAAAAAAAGGTTGGTTCTGTTCCCCGCGCAAGCGGGGGTGATCCTATGTCTTTATGGTCGTTTTTGCCATTACTTTGCTGTTCCCCGCGCAAGCGGGGGTGATCCCCCCCTATCAATATCCCGGTTACGCTTACGCTGCTGTTCCCCGCGCAAGCGGGGGTGATCCCACAGCATACTGCGCCATGGGCACATCCGCCCACTGTTCCCCGCGCAAGCGGGGGTGATCCCTTTCCATCTTATTATACCATGACTCGCTCTCCCTGTTCCCCGCGCAAGCGGGGGTGATCCTTTTGCATCCGGGCTTGCGAGCGTGTACACCACCTGTTCCCCGCGCAAGCGGGGGTGATCCCAACCGCTTCGCCCAGCGCGGGGGTGCAGTCAACTGTTCCCCGCGCAAGCGGGGGTGATCCCTGGCTCGTGTTTTGCCACGGGTTCGGGCGGTGCTGTTCCCCGCGCAAGCGGGGGTGATCCCGCCTGTGGCTACGATTGCGGCAAGGCCGATGGCTGTTCCCCGCGCAAGCGGGGGTGATCCCAGATTGAGCACGCGCAGATAAACGGCAACAGCCTGTTCCCCGCGCAAGCGGGGGTGATCCTAAAGCGCATTATTATACTGGGCATATAACGATCTGTTCCCCGCGCAAGCGGGGGTGATCCCAGCGGCGTTGTTTTTAACGCGGGCGACCGCGTCTGTTCCCCGCGCAAGCGGGGGTGATCCCGCACGAGCATAACCCGTGCGGGCGGTGGACATCTGTTCCCCGCGCAAGCGGGGGTGATCCCCAGCCGCCAAGACTTATACAGGGCATACCGCTCTGTTCCCCGCGCAAGCGGGGGTGATCCCGACTTGGCGGCGAGAATATCAAAATTGGAGGACTGTTCCCCGCGCAAGCGGGGGTGATCCCACAAACAGATGCTGGAATCCATCCACAACCTTCTGTTCCCCGCGCAAGCGGGGGTGATCCTACATGGAGCCCAGATAACTCTCATAGTTTTGCATGAGCTTGCGGAAGTCAGCATTGGCCTCGGTATAACCCTTGGCACGCAGACGGCTTATCTCCGCATAGGTTTGCTCGGCAAGCTGCTGGTAATACAGGAATTGCTGGCGAGACTCTGCCTTATATTCGGATGACTCTTCGTTCATGCGCTTCTGGCGCAGTTCGGACATCTTGATATAATGCTCGGTCAGGTCAGCAATCTGTTCATACTCCTTGGAGTAGATGGACTTACTGCCGCCACCACCACTACCAGACTTAAAGATGCCGGATTTCATCCAAGCTTCAAAGTCTGCGAGGTTCTTCTTAGCAGCGTCAAGACCGTTTTGAGCTGCTTGTACGCCCAGCATAGCCGCCGCCGCGTCAAGTCCCTTCTGCTGGATGTCGTCGAGCTCTTGCTTTAGGTTGTCATAGTTGGCTTGCGCTGCCGTGAGTTGTGCCTGCAACTGAGCTCGTACAAAAGTGATTAACGCACTCGTACTCTTCAGGGCTTCAGCAGCATTCTCCTTTAACGCGCCGTTTTCATTAAATAACGCCTCGACAGCACCGGGAACCTTACTGTTGAGCAAATCAAGCGTCTCGTCAGTGATATAGCTAGCGTCATTGTAATCATTTACGGCAGACTCAAGAGCTTCAAATGCCGCAGCCGCAGCTTCACGGTCATTGTTCGCGGCCTTAGCGGTGTCGAGAAGAGAGGCGTTGAACTTGTCGTTGCTATCAGTGATGTCATCTGTGACAATGCCAAGCTTGACCAGCTCATCAAGATATTCTTCAACAGACATCTGAGCGGCGTGAGCTTGCTCTTTTATCCAAACGTATGACTCACTGGTAAGAGAGTTCTCCCCCATAAGCTCTGTCTTAGATTTGCCTTGAATACCGCGCAATATCTCCTGAGAATTGCGGTTGTTGCCCCTCCGTAAATCTTCGACCCCATGCTGAACATACGCAGTCGGGTCGGCCATACCGTTAAGAACGTTAGCGACATCAAGGTTAACTACTGCCAGTATTTGGTCAAGCAAATCTTGCCAGTTCCAGTTATCGACCTGAAGCTTCATGTCAGGCAAATCTTTACCCTGCTCAATCCACTCTTGATATCGTATATGGCAAAAGTAATTCAATTAGCAATATGCTAAGCAAAGCCTTGGAAGAAGAGGCTAACGGGAATGCGTACTCTGTATATTACTTGGATAAAGCAAAAGCCAGCCGCCTATTTGAGGGAGCAAGGGTCCCAATGCCCAAGGTGCTTCAAATCAAAGCGGATGGCTTTGTACATAGTATACGCGAAAGCGGCTCACCCGTCAAACCAAAGTTCGGAAACGTCACAGAATCTCAACAATTCAAGCGTTGGTTTGGCGATTGGCAGAACCACCCGGAAAGCGCAAGCAAGGTTGTGAATAAGGATGGTACGCCGAAGGTGGTGTATCATCAGACAGAAAACGAGTTCTCAATATTCGATACTCGCCATGAAGGAGCAGGAACAAGAGATGAGCAGACCCTGTTCGGCATATTCCTGAAAAGCAGCAGCAGAGACATTGGCTTGCGCGGCAAAAAGCAGATGGCTCTTTATGCGGATATCAGAAACCCGCTTGTTGCGCAGGATAGAGCAAGTTTGTCAAAGCAGCTTCGCACTATTTCGCCTGAGTATGACGCTCTCATAAAGGATCATGCCGCGCTCGATGCCGAATACAAACAGAAGTTTGAAAGTGCAAAGAACGAGCTTATTCAATTCCTTACGAATTGGAGAAAAGAACATCCGGGTGAAGACAGCCGGTCATTGTACGGAACGCCTGAGTTCGAACGAGTGTATGCCATTGAGGACAGCGTTGTTGATGAGTGGACTACAAAGGCAGACAAGCTTTCCTTGCAGGCTAAAGAGGTGTTGACAAATGCCTTAAAAAACGCGGGATACGATGGTATTTTCCTTTCGAATGACGAAGGCAGTTGGGGAAGGGAAACCGATGCCTATATCGCATTAGACCCCAATCAGGTCAAATCCTCCGACAACATAGGCACATTCGACCCCACCAACTCCGACATTCGCTTCTCCATGAAAGATGCTGTCGAAGAAACGCGCGACCTCATAGCGGTTCACAATCTGAATGGCGACCAGCTTGAAGCGGATATCGAACTTGGCGGATTCCCGATGCCGTCAATAGCCATAACAAAGAGCAAGATAGGCCATAGCAAATACGGTGATGCATTGGTTATATTCGGTAAGGATACTTTGAAGCCAAACCTCAGCGGGCGGTCGGCCTTGATGAGGTGCTGGAAATGTTTGAAAACGATGCGCTGAGCGAAAACTATTGGTGGATGGAAAACGGGGAACGGAAATATAAAAATCTGTAGCAGGTGGCCTTGTATTCCTGATTGTGGTATAATCTTACTTTCAAATAGATGAGTAACGGAGGGCAGAGTGAAGAAGCTTTGGAAATATATGCGGGACTACCGCAGGGAAGGCATATTGGCGCCGCTGTTCAAGCTGCTGGAAGCTTCGCTTGAGCTGCTTGTGCCGCTTGTTATGGCGCAGATAATAGATACAGGCATAGCCAACGGGGACCGCGGCTTTATACTTTCGCGCTGCGGAATACTTGCTGCGCTGGCGGCGGTAGGTCTGGTGTGCTCCATAACGGCGCAGTATTTTGCGGCTAAGGCATCGGTAGGCTTTGCGGCAAAGCTGAGGAGCACGCTTTTTAAGCATATACAATCGCTCAGCTATTCAAAGCTCGATACCCAGGGCACCGGCACGCTTATCGCTCGCATAACGGGGGACATAAATCAGGTGCAGTCCGGCATGAACCTTGCGCTTAGGCTCCTTTTGCGCTCGCCGTTCGTTGTGTTCGGCGCAATGATAATGGCCTTCACGATAGACGTTAAGGCGGCGCTCGTGTTCGTGGTCACAATACCGCTTTTGTCCATAGTCGTGTTCGGCATAATGCTTTGGAGCATCCCGATGTATAAAAAGGTGCAGACGCGGCTGGATAAGGTGCTTGGCATAACGAGGGAGAATCTTTCCGGCGTGCGCGTCATAAGGGCGTTTTGCAAGGAAGATGAGGAACGGCGGGAGTTTGGCGAGCGCAATGCAACGCTCACAAAGCTGCAGCTTATGGTGGGACGCGTCAGCGCGGCAATGAATCCGGCCACGTATATTATGATAAACCTTGGCATAGCGGTGCTTATATACGTTGGCGCGCTGAGGGTGGACAGCGGCATTTTAACGCAGGGTCAGGTGGTGGCGCTGTATAACTACATGTCCCAAATACTGGTGGAGCTTGTTAAGCTTGCTTCGCTTATTATAACCATAACGAAGGCGCTTGCCTGCGCGGGCAGAGTAAGCGCGGCGCTTGACGTGGAAAGCGACATGCATGGCGCGGATACAATGCCCAAAGAGATCGATACGGACGAGGAAGTACGTTTTGAAAACGTTGAATTCGGCTATGCCACGGGCGGCGAACCTGTGCTGAGCGGCATAAGCTTCAGCGTGAAAAAGGGCGAAACAATGGGCATAATAGGCGGCACGGGCAGCGGTAAATCGAGCTTGGTAAGCCTTATACCCCGCTTTTATGACGCGACCGGCGGCCATGTTTACATAAAGGGAAACGAAGTGAAGGATTATCCGCTCGGCGCGCTGAGGGAGATGGTGGGCATGGTGCCGCAGAAGGCCGTGCTGTTCAAGGGAACAATACGCGAAAACCTGCGCTGGGGCAACGCCGATGCCACCGGGGAAGAAATGGAGCGGGCGTTGAGCGATGCGCAGGCGCTTGAAATAGTTAAGGCCAAACCCGAAGGGCTTGATTCACCCGTGGCGCAGAACGGAAAAAACCTTTCCGGCGGGCAGCGACAGCGGCTTACCATAGCGCGGGCGCTTATAAAGAAGCCTGAAATACTGATATTGGACGACAGCGCAAGCGCGCTTGACTACGCAACGGATCTTGCGCTGCGGCGTTCGCTTGCGGCGCTTAGCTATAAGCCTACGGTGTTCATAGTGTCCCAGCGGGCAAGCTCGATACTGCATGCGGATAAGATAGCCGTGCTTGACGAAGGCAAAATGGTAGGGCTCGGCACGCATGAGGAATTGATGCGCACTTGCCCCGTTTACAGGGAAATATACTATTCCCAGTATGAGCAGGAGGTGAAGCGCGATGCCTAAGCTGAAAGCAAACAGCTCAACGCTTAAAAAGGTGCTCGGGCGCATAGCGCGCTACCGGCTGAACGCCGTGCTCAGCATATTGCTAAGCGCTGTATACGTTGGACTTTCGCTGTATGTACCCATATTGGCCGGGCGGGCGATAGACAACATAATTGCCCCGGGCAGCGTGGATTACGCACAAATAATGCTTGAACTTACCAAAATAGCCGTTGTTGCGGCAATAGCCGCGCTTGCGCAATGGCTGATGAACATAATAAACAACTCCATGACCTATAACGTTGTTAAGGACATGCGCACGGAAGCGTTCGACAGGCTGATGAAGCTGCCGCTCAGCTATATAGACGCGCATCCTTACGGCGAGACGGTGAGCCGCATAATTGCGGACGTGGATCAGTTTGCGGACGGACTGCTGCTGGGCTTCAGCCAGCTTTTTACCGGAATACTTACCATAATAGGCACACTCATATTCATGCTCAGCGTGAATGCGCCGATAACGCTTGCCGTAGTGATACTCACGCCGCTTTCGCTTTTTGTTGCGCGCTTCATTGCCAGACGCACGCATTCCATGTTTGCGCGCCAGGGCGAGGACAGGGCGGAACAGACGGCGTTCGTTGAGGAAATGATAGGCAACCAGAAGGTTGTGCAGGCTTTTGCGCATGAGCAGGCGAACGAAGAACGCTTTGACGAAATAAATAAACGCCTCAGCGAAAGCTCCTTGCAGGCCATATTCTATTCTTCCATAACCAATCCCGCCACAAGGTTCATAAACAGCCTTGTTTACGCGGCGGTGGGCCTTACGGGCGCGTTCGCGGCGGTTGCGGGCAGCATAACGGTTGGCGGGCTTTCGGCTTTTTTAAGCTACGCTAACCAGTATACGAAGCCGTTTAACGAAATATCCGGCGTTATTACGGAATTCCAGAACGCATTGGTGTGCGCGGAGCGTATATTCGCGCTGATAGAAGAACCCACGGAGGAACCCGATGCGGCGGATGCGCGCGTGCTTGACCACGCGGAAGGCATAGTGAAGGCGAACGCGGTGGCATTTTCATACGTTGCGGACAGGCCGCTTATAAAGTGCCTTGATCTGGACGTGAAGAGCGGCGAGCGCATGGCGATAGTGGGGCCCACGGGCTGCGGCAAAACCACGCTCATAAATCTGCTTATGCGCTTTTATGACGTGAATGCGGGCAGCATTAGCGTTGACGGGACGGATATACGCAACATTACGCGGCACAGCCTGCGGCGCAACTACGGCATGGTATTGCAGGAAACGTGGCTGAAGGAGGGCACAATACGCGACAATATAGTTATGGGCAAGCCTGACGCGACGGAGGAAGAAATTATTGCCGCAGCAAAGGCGGCGCATTCACACGGCTTCATAACACGGCTGCCCAACGGATATGATACCGTTATAGGCGAGGACGGCGGAAGTCTGTCGCAGGGGCAAAAGCAGCTGTTGTGCATAACGCGCGTAATGCTCTGCCTGCCGCCAATGCTCATATTGGACGAGGCTACAAGCAGCATAGATACCCGCACGGAGCAGCATATTCAGCATGCGTTTGCTCGGCTTATGCAGGGCCGCACAAGCTTTATAGTGGCGCACAGACTGTCCACCATAAAGAACGCAGACATGATACTGGTTATGAAGGACGGCGACATAATAGAAAAAGGCAAGCATGACGAATTGGTGGCGCGCGGCGGATTCTATGCGGCGCTGTACAACAGCCAGTTTGCCAGGTAAGTAAAAAGTTAAAAGAGGGAGCTCAATACCCCCTTATCAACTGATGGTAATATGATAAAATTAGGAAAAACAAGAGGAGAGATGCTAATGGATACACTAACCGCAATTTTTACCCGCAGGAGTACGCGGCATTTTGATGACAGACCGATAGAAGATGATAAGCTGCGCACGATACTTGAAGCGGCGATGAGCGGGCCAAGCTGCGTAAATTCCAAGGATTGGGCATTTATAGTGGTGACGGAGCGTGAAACGCTGGACAAAATGGCGGAAGCGAACGGCAGACCGGCGCAGCCGCTGAAGGAGGCCGTGGCGGGCATACTGGTATGCGGCGATATGGAGCGCGCGTTTGAGCGGGCGAAGGATTATTGGATAATAGACGGGGCCATAGCGGCGGAGAACATAAGCATATGCGCGCAGGCGCTGGGTATAGGCGCGGTGTGGCTTGGAACATGGCCGCAGATGGAGCGCGTTGAAAAGCAAAAGGAACTTTTCAACCTGCCGGCGAGCATAGTGCCGCATTCAATAATCGCATTGGGATATCCTAAAGATGATATAACCGCGCCGCGTGAGAGCCGCTACGATGAAGGCCGGGTACATTGGAACAAATGGCAATAAAAAGAACGAAAACCATGTAAGCAAAAGTATTCTTTTCAAAAGACATAATGCCGGAATATGAAGAAAAGGCGGGGAGACCCGCCTTTATACTATTTCCGGCTTTGCGCCCTTCGGAATGGGGCAAACATAGCCTGCGCTTGAAGCGTGCTCAAATTCGGCGCGGATGGGAGGCAGCAGCGCCGGGTCGTCTATAATGTCTATTGCGGCGGCGGCAAGCACCTTTGCAGCGGTGAGCATACCTTTATGCGCAATGCCTGTTGTTCCGGCGGAAACCATCTGCCATGAGTGGCCGGGGACCATGCTGGGCGCTGTGACGCAGTTTATCTGCCCGGTTGGGGTTTGCCAGCTTACGTCGCCCACGTCGGTAGAGCCCGGCAGCGTGACGGAGGAATGATACAGCGGCATAAGAAAATCGTTCAGCGCACGTTTGCCGCCATCGGTGGCCGTGTCAACAAATTGGGCGATATCCTCATCGAACTTGGCGGCATAGCCGGGCAAGCCTGCGGATTCATAGGTATTCTTCAGCGCGGCAGCATAGGCCCATTCTTCTTCGGTGTATTCGGGCAGGGCTACCTGAACAAAGTTTTTATACAATAGCTGCTCCATTGTTTTCAGCGGCAGGGGATTGGCCGTGCCGTCTATGAAGCGGGTGGAAAGCTGCGTGTCGGTCATAAGCGCTGCGCCCTGGGCTATCTTGTCAACGCGCGCTTCAAGCTTGACAGCATCCTGCACGGTGGCTTCGCGTATCATATAAAGCACCTTGGCCTTGGACTGCACAACGTTTGGCGATACTCCGCCCGCATCGGTAAAGGCATAATGTACGCTGGCATTCTTGCCCATATGCTCACGCAGGAACTGCACGCCTATGTTCATCAGTTCTGCTGCATCCAGCGCGCTGCGCCCCTGCTCCGGTGCGCCCGCCGCATGGGACGCTACACCGGAAAAGATGTATTCCTTTTGTATGCATGCCATGCTGCTGCCGGTGACCACCTGATTTACGTCGTCGGGGTGCCATGTGAGCGCGGCATCAAGCTTTGTCCATTCGTTTTCGCGGGCAAAAAACGCCTTTGCCGCACCGCCCTCTTCACCTGGGCAGCCATAGAATATTACTGTGCCGCTTTTGCCCGTGAATTTTAGATACTCTTTTATGGCTATTGCCGCGCCGAGCGCACCTGCGCCCAGCAGATTGTGTCCGCAGCCGTGCCCGTTCGGGTTGCCGGGGACGGGCTTTTCCACCGTTGCGCCGCCCTGCTGACTAAGGCCGGAGAGCGCATCGTATTCGGCAAGTATGCCTATTACGGGATGGCCGCTGCCATATGTGCCGGTGACGGCGGTTTCTATTGAGCAAAGGCCGCGCCGCACACTGAAGCCTTCTTTTATAAGAAGCTGTTCATACAGTTTCTCCGAACCGTATTCCTGCAGCGAAAGTTCCGCCAGGCCCCATATTTCATCCGAAGCGGAGCAGAGCATGCCCGCCTTGGCATCGATAATATTCAAAGCATCGTTCTTGTTCATATGCAATGACCCCTCCATAAATAAAAATGCACCGCATAACGTGGCTGATGATGCGATTATAGCCCTAAACACGGCAAATGTAAATATATAAATTGAAATATTATGCAGAAAATACGCATAAATATTTGTACGGGCTTTTGAAGGGCAATCCATTTTCGTATGATGGAGGCGAAATGCGGGACAAAATGGGTGATGAATCAAAATGTATATATGCATGCAATATACATTTTTCAGGGGGCTTAAACAAGACATATATAATGGCCGTGAGCGACAACGCCGCAGTAACGATAGAGAGCGGCTGCACATGGACGCTTACCGGCAACTGCACGATATCGAGCCTTACAAACAACGGCACCATAAATTTCAACGGCTACACAATAACCCTTGAAGACGGAACGGTGCTGAGCTGAGCGAAAAAGGCCGCAGGGGTTGCTTTTTGTGTGCGCATAGCGTATAATTAAAAGCACCGGGCAACCGGCACAAAGTGAATAAATATCAGATGGGCTTTGCCGGAGCATTTCCGGCGGCGGAATGGGGTGAGATGCCCCGCGAGTCGGTCACTGTGATACCGTAAAAGGTTAAGTCAGATACGCTTTAAGCCCAATGGTTCCTGCCGTCACCGGGAAGCTGCTTTTTTGATGCATTATGCTCTTTTGATGTATTGTATCTGTGCGGCTCCGGCTGCACAGATTTTTTGTTTGCGGCGCGGTGGGCAGATATTACGAAAGATGCCGAAAAACTTGAATTGAGTGTGAAAGAGTGAGTACGGTATACATAATGATGCGGTTTGAATAGACAGCAAGCCTATCTCCTTGGCGGCTGG
>ENA-ORMS01000788-ORMS01000788.1-human-gut-metagenome-genome-assembly--contig:-NODE-788-length-29874-cov-12.367249_pt1 | contig 29874 bp, 23 predicted proteins | sample MGYA00242104_ERZ508997 | MGnify/ENA primary metagenome ERZ508997 (study PRJEB26280, sample SAMEA2338704) | human gut metagenome | biome: human gut; feature: human-associated habitat; material: faeces... | reverse complement strand
GCGCTTTAACGCCTGGGGTGGCGAGGTAGACGGCCTGTATCCCGATTATGAGCAGGACGATGCTTTTGCGGAAAAGTTTGCCGAGCATTATGGTGCTGCCCTGTATGATGCTGTTCCCTTCGTGCTGGAGGGCGGTTCTATTCACTGTGACGGCGAGGGTACGGCATTGGTAACAGAAGCCTGCCTTTTGAGCGCAGGACGCAATCCCGACCTTTCCAAAGAGCAGATTGAGCAAAAGCTTAAGACTTACCTAGGTGTGGAAAAGGTTTTGTGGATTCCGCGCGGTATTTATAACGATGAAACAAACGAGCATGTAGATAATGTCTGTGCCTTTATCCGCCCCGGTGAGGTGGTGCTGGCGTGGACAGATAACGAAGCTGATCCGCAGTATGCTTTGAGCAAGGCAAGCCTGGATGCTTTGGAGCAGCTGACGGATGCCAAGGGACGTAAAATCATCGTGCATAAGCTGCCCGTGCCTGCGGTGCCTGTGTGCATTACCGAGGACGAGGTAGCAGGCTTCGACTTTGTCGAGGGTGAGGATATGCGTGAAGCCGGTGAACGTCTGGCGGCTTCGTATGTAAACTTTTATTTCAGTAATGACAGTGTTGTAATGCCTGCCTTTGGCAGTGAGAATACGGCCAGCGATGCGTTGGCGGCGGAAATTCTTGCCAAGCTCTGTCCGGAGCGTAAGGTAGTGCAGATACCGGCGCGGGCAATTTTGACCGGTGGCGGCAATATTCACTGCATTACACAGCAAATTCCGAAGGGAGTGTGCTTATGAGCAAGGTAAAGGTGGCAGCAGTGCAGATGCGCTGTGCGCCGACCGTAGAAGAAAATTTGCAGCACGCTGAAGCACTGGTATGCGAAGCTGCAGCGAACGGTGCGCAGATTATTCTGCTGCCGGAGCTGTGGGAGCGTCCGTATTTCTGCCAGCAGCGTCGCTATGATTTCTATCAGTATGCACTGTCTACGGAAGAAAATCCTGCGGTGCAGATGGGCAAGCGTTTGGCGAAGGAGCTGAATATCGTTCTGCCTATCAGCTTTTTTGAACGTGATGTCAACGAATTATATAATTCCATCGCCTGCATTGATGCTGACGGTGAGATTTTAGGCGTTTATCGCAAAACACATATTCCTGACGATCATTTTTATCAGGAAAAATTTTACTTTGTTCCGGGAGATACCGGATTTCAAGTGTTTGATACAGCGTATGGGAAAATCGGTGTCGGCATCTGCTGGGATCAGTGGTTCCCGGAGACAGCAAGAGCCATGGCGGTCAAAGGAGCAGAGCTGCTCTTTTACCCGACAGCGATTGGCAGTGAACCGATCTTAGAGTGTGACAGCATGCCACACTGGAGAAGAGCGATGCAGGGACATGCAGCAGCAAACCTCATGCCGGTGATCGCAGCAAACCGTATCGGAACAGAAGAAGTAGTTCCATGTGAGGAAAACGGCGGACAGAGATCAGCACTCACATTCTACGGATCCTCTTTTATCACAGACCAGACCGGAGAACTTGTGGCAGAGGCAGACCGCAAGACGGAACAGGTGATCCTTGCAACGTTCGACTTAAATGAAATGCAGGAGAACCGCCTTTCATGGGGAATCTTCCGGGACAGAAGACCGGAGTGCTATGGGGATATCTGTAAATAAAAAAGGACGCATGAAAAATAATATGTACCCTCTTTACTGGACAAACCAGTAAGGAGGGTATTTTATGCGTCCCTTTGCTTATTGTGGATACAAGAGTGGTTATACTCCATAAAAAAGTGCCTTTTGCATCTTTTAGTAGCCAAGTTCCTCTCCAATTAAAATAACTTTAATTCTTCCCTGAATACCGCTTCGTCTTGTGATCACGACCTGATTGCAGATGCAGTCAGGAGAGAGGCAGTCGGCACAGACTCCGGTGACAGCACATGGTGTCTGCTTGTTCAGACGTACACAGTTCATAGGGGTTGCGGTTAAGTGGACACGGTCAATGGCTTCTGCAACGTCCTTTGCAACCTTGTTCATTCCGGCAAGAATAATGACATTTTCAGGACCATAGATCAAAGCAGCGACCCGGTTTCCATTACCATCAATATTGACTAATTCTCCATCAATTGTCATGGCGTTGGTGCTCATGAAATAGTAGTCAGCCATCAGTGCGTCGTGGAATATTTTTCTGGAATCTTCCGGCGTCTTACAGACAGCCCGGTCTAAAAACTCAATATCGGCTGAACGCAGTGCATCCATCATGCCGGTTTCCTCTAGTGTCATGGAGCCGCCGTGAGCCACGACTGCACCGGATGGCAGGAAAGAAAGTGCTTTCTCTACGGCTTCTTTTGCGGTCGGGTAGTAGTATGCTTCCATTCTTCTTTTTTCAAAATTTTTGATCATGGTATTGGCGAGTGTTTCGTAATATTTTGCTTTTGGTGTCATATGATCCTTCTCCTCCTATATAACTTTTTGACTTTTATTATAAGCGGATTTTTTCGTTATGCAAGCGCTATTAAAATAATTGAAAACGATCAGATTTTCTTCTATTAACAATTCTGAAACAAAACTCAAACAAATTCAAAATAATATATGTTATGATGTAATCAATGGACAATGATAGAAACCAGAAAGGAACAGAAAAATGATACACATTCTTGTAGTGGATGATGATAAAAATTTAAACCAGACGGTATGCACCTATTTAAATGACTGTGGATTTGAGGCAAAAGGCGTTTTGAGTGCGAACGAAGCCTATGACGAGATGTATAACAATCTCTACGAGCTGATCATTTCCGACATTATGATGCCGGAGATCGACGGATTTGAATTTGCGGAGACAGTGCGTCAGGTCAATAAACAGATCCCGATCCTTTTCATGTCGGCTAAGGACGATCTTCCTTCCAAACGGAAAGGATTTTTAGTTGGAATTGATGATTATATGGTAAAACCGGTGGAGTTAGCAGAACTTGAGATGCGTGTGAGGGCACTGCTCCGGAGAAGTAATATCGAGATGGAGCGCAAACTTATTGTCGGAAATCTGGAGATGGATGCGGACGGCATGACTGCAACGATAAATGGGGAGGAGATACCGGTCACAACACGCGAATTCAATATTTTATATAAACTGTTGTCTTACCCGAAAAAAACATTTACAAGGGCACAGCTTATGGATGAGTTCTGGGGGCTTGATTCGGGAACGAGCCTGCGGGCTGTGGATGTCTATGTGACAAAGCTCCGCGACAAGTTTTCCACCTGCGATGGATTCGAGATCAAAACTGTGCGTGGACTTGGATACAAAGCGGTATTGCTATAGAAAGGGATTGCCTGAAACCATGAACAAATTGAACCATACCAACACAATCAAAAATGACCGTTTTCCATCTTCCCTGTTTCTGGTGTATTTTCTCGTATTGCTGTTAATGTCCGGTATTCATACAGGAATTATCGTAGGTATGAATGCACTGGGGTGGAACAAAATCATACAGGTGATTTTACCGCTTGGTTACTGGACTGTTGTGGCAGTTGGATTGACACTTTTTACGAAAAATGTGATCCGGAAAAGCTATGAAAAGCCGATGCATGACCTGGCAGATGCAACAAAAAAAGTGGCAGAGGGCGATTTTTCAGTGTATGTTCCAACACTTCACACCGCTGACCGGCTGGATTATCTGGATGTCATGATCATTGATTTTAATAAAATGGTGGAGGAACTCGGCAGCATTGAGACGTTGAAAACAGACTTTTTCTCCAATGTTTCCCATGAGATCAAGACGCCGCTTGCAATTATCCAGAACAATGCGGAGCTACTCTGTATGGAAAAGACGCCGGAGAAACAAAAAGAATATGCCGAAGTGATCTTTCAGACTACAAAGCGTCTGTCGGAACTTATCAGTAATATTTTAAAACTGAACAAGCTTGAAAAACAGGCGATCACGCCGGTAGCAGAAGAGTACGATCTGTGTGGACAGCTTGCGGAATGTGCCGCGAATTATGAGCCGGTGTGGGAGAAAAAAGATATTGGATTTGATGCAGATATGGAAGATTCTGTAAAGATCACGGCAGACGCTGCGTTGATGGAGTTAGTCTGGAATAACCTTTTTTCCAATGCAGTGAAGTTCACAGAACCGGGAGGAACGATAAAGCTGACTGAGCAGTCGGATGATTCTGAGATCCGTGTGTCGGTGGAGGATAACGGCTGCGGAATGACGGAAGAGACAAGGAAACATATTTTTGAAAAATTTTATCAGGGGGATACGTCCCACGCAATGGCTGGAAATGGACTTGGACTGGCGCTTGCCCTGCGTGTTTTGCAGTTAAATGATTATAAAATCGAAGTGGAAAGCGAACCGGGACGCGGCAGTAAGTTTACGGTGATCATTCCGAAAAGGTAGAATATTGGATAACAGACAGAAAGCGAATTTCTGGGAAAGCGTAGAAAAATGAGTGAGTTTGAGAGTTTTGATTATACGAAAGTGACGGTTGCCGAGAATCAGATGTCACAGTATATGGATGGCTACGAGCATTTTGGATGGAAGGTAGATTCCAATGTCCCCATAGAAAAAGGAATGGGAAAAGTAACGATCCACTTAAAGCGGAGCAGGACTGTTTTAAATAAAATGGAACTGACACGGTTACAGAGACATTTTGAGGCGTGCATGAGTGAGATTGCGGCGCTCGAAAATTCCACAGAATCTTTTGCAATGATCGCGGCACTGACCAGTGGGGTTTCAGGCTGTGCATTTATGGCGGGTTCGGTATTCGCTGTGACGGCTGCAAAACCGATCATCTGGCTGATGATTTTGCTGGCAATCCCGGGATTTTTTCTGTGGGGAATCGCATATCCTCTTTATAAAAATGTGAAAAAGCGGAGAGAAGAGAAAGTGGAGCCTCTCATTGAGGCAAAGCTTGATGAGGCGGAAAAAGTGTGCGAGAAAGGGCATGCGCTGTTATAGCTGTAAAGCATCTGACGGAAAAATACGGTGGCACGCTTGTGGCAAGCCAGGAGAAATACATTTTAATAATTCCGAAACAAAACAGAAGCAATTCGCAAACAAAACCTCTCTATGATACAGACAAACAAATGAAACACAGATCATTACAAAAAAGAGAGGAAACATAAAATGAGCGAAACATTATATTTAGTAACAGGAGCAGCAGGTTTTTTAGGAAGTCATGTATGTCATCAGTTGTTGGAGCGTGGAGAAAAAGTAAGAGCATTTGTTCTTGATGGTGATCCGGCAATCAAATATATTCCAAAAGAGGCAGAGATTGTAAAGGGAGATCTCTGTGATATCGATTCACTCGAAAACTTTTTCAAAGCACCGGAGGGAACAGAGACAATCGTGCTCCATGTGGCAAGCATGGTCAGTGTCAATCCTGATTTTAACCAGAAACTTGTGGATGTGAATGTGGGTGGAACCAAAAATATCATCCAGAAATGTTTAGAGCACAAAGAGTGCAAAAACCTTGTCTACGTAAGTTCTACCGGAGCAATTCCGGAACTTCCAAAGGGACAGAAGATCAAAGAGGTAAATGAGTTTGATGCAGAGAAAGTCGTGGGCTGGTACAGCAAGACCAAGGCGATGGCAACACAGGCTGTTTTGGATGCAGTGAAAAAGGAAGGATTAAACGCATGCGTCGTACACCCGAGTGGTATTTTAGGGCCACAGGACTATGCAGTGGGGGAGACTACAGGAACCATTATTAAAATCATCAATGGCGAAATGCCGATCGGCATGGGCGGAAGTTTTAACCTCTGTGACGTGCGTGACCTTGCAGCGGGCTGTATCGCAGCAGCCGATAGAGGACGAAAAGGCGAATGTTACATTCTTGGAAATGAGGAAGTAACGTTAAAGAAAATGTGTGAACTGTTAGACAAAGATCTTCACTGTGGCACCTGTAAATTTTATCTGCCGCTCGGATTGGCAAAACTGCTCGCAAAGCAGATGGAGAAAAAGGCAGCGAAAACCGGTGCGAAAGCATTGATGACGACATTTTCTGTCTACAATCTGGAACGCAATAATGCATTTGACTATTCCAAGGCAGAAAAGGAACTGGGCTATCATACAAGAAGCTATGCGGAGACATTGCATGATGAGGCAGTGTGGCTTAGAGCAGAAGGAAAAATTGCATAAAAGGCAGTGGAAAGGAAAAAAGTTTATAACGGAGATTTTTGTGATATGAAAAAAGTATGTGTTGTAACCGGAGGCGGCTCCGGAATCGGTTTTGCAGCTGCAAAAGAGGCAGCAAAAAAAGGGTACTATGTAATGATAGTTGGACGAAATGAAAAAAAACTTGCAGGTGCAGTAGAAGAATTGAGAAAAGACGGATGCGAAGCAGAAGCGTATAGCTGTGACGTTTCAGACAGGGAACACTGCTTTGCATTGGCAAGGCATGCGGCAGAATGTGGGGCAGTAAAGGCCGTGTTGCATATTGCCGGAATGAGTCCGCATATGGGAGATGCGGAGAAAATCATGCAGGCAAACGCACTTGGAACCGTCAATATCAACGATGCATTTTTTGAAGTGATCGCAGAGGGCGGCTGTGTGATCGACACAAGTTCCACTTCTGCTTACATGGCACCGTCGTTTATCATGCCAAAGAGGGTTTATCCGCTTGCATGTACAGACCGGAAGCTTTTTATGGATAAAATGATGAAAAAAGTAAAAATGTTTCCACGGAAAACAAGAGAGGGTGTCGCCTACAGTATGAGTAAGCATTTTACTATCTGGTTTGCAAAGCAGGATGCAGCACGTTTTGCCGGAAAGAATGCCCGGGTGTTAAGTATTACGCCAGGAAACTTTGAGACACCGCTCGGAAATCTCGAAAAAGAGGAAGCGTCCACCTATCTGAAATTTGCGGCAATCAAGAGAAATGGACGTCCGGAGGAGATTGCACCGCTTTATGTTGCACTGATCGATGAGAGGTTGAGTTATCTGACCGGCACAGACATTCTCTGCGATGGAGGCTGTATCGCAGGCGGAGCCAGTGCCTTTGCGAGATAAAAGTTATAGTAATTAGCCGATCAAATTGAATCAATTGTATTTTTATAAAGAATCCGCTATACTGAAACAGATTTAGTATAGTGGATTTTTTGTATTGGGGAGAACATTTTGATTACAGTAGCAATCGTAGAGGATGAAGCGGCAGTCACAAGGAAGCTGACGAATATGGCGCAGGATGGAAAAACATGGGAGAAGATGAATGCATAAAATGAATGCTAAAAAATCCGCAGATTATTGCAATCTGATAGAAAATGTAAAAAACAAATATCGAAAAAATCCTATATATGCTAAGAACACACCACATATTAAATATATGCTGATAGGTCAGGATTTCGGACCGCCTGAAAAGGAAGAGATAAAGGGTACGATTGCAAATGTCCGTAAGATGAATGATGGTATAGATGTGATGTTCCATGAAAATGTAGATTTGGAAGCAAGGGATTCACAGACGGATAAAAATATTGTCGGATACTTTGAACTGCTTGGTAAAAATGAAATTGACAAGAAAAAATATCCAGATTTGTTTTTCTGCAATTGTAATTTGGGCTATCGCAGAGATAAGTATTCTGGAAATATGACCAGAAAGATATTGGCAAATGATGCAGCTGAAATAAAATCATTGATTGACATTATAGAGCCGGAAAACATAATCTGTCTGGGGCTTGATACATCCGTGGTTGTAATACGAACTCTGATTGATAAAAAGTTTTCCTGTAATAGAGTATCTGAACTTATAGGAACTGGCGAACCTTATATTTATGGAGAAACATATATATACCCTGTAGCACATCCGGGGTATTGGGGTACAAGAACAAGAGGGGAAGATAATGTTATTGCAGATTGGATGAGAATTAGAAAATAGGGAGGTGCCACAATGCCATTTAAGATTGTCCGCAACGATATAACAAAGGTAAAAGCAGATGTAATCGTAAATACTGCCAATCCAAATCCGATATGTGCAAGTGGCACGGATTTAGCAATATATGAGGCAGCAGGAAAAGAAAAACTTCTCGCCGAAAGAGCAGGTATCGGTAAGATTGCAAGAGGTGATATTGATTCTTACATAGATGCTAATTATGTCAGGGAAAGTCATAGAAAAGAATATCCGGTGCGAAGCAGAAGCAACGCCCGCATGAGAGGATTGACAGAGGAACGAGAATAAAGATCCATACAATATATTAGTTGAGAACAATCGAGTATATAAACTTGGAGGATGGGAATTTCTTGATATAGCCAATAAGCTTTTTGACAATGAAAAGCAGGTGGACTGGGGAAGCTATGCATATCAGTGCACAAAGGAGCAACTGGAAAAACTGATGGAACAGACTGGATGTGAAATAGATAAGATGAATGAACTGACATCTGAGAAAATCTATGGTATTGTGTTTGTTGAAGAGGTGTAAATCTTTTAGAGACCGGAGAAATTCTGGTCTCTTTATTTCGATTACCGCTGTCAAATAAAGACAAAATGGTTTATACTTTTTATCAAGTGAAAGAAGAAAGCATTAAAAGTAGATTTGATGGCAAAATTATAAAAGGAATGATGGATATACAGTTAGTTACAGAACTTAAAGATTCACTGCATAATTACGATGGAGGTTTGGCGATTGAAAGAAGAGATTCTAGAAGAATTAAATATTAAAGAAAATCATGAACGAGAATGTAAGCTGGCAGCAGGTGGACTTCCTGAGAGCATATGGGAGACTTACTCTTCTTTTGCTAATACAAATGGTGGCACGATTCTGCTTGGTATTAGGGAATACAGAGATTCTTTTACAGTTGAAGGACTGACAGACAAGCAGATTGTTAAATATCAGAAGGATTTCTGGAGTACTTTAAATGACAGAAATAAGGTGTCAAAGAATATCTTGCTGAATCATCATGTCAGACCTGTGATAGTCAGGGAAAAGAAAATACTCAGAATTGATGTTCCTGCGGCAGACAGACACGATAAGCCGGTTTATATTGGGACAGATCCAATGAAAGGCACTTATAAAAGAGATTATGAAGGTGACTTCCTTTGTGCCGAAGAGGCAGTCCGTGCAATGTTTGCAGATCAGAGAGATGTGTCAGGCGATGTGGAGGTGCTGGAAGAGTTTGGATTAGATGTGCTGAATCAGGATACGATAAAAGGCTATAGAATTATTTTTGAACAGCTTCACAGTGGACATCCTTGGAATGCTTTGGAAAATGATGAGTTCCTTATGAAATTAAGGGCAGCAGCAAAGAATAAGAATGGTACATTATCTCCAACGATAGCAGGACTATTATTCTTTGGAGAGGCTTATCATATTACGGAAGTTTTCCCCAATTATTTTCTGGATTATCGTGAGGAATGCGATGATAAAGCGGTACGCTGGTTATTCCGGACACATTCTAACGAAGGGGATTGGAGCGGCAATATATACGACTTTTTCTGTAAGGTGCGTACAAGAATGGACGATGATATAGCAGTTCCATTTGCAAATAGACGAAATGGATATCGTGTAGACAGAGTGGACGTACACGATGCATTGGAAGAAGCATTGGCAAATGCACTGGCACATGCAAATTATTATGGCAGACGAGGAATTCTTGTTGTTAAAAAGGGTAAGAAACTTAGCATTTCCAATCCCGGTACTATCAGGGTAACAAAAGAGGAATTTGATTTCTCAGAGCGCAGTGACAGGGTAACATTAAAGCTCGAAGTTGGACAAGTGGTATATATTCCGGGGGCTGCTGATATCAGAAATGAAAATACAAATCAGGAAAAAGCAACTGCTGTGTCAAAAGAAGATAAAATACTTGAGTATATCAGGCAGAATGGAAGTATTTCTTCTCAAAAAGCCGCTGATATAGGGGGTTATAAGTCAAAGACAGGAGCTAGAAAATTGCTTGATAAGATGATAGAAAAAGGATTGATTACGAAGATTGGAAATGGACCGGCAACTAAATATGTGATTTAGTGGTCACATTGCTACTTATCGAACACTTTATTGAACACTATCGGACACTTTTGCGGGCTATCGGATACAAAGTGTTCGATAAGTGACCATTTATCGGACACTTATTAGCATAGGCTGAATAAAAATATTTGTGCAGAGACTAACCGCACAAATGGATTAGAAGGTGAAATATGGATTTACAGAACATACAGAATCAATTAAATACAGAATTTGCCAAGTCAGAGACAAGAATCATATTCTGGTTTGATGATAAAGATATTGATTACATAAATGAAAAAGTGTTGGACACAATCAGCAACATGCTGCAGGGAGTGCATCCGAAAGTGGCATAAAATGCAGCCGGGCAAGGAACTAAGTCAGGTGCAGCAGGATTATCTTGTAGATGTAATTATGACATGGATTCAAAAAGAAATCGAGGGGCAGGAACATAAAATATGAGTTTGAAAAATGTATTGATTATTGTTGATAACATTGACGAATCAATTGATTTTTATGAAGAATTGTTTGGATTGCGTGTGATTACAAGGATGGAAGGAAATGTGATAATGTCTGAGGGGCTTGTATTATAGGATGTAGATGTATGGTATGACAGTACAAAAATACCTACAACTCCACATAACAATATGACAGAACTTTATTTTGAAGATAATGATATAGAAGGTATTATTGAAAAACTAGAGTCTGGCAGGTATGTTGTAAGTTATGTTACGGATTTAATGGAACTTGAATGTGGACAGAAGCTTGTAAGATTTTATGATCCATCAGGAAATCTTATAGAAGTACGAACACCAGTTAACTATAACTGATACAAAATGGATTTAAGGAGAAAGCGTACAGAAGATGATGATGTACGCTTTGCACAGTCCTTTGAAAAACTTATACTGATGGCAAAGTCAAAAGAAGGTGCTCAGAGTGGGACTATTTAAGAAAAAGACAGTTACAAAGACATATGATAAAGAAAATAAGAAACCAGTTATCAAGGCGAGCATATGTAATGGCGAGCAGGTTGCAGGCTTTAAGGACATTCATACAGGTAAGATAGAAGAGGTTATGCTGATTAAGAACCAGGCAGACCTTGATGCATTCAAGAAAATGTATGGAATAGATGGCGAGATAGAGAAGGAATATTAAACAATGTATTTGATCAAGGCGATAAAAGGTGACATAACAAAAGTAACAGAAGTGTAGGCAATTGTGAATGTGGCAAACAACGCCCTTCTTGGAGGAGGCGGTGTAGATGGTGCAATTCACAGAGCAGCAGGACCGGAATTTCTGGCGGAGTGTAGGACACTTCGTGGATGTGAGACAGGAGAAGCAAAGATAACAAGCATTGAGGTTCACTTAGATTTTATACAGATGGAGCCAGTATCAGATACTAGGAAACCACGACGATTAGTAACATTCTTCGTAGATGCAAATGAAAACAAAATTTCTTATGATGTGCATCTCATTGCAAATGTCAGGGATACAGATGCAAGAAAATGAGTAATAAATGAGAAATTTATGCTCAAGAGTGGAAAATATAATAGAAATGAAGATTATTTCCTTGTGTTGGCAGGTATGGATGACGAAAGAGTGGAATATTGCAGATATAAGTTTGAGATTGAAATTGTGGATATGCTTTAGGATAAGAATTTGGAGGGCGGACGATGAATAACTCGTATATAATCAGCAAAATGAATGAGTTTATGTTCCAACTTAATGGAAAAATGGGAACATGGTTAAGTAAAAAGCTGCCAATTATCAAGGATAATTGGTGGCAGGAGCTTGTAGTTAATAATCTAAGTACATTGCAGAGAGAACATGTGCTTAATAATAGTATCACAAGCATTGATGGTCTTGATTTGGCTGAATTATTGCGAGTTTTTGACCGTAACTGGTTTGTTATTACCAGCAGATTCTTTGTGAATAATAGGGAACGTAATAATATTAGAAAAATGCAGGAAGTTCGTAACTCATGGGCACATATTACGTCTAGTACAATTAGCAAAGAAAAGGTGATTGCCGATGTAGATACGATAATTGCTTTAATGCAGGCTTTTGATGCTTCCATGAAGGAAACACGAGAGATGGAGAATTTTATCTTTGATGTAGAAGAAGATAAGGATATCAAGCTTGAGGAAGCAAAGCCGATTGTTATTGAGACTGCTGAATCGGAAGTACAGCCAACAGGCGGTATTAAAGTGGGCGATGTTGTTACTTTAGTAAGTGATGTGTCAACGATAGGTGCAGTTACGGAGATTGAAGGCAATAAGTATTCTGTACTTATCAATGGTTCAATTCAGTCTTTTTATGGGGAGCAGATTCAGCCATTAAAGAAACCGAAACGTAAGTTAAATAACTTGCCGATTAAGAGAGTACGTTCGTCTTTGACCGCATACCAGATTAACCATCCGGGTAATAGCAATTTGTACTCTTTGAACTCTGCAAGGATTGATTTTGTACCATATCAGTTTAGGCCTGCATTAAAGATGATTAAAGCGGAAACACCGAAACTGCTTATTGCAGATGATGTAGGTGTTGGTAAAACCATTGAAGCAGGACTTATATTAAAAGAGATGGAAGCTCGTTCTAATGTTTCATCAGTGCTTATCATTTGCCCAAGACCACTTGTGGCAGAGCGTAAATGGGTTCTGGAAATGAAGCGTTTTGATGAGAACTTCACGCAGTTAGATGGTAGAGAACTGGCAGAAGCCATCTCGGAAACAGAGAGAGATGGCGTATGGCCTGAGCGACACAATAAGACCATTATTCCGTATTCATTATTTGGCGAGAACTCTGTGATGGGAACACAGTCAACATCCTCAAAGAAGAAAAAAGGACTTGGATTGGCAGAACTTGACCCACCACCACATTTCGATTTAGTAATTGTGGATGAGGCGCATACCATCAGAAATGCAAATACATGGTGGTATAAGGGAGTTGAGGTGTTCTGTAAAAATGCTGATGCAGTTGTTTTCTTAACAGCGACACCGTTACAGAATAGCAATAATGACTTATATACACTTTTGAATTTACTTAGACCGGACTTAATTATTGATAAGGACACCTTTAATACAATGGCAGAGCCTAATCAGTACATAAATAACCTTTTGCGTGTGGTTCGTAATCAGGCGGAGGGATGGCAGGAAGATGGTAGAGCTGAAATTGCCCATATTTTAGAGACAAACTGGGGTAGAAATGTTATTCAGCATAGTCCGGATTTTGAAAAAATATATGACTTCTTGGATAAAGAGGAAGTCACAAGAGAAGAAAAGGTTGATATGATTTCAAGGATTGAGGCATTGCATTCGTTCCATGGAATTATTAACCGTACTCGAAGAAAAGATATTGAGGATTTCTGCATTCGTAGAAATCTTACAGTAAAGGCACCGTTTAATACTCTGCAAAGAGATTTATATGATGCCTTAATGGAGTTTGAGGAAACTGCTCTTACAATGCTACATGGTAGTAGGAGTGTACGATTTATGATGTGTACCATTATGAGACAGGCGTCGAGTTGTATCTATGGTTTAGCTCCGTTTATGAATGATATTGTTACAAGAAAACTGAACCAGATACAAAAGGATGGCGAGTTATATGAATATGATTTTGAAATGAACGTTGATTTTGAAAATTCTTTATTTGAATTGGCAGATGAGATTGCAGATTTATCCACAAAACTGACAAAGGATGACCCTAAATTTGAGAGGATGTATGAGATTATTCTTGAGAAGCAAAAAGAAGAGAATAATCGTATCATTATCTTTAGTTCATTCAGACATACATTGAGTTATTTGAAAAAGAATCTTCTTGAAAGAGGTGTGAGAGTTGGGCAGATAGACGGATCTGTGCCAGATGAAGAGCGATTTGCAATGCGCCAGAGATTCCGTTTAGATAGAGATGATGATAATGCGATAGATGTTCTTTTGTTTAGTGAGGTTGGATGTGAAGGCTTGGACTATCAGTTCTGTGATACTATGATTAACTATGACCTTCCTTGGAATCCTATGCGTATAGAGCAGAGAATTGGTCGTATTGATAGACGAGGACAGAAGAGCGACACAGTAAAGATTTATAATATGATCATTCAAGATACGATTGATGAAACCATTTATGACAGATGTTTAAGTAAGATTGGTGTTTTTGAAGCAAGTATCGGTGACTGTTCAGAAATCCTCGGTGACATTAGTGAACAGATTATGAAAATCATGTTTAATCCAGATTTAACAGAGGAAGAGCGCCATATCAAGATTGAGCAGATGGCTGACAACGATGTTATGAAGGTTCAAGAAATGCATAGATTAGAGCAGGAAGAGAAGTCGTTGTATGGTTTTGATTTATCAAAATACATGATGGACAATGATGTTCAGAATGCGGAAAATACATGGATTTCACCACAGAGCTTGAATGATATGGTTAATATCTTCATGGATGATTTGCTTGGCGAAGGCGAATATATTCGAGGAAAATCAGAAGTGAAAACACTTCGTTTGTCTGGAGAAAAGAGACAGCAACTTTTAGAAAATCTTCAGACGGTTGAAGTTGTAAATGCCAATAATGCTTTGAAATTGTGGAATGCATACTTGAAATCAAGTGCTCCTTTATTGAAGGTTACATTTGATAGTACAACTGCAAAAGATGAAAGGGATGTTACATTCCTTACACAGATGCATCCACTCGTAAAGCAGGCAGCAGCATATGAAAGTACAAAATTTCCATGCGAGATTGCTTTATCCGCAGCCTCGGAGGAAATTGCGCCGGGAGATTATACATTCTTGATTTATGCATGGAATTATGTGGGCTTACGTCCGGATATTAAGCTTGTTGCTATTAGTGACAATGCAGAAGTACAAAATAATATTTTATCCATTATGCAGTATGCATCGGATTACCATGAAGCAAGTGGAGATTATAGTACGAAATGGAATTCGATGGATGGACTTCACTATGAGAAATGGAAAGAAGTTAAAGCAGAATATGTGCAGGATGTAAAGGCAGAATGTGATTATAGATTAGAGCAGCTTGCTCATTCTACAAATCAGAGAGAGGCTATATTCCGTGACATGATTGCAAAAGCTGAGGATGAGAAGATTATCCGAATGAGAACATCACAGTTGGAGAAGTTACTTGTTGATTTTGATAGACAGAAGAGAGAAATGGATGAAATCGTTTCAAGAGCAGAGATAAAGACCAACTTATTAGTAAAGGGTATTTTACATGTAGAATAAAGGTGGTGGATTTACAGTGGGCGAGATTAATTATTGGAAAATATATGAAATAAATAAAGATGAATGGAAAGCGTTGACAAGAGAGCTGCAGAAGTATGAGGCACTCTTGTCAGGGCATTATTTTGGTAGCAATCATTTTTGATATGAGTTATTATAGAATGCGGAAGATACCAGAGCTGCCAGAGTTGTAATGGAATATCATGGGGATAGAATTACGATTCTGTTTGATGATGGTAAAGAAAAAACTTTGATTTAAAGGTATGTGTACGAGCAGGTTCGCTTACATTAGGCTAATTGGGGGGAGGTACGAATGAATCCAAAGGATTTTATTGCATTTATATCGAATGGTAGGGAACTTACACTTGCTGGTGTAAAGGATGTGGTTGATTTAGAATCACATGATCAGGTTATCCAGGCTGATGAATGCAATTGTACTTATAAGGAGCATATTGCGAGTTGTGAGATAGTAAATGTGGCTGTAGATGTTGAAAATAGTAAGAAACAGATAAAAAGATATGTAGTGGAAATGGCATTTTGTAAAGAATGTGCGGCTTACTATATTCCGCAGAAAAGTTATGAATTTTTATCTACACAAGGAATTATTACACATCATATCAAGGGTGGTGTGCGTCTATTTGAGTATATGAAATATGGGGATTCGTACGATGAGGAAAATGAGGCATATAAGAGACTAAAGAAAGTCTTAGACGAAGAATACGAAAGAGTTGTAATACCATATCCAGAGTATGGAAAATATTCAATCGATGACAATTGTGGAGGTTTGATTAGTGCATCTTATGCAAAAGAGGCAAACAAGAAAGCATATGAACAACATGATAAATTGACAGAAATGATGGCTGAACCATATATAGGTCGTATTGATGTGAGTGATGCAGGGAAAGCCAGAAAGACATTTTATATAGGAAAAACGGATGATAGAACAGTGGGTGATATCTTTGTTTATTCACGTTGGAGCGAGCAAGGTAGATTGTTTGCAAGAACTGCTGAACCAGATGGAAGTATTGGCGGTAAAAAGCGACAGGTGGATTTAAGAAGAAAAATAGATATTCAAGCTGGAAAGTTACGGGGCATTGTAGATGAATTTGTAAGCAATTCAGAATTTGCTGATAAGGGAATCTACGACAAGTTCTTGATTCAGGTATTGATGTCAAGAAAAAAGAGCCATCAGTTGACGGATATTATTGCAACAATTCAAGATAAGCAGAATGAAATTATTGAACTTGCGTATGTAGCAAACTTGATTGTACAAGGTTGTGCAGGTTCTGGTAAGACTATGGTAATGCTCCATAGACTTTCGTTTTGGTTGTACAATAATAAATCATTGAAACCTGAAAAAATTAAGATTTTGACTCCGAATGAGAATTTTAATGTACATATTGGGGGATTGCATTCTCAGTTAAATTTGGGCGCAATCGAAATTATGTCAGTAGACCAGTATTATTCATGGCTTTTGGATAAATATGATATTGAATTGTCATACCATAAGAAAATTGATGAAGAAGAAAATATTGAAGAAAGATTTTTGAATTATGTATATAGCAAGGCTTTTGTGAAACGAATGAGAGCCTTGTATCCGGAGGTATTGGGACAGTATTATACCACGGAGGAGCAGGAATTTATCCACTATTGTACTGATAAGTGCGAACATACATATAAGATTACCGATTCAATGCCTGATGGGGAAAAACTGATTTTATTTGCAAGAATGGTAGGGGATATTGCAAGTAAAAATAGTTCTGTTATGTCAGAATTAAGTCGTCATGAGAAAAAAATAGAAGTAAATAAGTATAAGCAACAAAAGTGCGATGAGGCTATTGCGGAAGCTGAAAATGTAACTTCTGAAATGTCAGCAAATTATCGTAACAAGCTTAAATCGATTATTTCAGATATTCTTGAAAAATATACTGTAGAGAAGCGGATGATAATGGATGCACTTTCTGAGGTGAGTGAAGAACTTGATAAATTAAGTGGTCCAATTCTCCGCCTGTTAAGTGGAGATTCATTAAAGAAGGCACAGAATAGAGAGACTGAGTTGCAGAAGAAAAATGAAGAGTTAGAAAAACTTCTTGTTATATGGAATAATGTTCAAAATGCAGTTGATACATTTGATACTATTGATGCGGCAATCGCATATTTTGACGAGAAGAAGGTATTAAAGTCTGGCAATGCTGCTATTGAATATTTGGCAAAATACAGACGTGCTAAGAGAAGTATTTTTGAGCAAAATTCTATCAAAGAGAAATTACAGCAGGAAATCAATAAAGAGCAGAGCGAGTTATCAGCAAAGGGACTGATTTTAACACAGGATGAGTATAAGCAGGTAATCGAACTCAAGAATAAGTATCAGAAAGATATTACATTGCAGGTGTTCAATGTTCTCTTTAATCGTGTAATTGCTGATAAATTAGTGGAATTAGATATGAAACGTTCTGATAAGATTTATCGTTATGAACTTTATGCAAGAGTGATTTTTGCAAGAATGTTATGGGATAAGACGGTCGGCGAAGAAGAATTGATTTGCGTGGATGAAGGTCAGGATGTTTCTTTCTGCGAATATGAGGCTATTATTGAGCAGAATGCAGATAATAAAACCTATTATAACGTCTATGGTGATCTTAATCAGCGAATTAAGCAAGGCAGAGGATTGGCAACGTGGGAACAGTTAAAAACAAAGTTAATTGCACACCAGTATGAATTGAATGAGAACTATCGAAATACAAATCAGATTACACAGTATTGTAACGAAGTCTTTAATTTTGATATGACTCTTACCGGAGTTGAAGGTGAGCCAGTTAGAAATATCACTTTTAAAGAAATGATAGAGGAATTGGCAACGAGTGCGGAATCAGAAGATAGAACTGCCGTTATTTTGCCTCGAACAATGGCAAAGACCAGAGTTACAAGAAGTCCGATTGTAGACGCAGTTAAGAATAACTTGTCGACAAAATTTGACACATCCAAGGTATCAGTTATGTATGTAGATGAAATTAAAGGTATCGAATTTGATAGAGTATATGTTGTGGATGAGGATATGGAACGCAATGAAAGATACATAGCGTTTACAAGAGCATTAGATAAATTGACGATTGTACATTCGTAATTGTGAGGTACTTTACTATGGGAAAGATAAATTACAGAGCTATATATGAGAAGAATCATCGTGGTTGGCTGGATATGACAGAAAATCCGGGGAAATATGAAGCTCTTTTGGCAGGACACTATTCTGACAGTAACCATTTTGTGTATGAGTTGATTCAGAACGCAGAGGATACAAAAGCATCCTGCGTAGTATTTGAATACCATGAGGATAAGATGGTATTTTATCATGATGGTAAGCCTTTTAATGAAGCCGATGTAATAGGTGTATCATCTATGCTTGAAACGACCAAGGCAGATGATGCGCAGACTATCGGTAAATTCGGTATGGGGTTCAAATCGGTATTCAAATATACTTGTGAGCCACAAATATATTCCGATGATGAAGCATTTTGTATTAAGAATTATTTGTTGCCAGAGGAGATTGATACTGACTGGAATTATGTGGAGCAAATGCAGTCAGGTATTTCCTATGCTCTGAATGGCGGTGAGCAGTTTATACCATTTGCGCAATCAGAACACCTTACAAAGGTTGTATTGCCGTTTCAAAAGAGAGAAAAGAGTGGTGAAATACATCGCATAGATGGCAGTGACATTATTTTAAAACTGAAGGATTTAGAGCCTGAAATATTATTGTTTTTGTCTACCATAAAGTGTCTGTTTTGGATTGATAAAACAAAGGGAAAATATGAGAAGTTTTCTTTGATAGAACAGGAAGATGCAAATTTAAAGATATGTCAGTTGAAAGGTAATGCTACAAATAGTTCCAAAAGATATAGTGATTTGTATTATTACAAGTATAAGAAGAAGGTGGCTCATCCTAAAATGGGTAATGCTGAGGTGAGTCTTGCATTCTTGACCAATACTCAGCAAAAATCGATTCAGAAGATGGAAAATACGGATATATGGGTATATTTTCCAACAAAGGATAGAACCGGATTACCATGTTTGTTGCATGGTTCATTTGAGACTGCTGTTTCAAGAGAAAAATTGATGCGACCATCTGAGTTTAATAATGTTTTAATAAGTGCTGCGGTAGAACTTTTTACAGAAGCAATTTTGGACTTTAAGAAAAGGGAACTCATCACTCAGAATTTTATTAGACAGATTCTGATGACTGCTTTTAATGATGAGACAGTGCCGGGATTAAAGACGGCAATTACAAAATTATTCTTGGAAAACGAGTTGATTCCAAATCGTTCGGGGAAATTATCCGCTTGTAGTGATGTGTGTGTTGCTGTACCTTTTGATCTGGCAGACCTTTCTACGAACACATATTTAAAGGGAACTTTTACAAGAGATAAGGAATATGTGCTTATTAACGATGAAAAATCAGCAGGTTTTTCAGAGTATTATAGTTGGCTGAAACTTGATTTAAAAGTTCCGGTATTTTCTATGGAAGCATGGGCACATAGAGTTGTTGAAAGTTTTCAAAACATATATGATATTGCAGACTTTGATATAATGAGAGACTTATATGAATTTCTGGATGAGTATAAGTTATCTGAATACACAAAGGATTTTAAGATAGCAAGAAAGAAGAGCCTATATGAAGAAGATGTACAGGCTTTTGTAAAAAAAGCATGGCCTATCTTGAGGGTGGCTCGTATATTGATAAATGCTGAAAGTAGATTTATAGCAGCATACAATAATGCAGAAGAAGCACAAGTTTATTTAAGCTCCACAAGTGAATACCATAAGATTGCCAAAGCTGCTATTGTTCTTTCGTTTATCGCGGATGATTATAAAGCATTATTAGAGGATAGTTTCGGTGTTAAGGAATTTGATAACTTTGAATATGTAAAAGGAAAAGTGCTTGTAAAATATTCGAGATTACCAAAGCAGGTACAACTTACGGAAACTTTTGAAAAAGAGTATATTGATCATATTTTGCAGATTTGCCGTTTAATGATTAGTGCATCATATATGCCGGAAGTTCAAGAACTGATTGCTGAAAGATGTATTATTCTTGCTAAAGATTCCGATGGTACAACAAAGTTGATGAAACCGAGTGATGTCTACCGTGAAAAGTCTATTGAAGGGGCTGATATGCGAGTGTATTATTCCGGTTTAGGTAAAGATGTTGCATTTTTGGATGAGGAATTTTACAAGGAGAAAGGTATTAGTACCAATAGTGTAATGCAGTTGGGAATCCATGTTACTCCAGTTGAAGAAGGACCTCGAATTGGAAATGGAATAAAAGCAGTTGGAGATTTTCGTCCTTATTTAGAAATCAATTTCCTCAGAAAGAATATAGAATATATTCAAGACCATACAAACAGTGAGTTGGCAAAGAAGAAATCGGCATGTATTTTGAAGATAGCATTAGCGAATGCTACGAAACTTGCTGGAAGAGTAATCGTTGGAACAGATGATGCCTTTGAAACCAAAGAGGGTATCTGCAATGCATTAAAGCAGCTCCGTAGTGATGATTGGCTATATATGGATGGAACACTTCAGTACATAGAAGATATATCCAAGAATCAGCTTGATAAGAAAATTTATCAAGAAATCGGTTTGTCACAATATAGCGATGAGTGCCGATTACTTGGTTTTTCAGCAGATGAAACCGAGATTGTTATTGATGGTATTGATAACTTAGATAAAGATGCAAAACAGCAACTATTGGCGAAATTGGCAAAAGAATTAGGCGTAGAAATTGCTATTTCAAAAGGAGACGGTGATAACACCATATTTAATCCGGATGATTTTGATATGAATGAGTTCCCGGTTCGTTATATTGCCAATAGAGAACGATTAGAAAGGTATGTTGAGAATCAGTTCTATGCTACCGATCCGGTAAGATATAAAGAAGTTGTAGTTCGACAAAAAGTTTCTGGCAACAGGGATTTGACTCGTGCATATTTAAGAGGCATGTACACGAATCAGTTTGGTAGAATTATTTGCCAAAGCTGTAGGCGTATAATGGGAGAAAAAGAGATATTTGCAGTTTCTATCGCTAATTTTGGTGTAGACATGGAGCAACTTAACTTATGCCTTTGTCCGAATTGCTACCAGAAATACGAGGCTATTAAGAAAACTCGTAGTGATGAGTATAAGGCAAGCATTAAGAGGGCAATGGAAAATGCAGCGATTTCTATGAGAGAACCATATTATAAAGTGTCCGCAAGTGTGGATATGTCCTTATATTTTACGCAGACCCATTTAGCTGAGGTACAGAATATTTTGCAGTTACTTGATAAGTATGGCGTGCCGATGAAGGCGGTAGATGTGCTTGTATGTTCTGCTGGAACAGCTATAGTCGGTGGCAAATTGGATGAAATGGTTGTACATGATGGAGAAATGATCGAGTATGAGACAATGGATGATATGAAAACGCATCGTGTCGAATTAGATATTGATAGGTACAAATTACATAAAGTAATGGACGGTAGACCAATCGGTATTGTGTTTGAATATGAAGGAAGGGAATACCGCATTACTAAAAAATTGTAGTGTTTGAATTGGAGGAGATAGAATGGCTCAACATATATCGGTAAGAGTTCCTTGGCATGATAATAACTGGAATGGTTCTGTTTGTAATCAGCCAGTATGCAATAGCTCGTGTCTAAGACTTGCAAATATATATGAGAATAGAAATGACAATGTAGAGACTGGTTTATGTGGTCAATGCATGGCAGGACATGAAGCAGAATTGCCATGTATCGGCGAAGGTTCTGCATTTATGTCACCGGATGAGCTGGTAAAAACAACAATACATCCATATAAGAAATATTATTCTCCTTTGCATCAACATTTTCTTGAGACAGAGGTAACATATCCTGCTTATTCATTTGTTGCAAAGCCATTTGCATGGATGATGAAAGAACGTATAGAAACAATTTGTAAAGATTATGGAATTGCTTATGATGCAAAGAAAGAACCGATTTTATCATGGAATACAAGCTGGGTTCAGGAGGCTAGTAACCATAGAGCAATCTTTGATTATTTCTATGGGGATGTTGTGCCTAATGAGTCATTGTGTATTGCGTATGTAAAGCAAGTGCCTTTCATAGAAGATAGCAGGCGAGTGGTTGTTGCAATGGGACATGTAAAGAACATTATTCCTGCAGTAGAGCATAATCACACTGACGAAGGTTCATTACGCTCAATGACCTGGGAAACTATGATATGTCACTCTATTCGAGAGGATCATAAGGATGGATTTGTCATACCGTATAAAGAGATGATGGAATATGCAGAGCAACACCCAGAATTCGATATGGCTGATATTACGGTATTTGCGCCAGAAGATTCTTTTGAACAATTTTCTTATGCAACAGAGCATGTTGGGTATGATGCAGTTATTGATGTCATTTTATCTTGTATTAAAGCATTTGAAATAATCAATAATTGCTTGGATGAGGATTACAGTAATGTTCTTGAATGGTTAAACTATCAGCTTGCCCAGGTATGGGAGGATAGAGGTGCTTTTCCGGGACTAGGTGCAATGTTGTGTGCAATGGGAATTCCTATGGGAATTTTGATTGCCAAGAATATTAAAGAAGAGTTACTGGAAGTTGATGGGGATATATGGCAGTATCTTGATAAGGTAATTCAGTTGCCGGATAAGTATTTGCCAATGAACCTTGCTGAAAAAATTACACCCATTGTACAAACTACGTGGAAGAATTTGTCCGAAGAAAGAAGAGCTTTGTTCCAACTGTTATCACGATATTCATTGACAATAAATCAGGCATGTATGCTTTTTAATGCTAATGAAAGAGAACAGCAGGGACTTAAATGTACGGATAGAGAGATTATAGAGAATCCGTATGTTATTTATGAATTAACCCGTCTGAAGAATGATGAATATTATATTTCTGTGAAGAAAGTAGATAGAGCAGTTTTTCCGGTAGCTTCTATTGTGGAAAAATATCCTGTACCAGAACCATCGAGATTAACTTCTGATAATGATCAGAGAAGAATAAGAGCGATTTCCGTGGCGGTATTAGAGCAGGAAGCATTAAATGGTCATACTATTATGCCAAGAGACCTTTTGGTAAATAAGGTAAACGAGCTAATTTTAGAGCCTGCATGTCATGTGACTACTGATATTATGAAGGCTATCCATAAGTTTAATGAACCATTGATTATGGAACGAGAAATGAAGGATGGCACAGAGTATTATAAGTTAGTCCGTATACATGAATATGATGAAATTATTGAAAAGCGTGTAAGAAAGAGATTAAATGCTACACCACACGAAATCAATGCGGATTGGCGTAAATTGTTTGATAATTATTTGGAAGATATGGGTGTGTCCGGTGAGATTACACCGAAGGAAGAGCGAGCAAGAAAAGAAAAATCTGCTTGCTTAGAAGTGTTGGCTAAATCAAGGATATCTGTTCTGGTAGGCGATGCAGGAACTGGCAAGACGACTGTGTTGGCAGCATTATGTACTGAACCATCTATTAATGCAGGTGGAGTATTATTACTTGCACCTACGGGCAAAGCTACAGTGCGATTAATGGAGAGTATGGGTAAAAACGGAGATTCTTTTGATGCGTTGAATGTTGCACAGTTTTTGGCTAGGAGCAAGAGATTTGATTTTCATAATATGAGATATTGTCTGTCTGATTATAAATACGTGGATACACATGAGACAGTAATTATCGATGAAGCATCTATGCTCACAGAGGAAATGTTTGGTGCAATGATGCAGGCACTCAGCAAAGCAAAGCGAATTATTTTTGTTGGCGACCCTAATCAGTTGCCACCTATCGGAGCTGGCAGACCGTTTGTTGATTTAGTACATTTACTGAGAGAAGATTTACCCGCTAATGCATTTCCTAGAGTTTGTAAATCATATGGTGAGCTGACAGTGAACCGTAGACAGGCTTCCGAGGATGAGAGAGCAGATGTTAGATTGGCTCGACAGTTTACAGATGGAATTGTTGATGATGACGATGTAGTTAGTCAGATTATTCTTGGAGATAATGAGCATGTACGATTTGAAAATTGGAAAACCAAGGAAGAATTAGAAGAAAAGATACTGTCGATTGTTGCCGAAGTTACCGGGATGAAGAATGTTGAGGACGTAGATGGTTTTAATGCTTCACTTGGTGGCGAGAAAATGGAGTATGTTACATTCTTTAATGTAGGAAGTGCGAAGCATACAAGTGATTGGCAGATATTAGCTCCGGTTCGTAATATGCCACAGGGAGTTATGTATATGAACCGATTTATACATGAACTTTTTAGAGAGAAGTATATAGAATTGGCTGCAAGAAGTGGAAAATATAAGCGTATTCCTAAACCATTAGGTCCGGAAAAAATTGTATATGGAGATAAAGTAATCAATGTAATCAATGGTGGAAGAGAGGCTTTTCCTACTGATGATGCAAAGAATTATGTTGCTAATGGTGAGATTGGTATTGCTTGTAACAGTTATAGTAGCAAGAAAACTTCCGATTATCTGCGAATTGAGTTTGCTACTCAGCAAGGAGTTACATACTCTTATACCAAGAAGGATTTTGATGAAGAAACAGGAAAAGCTTCTTTGGAATTGGCATACGCACTAACAGTACATAAGGCGCAAGGTAGCCAGTTTAAGACAGTAATTCTAGTGTTGGCAGAGCCTTGTCGCATTATTTCAAAGGAAATGCTTTATACGGCATTAACAAGACAGTTTCAAAAAGTAATTATTCTCTACAATCAGGCACCTCATGAATTACTGAAATATTCATCAGAAGAGTATTCTGATATATCAAGAAGATTTACAGATTTATTTGCTGGAGTCTTTGTTGATGAGGGAAAAGATTATCGACCTAAGATTGTACAAGTAGGAGATAAATTCTATGAAGATCGCTTGATACACCGTACGATAGAGGGTGAGATGGTTCGCTCTAAATCCGAAGTAATTATAGCAAACTGCTTGCATTACAATGAATTGGAATATGAATACGAATCAGTGCTGGAACTTGAACCAGGCAAAACGTTAAGACCTGACTTTAAGGTTGTAGATGGAGATACCGGAGATGTGTGGTACTGGGAACATTGTGGAATGATGACTGATCCTAAATATGTGAAACGGTGGGAGGATAAAAAGAAATTCTATGAGAAGCATGGAATTGTAGAAGGTAAAAATCTTATAGTCACATATGATGATGAAAAAGGTGGATTAGATGCTTCTGAGATTCAGAGAATTATCGAGGAGACATTTGATTTGGATTAGGAGGGCATCAAATGAGTTTTTTACAAGATTTTGAAGTGATAAGAAAAGATAGAACGGGTGTCGTGAATTCATCGGTATATCCTGGGTTAAAAACTCTGGTTTCACAGATTTATCCAGATGAAGCACATTTCATTTATGAACTATTACAAAATGCGGAAGATGCACAGGCAACGGAAGTGGAATTTTCAATTAAAAAATCAAAACTGGTTTTTGCTCATAATGGAACAAGGCAATTCGATGTGGATGATGTGGAGGCAATTACTAATATTGCACATTCGACAAAGAAGGATAACTATGTCCAAGCAGGAAAGTTTGGTATAGGATTTAAGTCTGTATATGCGTTTACAGATACACCATCCATATACTGTGATTCAATATGCTTTAAGATAGAAAAATTGTTGTTACCAACTGAAATTGAACCTTTAAAGGGAAAGAAGGATGGCTGGACAGAGTTTCATTTTCCGTTTAATAGTCCAAAGATTTCAGCAACGGATGCAAAACAAAAGATCAAGCAGGGTTTGATGGAAATAGAAAATACTACATTGTTGTTCCTCAATAATATTTGCTCCATTGTTTATACATTAGAAGATGGAACTAAGAGTCAGGTTAAAAAAACAGTAGATGGAAATGTTATTTCTTCTGCTGTATATAGCGGTGGGAAAAGAAAGGCATTCAGTACGTGGAAACGTTTTTCCAGAATTGCAACATTGCACGGAAAGAAGATTTCCGTGGATCTTGCTTTCCCTATGGAATATGACAAGGAGAATAAGCTTAAATTTGTTCCGGGAAGCGATAAAGTGTGCATAACCTTCATGGCAAAGAATGAGAAATCTAACTTGAGGTTTTTTTTGAATGCTCCATTTGGATGTACACCTGCGCGAGATACTGTCAACAAAGAAGATAAAGATAATCAGCTCTTGATGAGAGAACTGGCGATTCTGGTTCAAGATGTATTAAAGACACTTAAAGAAGAGAATCTTTTGACGGATGAGTTCTTCAATATGCTTCCAATTCCAGATGACGATATTCCTGAATTTTATATGCCATTAGTGGATGCTTTTAGAATGGGATTTAAAAAGAGAAGCTACTTACCAACTATGGATGAACAATACGTAACTGTAGGAAATGGCATCATGTCATCCAGAAGTGTCATAGATAAGACTTTTACAATTAAGGACGTACAAACACTGTTTGATAATAAGAATTTGCAATTTGTTAAAAATAGGCCAGTTAATTCCAGAGCATATAAATTCCTTAAATCTTTGGAAATTGAAGAACTTACGCCTGTAAGTGTTCTGCAAAGAATGACCGAGACAAAAGAGGATTCTCTGAAAAGATGGGTTAAATCGCTTACTACTAAGCAGCTTTCAGAGGTATATGCATATTTGAACAAGGGTATGGTGGATATTCTACGAGATTACGAAAAGTATGAAGAGTATTCATATTATGCTGACAGTTCTTATGAGAACAGCTTATACTATAAAGAGGAACATCAATATGCTCTGTTTTATCAAAGAGCTGAAAAAGAACTGAGTAAAATACAGCAACTACAGATTGTTAGAGGCACAGACGGTATTCTTTATAAGCCTGAGAATATCAGAATCTTAAAGAAGAAAATCACAGTACCAGATGAATATCATCTTGTAGATGGAGTATTGATTGGAAAGGCAGATGCGGAAAGTTTTCTGAAAAATATAGGGGTAAAAGAATTTACTGAGAAGGAACTTGAAAAGTATTTATACGATCAGGAAACGAGTGATTTCGTAAAGAAAATGAATTCTATTACAACGAAGGATAATCCGTTGGAAATAGCAAGAATGATTTTGAAGTTCTTTAGTGAGCATAAGGAATCTGAGGTGTCGTTTGGTACTACAAAATATGTCTGGACTACTATGATGCAGAGTAGTGGGAAAGATAGAAGAACGATAATAGCTTCTCCGAAGGATTGTTATCTTGATGTACCATATACTGAGGAAACAGGATTTCGATATGCAGAATCAGTACATAAGAAAAAAGGTTTAAGCGAGATATACACTCAACTAAAGAAAGAAGAACTTCAGAAATGGATAGACTTTCTTAAAGGGCAGGGAATTTATTTTACATTTTCGATTGAGTATCAGAATTATAGTACAGGCTATGCAACTGGCTATCACATAAATTATACAATGGCGAATTTGAATGCTTATTTGAATTTGAAAAAACCAGCCATTAATAGATTTATTTGGAAATTTATGTGTGAGAATTGGCAGTATTCATATGCGTATGAAACTACAAAGATAAATAGAAATTATAGTTCGAGGACAAATGATTCAGCTGTTTTATCTGCACTGAAAACATCAGCTTGGATTATGGGCAAGGATGGAAAGTTTAGGACACCAGCAAAAACTTCAGAAAAATCGATTGCTGATGATTGGATAATTAATAATGATAATGGTTTTCTAAGTGCGATTAATTTTGGTGCCGAGCAGAAAAAGATTGATGATGAAATACAGAAAAAGCAGGAATTAGAGAGATTGCAACAGGAATCAAAAAAAGAGGCAGCAGAAACATTAGGATTTGATAGTGCTGAGGCTGTTATGGAAGCGCAGGAGAGTTCTAAGAAATTACAGGAATTAGCTTCTTATGGAATTGACGTAGATGAACTTCTGGCTTCAAAGCGTAAAGAGAGAGAAGTCAAGAAATATACCTTGCAAGAGCAGTTACAGCAAATGCGACAGAATGAGTTTAAGGTGAATGAGGTATATGATGACGGAGAAGTTTATAGAGTACCTAACCCAGAACGCAGACAGTCCCAAATTCACGAAGAGATAGCCGAGGAAAAAGCTCCTCAAAAGAAAACAACTGTCATAAGAAAAACGGCGGTAAACCAAGATGAGAAGACTTTTGTAGGAACAGAGTATTCCGGACACTGTCAGATTTGCAACAAAGTGATTTTTAAGAAAGATGGAACAAGACATTTTGTGGCTATCAATCTACTTGATACGGGATATCTTAGCGAAGAGTATCTGCAAGGATTATCAACTGGGTGGAATACGCTTTGTTTATGCCCAAACTGTGCGGCAGAATATAAATATGGTGCGGTTTCCTTTTTTGATTTTGAAGAGAAGGTAAAGGGTATAACCGTTGATAAAAATTATAGAGATTATTATGAATTTACTATTCAGATGCAAGGCGAGGAGAGAATTCTAAGATACACACCGAGACATATGATTTCTCTTCAAACTGCATTAAAATACTTTGACGAAAATAAAGATAAGGATGTAGTTGATGAACAATTAACAGAGGCCAGTGAGGAAGTCGTTGATAAAAATGTGCTGGCGGTTGTTAAGGCTGGTGATAGATGTCCGAAATGCGGAAAATCAAATATTCGCAATGTAAGTGCAACTGTTGTAGATGCCGCAGGAGAGACACAAACCATAGAATGCAGGAGGTGTTCTTGCGGTAAGATATATCTTACTAAAAAACTCAAGAAGCAGCTTCCACCTACTGTTAGGTATACTGAGGTAGATGGGTTTGAACCGCTTCAGAAAACACCAAGTAAAACACCCAAAACCGTTGCAAAGTATAAAACTGGCAAGATTATTGTGACTGGTAAAAATAATGGAGTAACTAAATTAAATGACAGCCAGGCAAAATGTCCATATTGCGGAAGTACGGGATTGTTTGGTGGTAAGGGAATGTGCTGGGAGTGCTATAAAGACCAAATGAGCTCAAGATTTGACTAATATTGCTCAAGGAGACTTGCGAAAGAGTACAATGGAGTTAATATTTTTCAGTTGAAAATAGGACAATATTAATATATCGGAAGAATTGGCATATCTTATTGAGCACAATCTAAATAGATGATACATATAGGAGGACAACTAGATGGAACAAGTAGCTAAATTTTTAAAAGAAGCAGAGACATATTATTTGGCAACAGTGGAAGGAGACCAGCCAAGGGTAAGACCTTTTGGTACAGCACATATTTTTGAAGGCAAGTTGTACATTCAGACTGGAAAGGTGAAGGATGTTTCAAAACAGATTCATGCAAACCCCAAAGTGGAAATCTGTGCATTTAAGAATGGAGAGTGGCTCCGTGTAGCCGGAGAACTTGTAGAAGATGACAGAAGAGAAGCAAGATAGTCTATGCTCGATGCTTATCCATCTTTACAGAATATGTACTCAGCAGATGACGGAAATACCGAGGTATTCTATTTTAAAAATGCAATAGCCACATTTTCATCATTTACACATGAGCCGGAAGTAGTGAAGTTTTAATGACGAAGGATGAATGGTACAGGATATAGATGTTATGGTATGATGGCGAAATAGACAACCCAGAAATGATGTTCACAGAAGAAATGGTTTGTATCAACAGGAAAGAAGTAACCAAGAATGTATCCTATGAGTAAGGATGAGGTAGATTACGAAAGGTTGATGAGATGAGAATACTTTTTTGT
>ENA-ORMS01000781-ORMS01000781.1-human-gut-metagenome-genome-assembly--contig:-NODE-781-length-29968-cov-7.769532_pt1 | contig 29968 bp, 24 predicted proteins | sample MGYA00242104_ERZ508997 | MGnify/ENA primary metagenome ERZ508997 (study PRJEB26280, sample SAMEA2338704) | human gut metagenome | biome: human gut; feature: human-associated habitat; material: faeces... | reverse complement strand
GTTATTGACATTGAATGCACCGATGGCATATCCGCCTGCGTAGGCTTTGCTGAACATTTCCTTGGTTGTTACCAGTGGCATAATCAAAATCCTTTCATTGCTTTTTCAACGATATTCTCAACCGTAATGCCGTTGACGGCAAGCAGGCGCTCATACGGCGCGGACTGGCCGAAGCAGTCCTGTATGCCGATGCGCACGACCTTGCCCTTCCCTGCCTCGGCTGTGCGCTCGCACACCGCGCTGCCAAGACCGTTTATGATGTTGTGATCTTCAACGGTGATTATCTTGCCGATATCGTTAATGCAGGCATCGACAGCTTCGTTATCCAGCGGTTTGAGCGTGTGCATATCGAGCACTCTTGCGCTTATGCCCTTGCTCTCAAGCTCGCGTGCGGCATCCAGCGCAAGGCGCACCGTATCGCCGATCGCGATTATCGCAACGTCCTTACCGTCGCGCAGGCGGACAGCCTTGCCGATGGCAAACTCCTGATCCTCGTCATAAATGACGGGAACGGCGTCGCGCGTGAAGCGCAGATACATCGGGCCGTAGGTCTCTGCTGCGGCACGGACGAGCTTTCTTGCCGAAACGTAGTCTGCCGGCTGAATAACGGTGATGTTCGGAATGGTGCGCAGAACGCCCAGATCCTCTATCGCCTGATGGCTTGCGCCGTCATTTGCCGGGGTAACGCCGCCGTGAGAGCATGCGATCTTGACATTGAGATTGGTGTAGCACATCTCCTGTCGGATCATTTCGCACATTCTCAGCGAGCCGAACACCGCATAGGTCACGACAAACGGGATCTTGCCGGTTGAGGCAAGGCCGGCCGAGAGCGCGGCGCCGTTTTGCTCGGCAATGCCGACATTGACGTACTGCTCGGGCAGAGCCTTCATAAACTTTGCGGTCTTGCAGGATTTGCCGATATCAACGTCAACCACATAGATATTCTTATTTTCCTTGCCGACTTCAACGATCTCGTCGCCGAAGCCGTCGCGAGTAGCTATCATTTTACCTTTTTCCATGATCTCAGCTCCTGTCTATCTGCGCTATTGCGTCGGCATACTGCTCGGCATTGGGAGCCGTGCCATGCCACGAAACCTGATTTTCCATGAAATCAACGCCCTTGCCCTTAACGGTTTTTGCATTGATGAATTTGGGCTTGCCGTTTTTGGCTGCGCGTATTTTATCGAAAGCGTCAAGTATCTGCTGCATGTCGTGTCCGTCGATATCATAGACCTCAAAGCCAAAGGCTGCCGCCTTTGCGCTCAGGTCGATATGCGGCATGATCTGATCGCAGGGACCATCGAGCTGGAGACCATTATTATCTACTATCATGACAAAATTGTCAAGCTGATAGCGGTTTGCGCTCATCATTGCTTCCCAGACTATGCCCTCGTCCATCTCGCCGTCGCCGAGGAGCGTGAACACGCGGTAGCCCTTATGGTCGCGCTTGCCTGCAAGTGCCATACCGACGGCGCAGGAAGCTCCCTGGCCGAGAGAGCCGGTGGAGATATCTATGCCGGGGCACTTGAGCATGCTGGGGTGGCCCTGAAGCATGGATCCTTCCTGACGCAGAGTGTGCAGTACTTCCTCCGGGAAAAACCCGAGACTGCCGAGCGCCGCGTACTGGATCGGGCAGACATGGCCCTTTGAAAGCACAAATCTGTCTCTGTCAGGCCACTGCGGATTTTTCGGATCAACGTGCATTTCGGAAAAATACAGAGCCGTCACGATGTCGGCTGACGACAGCGAACCGCCGGGGTGGCCTGACTGTGCCTCGAAAATCATCGTCAGCGCCGTTTTTCTGAGTTCTTTTGCTTTTTCTTTGAGCATACTGACTTTTTCGTTCATTTGTATCCTCCTCGCTTAAAGGGTGTAGTAATCACCGAGAGCTATGGTTTTCTGCTCCTTAGCGGATTCGAGAGCTGCGTTAGAGAGCTTGAGCACCTTCATGCCCTCAGACAGGCCGCCGATCTCAACAGGCTTGTTGTTCTTCAGGCAGTCCTGGAAGTAAACGTGGACATGATAGATGACCTCGTCCTTGTTGAGATCATAGGAATCGTTGAATGTGATGCTCTCTTCGTGATCCATATCTACTGTTTTATATGTAAGAGAGTCAAACTCGAACATGTTGCGTCCGCGCAGCAGAATGCTGCCGTTTGTTCCGATATAGCCCTTGAGATTTGCACCGGCACCGGAGCTCCAGCTTGTCATTATCGAAGCGACTGCGCCGTTTTTGCATCTCATGACCATGGTCGAGTTCGTGTCGAACTGCGGAACGTTGCTTATGGTTCCCTTGACGTTGCAGGCGATGGTATCAAACTCGCCTGCCAGCGATGTCAGGAGGTTAAACTCATGCGATACAGACTCGATAGTCATGCCGCATGCGAGCTTGGGGTCGGTGCGCCAGGAGTTGCCGTACATGGCGTTATTCTTGCCGTAGCCAAAGCCTGCGCCGACGCGGTAGCTGAACACGTTGACGGGGTCGCCGAACATGCCGGACTTGACCATATCGTACATTTTGACAAACGCAGGACGGAAGCGGTGGGCAAAGCCGACGATTATCTTCGCGTCATACTGCTTTGCCATGGCAACTATCTTCTCTGCATCTTCCAGAGTCGTGGCAATTGGCTTTTCAAGATACAGCGGAACATGCTTTGACAGAACCATCTCAACATAGTCAAGGCGCTTCGTCGGGGGCGTCGAAATGACTGCATAGTCTGCCTTTTCGACATACTCCGGGATCTGCTCGTAGCTTATTACGTCACAATAAAACTCTTTTTTGAAGGACTTGAGCGCATTCTCGCTTACGTCGAAAGCGCCCACAATCTCGCCGCCAAGCTTCTCAACGGCTCTGGCATGGGACTTAGCAATGTCCCCGGCTCCGATCATTAAAACTTTCATTGATATTCTCCTTAGTTGGCTTAGCTAAAATTATTCCTCAACCCATGCGATTGCACGGCCGGGGGCACCACTGCAACGCTCCATCTTGAGAGGCAGGAAAGCAAAATTCCAACGCTTCTCTTCAAGCAGTTCGCGAGGCAGATAAAGCTCTTCGCCATACCAAATACCCTTGCTCAGGCAAATCTTATGAACAGGGCCGCCCTCATCTTCGGGCTTGGGGCCTCCGACGCTCATGCCGTCAATCGCAACGCCCTTTACGCCGTGCTCTACCACCCAGTTTGCGCCCGACACAGAGAGGAATGTCCAGTTATCAACATAATCCGAGCTCCAGCTGCGCTTGAGGCCGTAGCCGGTGCAGAGAAGAAGAATATCGCCCGGCTTTACAATGTCAGCATATTTTTCAAGATGCTCGGCAGTAATTGCGGAATGCTCAGGCAGATCAAACAGGTCGATGGGAACCGCTTCACCAACGAGACGGTCAATGGGATACTGCGCAGCATCCATGCCGTCCACGAAATGATGGAACGGTGCGTCAAAATGTGTTGAAGTATGGGTGTTCATGTAGATGCGCTCGGAGGTGTAGCCATCTTTGGGAACCAGGGTCTCATAATTGATCTCGCATAGCTCGTAGGGCATAAAGCCGGGATTGTTATGGTAGAAAGTCTGAGAGAGGTCAAGCAGCTTTTTAATTTTCATTTTTAGTTCTCCTTATCAAAAATTTTATATAAGATTGATACTTATGCTTTTTTCTTGCTTCTGGAAGCGATCTTGCCGACATACACAGCAACAACAATGACTATGCCTGTCACAATGCCGGACCAGAAGGAGTTGATTCCGAGAAGGTTAATGCCGTTATTGATACCCTTTTGCAGCAGTGTACCTATCAGCGCACCGAAAGCGCTTCCGAGTCCGCCGGACAAACTTGCACCGCCTATACACGTTGCGGCAATTGCATCAAGCTCCATTCCTACACCGGCTGTACATTCAACAGTCATAAGACGCGATGCACCGAGAAGTGCCGCTATGGACGACAGACCTGCACTTATCGTGTAGCAAAGTATTTTCACCCTATCAACAGGAATGCCGACGAGGTGAGAAGCTCCCTCATTTGAACCTGTTGCATATACCCAGCGGCCAAATGAAGTCTTTCTGAGAACGAAATACATCACCACAACTATTATTATCATGTAAAGTATATAGTTCTTTAGTCCGGGAATTATAGTGCCTCTGTTAAATTCCTTGAACGCCGTGAGGGTGATCGTCTGAGAGTTGCCGCCCGAGATGACCTTGGTCAAAGAAGCTGCGGCGCCCTGCATTGCAAGAGTTACTATAAACGGTGCCATCTTTGCTTTTGCGACAAGCAGGCCGTTCAAAACGCCGCAGACAAGACCTACGGCAAGGCAAGCTGCTACGCCTGCCGCAATGCTTCCGGTCGAGAGCATGACCAGAGCACCGACCATGCCGGACAGCGAATATACAGAGCCAACGGAAAGGTCGATTCCGCCTGTGATAACTACAAGCAGCTGACCCATGGTCATTATCAGCAAAGGAGCTGCAGACTGGAGGACATTCATTACATTGCCTTTGCCCAGCGCCGTTCCGGTTACTGCATGCAGCACTATGTAAAGCACTATGAGTATGACTGTCATACCAAGCTCGAGCTTGTAATTTCTTATCGTTTTTCCCAAGCTGCCCTGGGGCTGCTTGAGGCTGTTACTTTTATCAGACACTTTTGCTATCCTCCGTTTGCTGTTTAGTTTTTCCTGAGGCAGTTATTTCAGCCATCATGTTGTTCTCTGTTATTCTGTCTCCGGTGAGAACATCTTCAACATGTCCGTCGCGGATTATCAGCACCTTGTCGCACATCAGAACCAATTCTTCAAGCTCCGATAAAACCACCAGGGCACCGGCGTTGTTTGCTTCCACCATTTTTCGCACACGCTGATATATCTCATGCTTTGTTTTTATATCAACGCCACGTGTAGGCTCATCGAGCAGCAAAAGCTTTGCCTCGTCCGTTATCCATCGGCCAAACAACAGCTTCTGCTGATTTCCGCCAGACAACGCTTCAGGCATACATTCATGAGTGGGAACTTTAATCTGTACTTCGCCGATTATCTGTCCCAGCAGCTTATCTTCCGACTTATTCTTGACTAACAGCTTACGCTGCAGATTGCGGTGAGCCATAAGCACCGTTTCCTTTATCGGCTGTCCGAAAAACAATCCGCTTTCGCTGCGATCCTCACTGACGTAGGCAATCTTATTTTTTAGCGCATGCATCGGTTTTTTGGATTTGTACTTTTCGCCGAGATATCTCAGGCGAATATCGCTGCGCGGCTTGATGCCCCAAATTGTACGAAGGATAGAGCTTCTGCCCGATCCTGCAAGGCCTGCAAGGCCTACTATTTCGCCTTCCTTGACAGTTAATTCTCCGTCATATCCGTCAAAAGAAATCGAAAGCACTTCCGCCGAGCTTTCAAAAGCGTTCGAATCCTTGCGTTTCTTCTCCTCTGCGTTGAGCTTCTCGCCAAGCATGTCGCTTACGATCTCTTCATCTGTTTTTTCGCTCATCGGAACGCCGTCGACAATAACAACGCCGTCGCGAAGTATGGTAATGCGGTCGGACAGCTCTCTGACCTCATTCATTCTGTGTGAAACGAATATTATGCCTATTCCGTGATTGCAAAGGCCGCGAACGGACTCAAACAGCTTTTCCGTTTCCTCAAAGTTCAGAGACGATGTAGGTTCGTCAAGCAGTATAATTTTTGCGTTCTGACCGACCGCGCGTGCTATTTCGACCATCTGCATCTGGTCCGGTCTGAGTTCCGAAACGATATCGTGCGGACTGATATCGGCAGTTGCCGAGCCGAGCCTGCTGAGCGCTTCTTCGGCCAAGGCATCTGATTTTTTCCAATCATATATGCCGTGTCTGACAACATCGTCGGACGGCATGGCTATGTTCTCGGAAACCGTCAAATGCGGCAGCAGCGACAGCTCCTGATAAACAACCTGAATGCCGCTGTCCATTGCCTCCTTCGGATGCTTAAAAGCTACGTTTTTCCCCTCAAGCTGTATCTCTCCGGAGTCGGCCTGATGTGCTCCGGCAATAATCTTTATCATAGTTGACTTTCCCGCGCCGTTGCCACCCATCAGTGCGTGCACCTCACCGGGATATATACGCAGGTTGCCATCTTTGACCGCCATATTATTCCCGTATGATTTGGTCACATGCTTCAATTCAAATATCGGGGAATGATCTATAGTCAACATTTCATGCTCCTGTTATTCTCATAATTGTCGCAGCCGGTGAATAACTCCACCGGCCGCATTTTTAAATAATACTGATTTGGATTAGTACGCTCCAGCGGAAGCGGGGTAAGTGAGCTTGAGAACAGCCTGTACGTCCTCATCGTCAATGTTTGCTGCGGTCACGAGCGGTTCGGGAGTGAGGATGACCTGAGCGTCTGCATCAAGTCCGCTTATGGCCTTAAATGCCATTACCGCTGCCCAGTAGCCCTGGCCGACTGCTTCCTGAACGACCTGTCCTGCAAGCCTGCCTTCACGGATTGCCTTAGTGGAATCGGGAGAACCGTCAGAAGAGACAATCGAAATCTTGCCGGTCACACCCATGTTATCAACGACGTCGATAGCAGCAATACCGGCCTGCTCATACATGCAGTAGATGCCCTTGATGTCGGGGTTTGCGGTCAGAAGGTCACTGCACATATCGGTGGATTCGGAAACGGTAAGGTTGCTGGTCTGGATGGTCTGTGCAATGGTGATACCCTTTTCCTCGCATGCCTTTTCAAGTCCTGCCATCTTTGCCTTTGCGTTGGAACGATCCATGGGAAGAGCCAGAACGCCGATGGAATCGCCGCCCAGAGCCTTTGCCTGGTCGCACAGGTAAATGCCTGCATCATAGCCTGAGGTGTAATCGTCTGCGGAAATAAATGCATAGTAGTTATCGGCAGTAGAACCGATTGCTGCGATCGTTACGGGAATGCCTGCATCCTCACATGCGTCAAGCACGGTAGAGCAGGAATCGGAAGAAACCGGGCTGAGTACAACAGCATCTGCGCCCTGAATTACAGCGGTCTCGCCGTTTTCGGCCTGATCTGCTGCGCTATTGTTGGAAACATAAACTTCGACGCTGACACCGTATTCCTCACATGCCTGTCTTACGCCGTCCTCGACCCACTGCCAGTACTCGATGTCAAGCGAAGGGGCAATATAGACAATCTTCTTCCCGTTTACGTCTATGCCGTTTACATCGATCTGATCAGTGTAAAAGTCTTTTGCTTGTTCGTTGTTCTTGTTTTCGGTGTCACCGTTATTCGCGGAGTCGCCGCCGTTGTTGCCGCCGTTCCCACAGGCGCAAAGTGCGAACACCATCGCCAGTGCGAGAACCATTGCCAGTACTTTTTTCATTTTTGCTTTTCCTTTCATCTCTTATATTTTTCTTTTTTTACGTTCATTTTGATTGTTCCGAATTCAATACAATCACAGTTGCTCTTTCATCATCATCAACAATTTCTGCATAAATCTTAGCAGAGTTTTTAGTGCAAATCAAGCCAAAAATGAAATTTCGTTTCATTTTTAGTCTTAAATTTTGAAATTCGTTGCACTGCATAAAATGCACATTTTGTTTTTGGTAAAAAACACGAATAGTTTGTTAATAAGCAAACAATTTTATCTCCTGAAACGCAAAAAAGTACGGTAATTCATAAATTACCGTACTTTTAAGTTGAAGTTTACTGGATATTATATTCAGAATTTTTGATTTCCCGGGATACGTTTAAGCTCGATTGAGTTAGCAATACTCTCTCCGCGTTTCATTTGTTTGCTGTCACGTGTGAGCGCCATGATGGAATGAAGAATTGAAACAGTTACAAGTTCGCACAGGCGCGCGGCCGAGATGTCGCTTAGGTAGCTGCTGCTGAAAATGCATGTCGGCAGCTCGATATCAAGGTACTTTGACAGTGGCGTTCCTTTTGTTCCAACAACGCCGATGGTGTATATTCCGCGCTGCTTTGCGTACGACGCATTTTGCAGCACGTTGTACGTTCTGCCGGAATTGAGGATCAGAAACAGCACATCGTTTTCGTCCATCATGCTGATCTCCATGATCTGAAACATTATATCGTCAACAATGCGGCACGGTATTGCAAGCTTGAGGAAAATATCGTACGCCGCGCGCGCGATCGTGCCCGAGCCGCCCTCGGCCAGTATCACGACATGGTTTGCGCCGGCAAGCTTATCGGCTGCCTTCTGCAAAAGCTCCGGCTCGAGCGACAGCTTCAGCTGGTCAAGCACCATCTTCATATACTGCAGGACCTTGTTAGTGACAGTCTCCGCATCATCGCCCTTTTTCAGGTCCATATCCGTGGTCGAGCTTTCAATATAGTTTGTATAGGCGGCGCTGTTTTTCATATCCGTCAGGCCCTTGAAGCCGAGCTTGCGGCAAAAGCGCACAACGGTTGCCGGGCTTGTTCCCACCTTCTCGGCGATCGAGCTTGCAGTTTCACCGTCAACTGCGCCAGGGTGCTCGAGCAGATAGTCGGCTATGCGCTTATCGGACTTGGAAAAAATGCCGGTGTCGTATTGCGCGCGGATTCTTTGAATGTAAAACAGCGATTCTGTCATTTTTGATATCTCATTTCATTATTTTTGATTTAGCTTACCATATTTTCGCTGCGTTGGCAACAAAAAAATCCACCGCAGCAGATATGCTGCGGTGGATATGGTGGAGATGGGGGGAGTTGAACCCCCGTCCGAAAGCACTTTAACAGGAACTTCTCCGAGCGCATACGGTCATTTATATTCCCTTCCCTGCGCGCCGGCCGTCAGGCTCGCAGAGTCGGTAGCTTCATTATGCGTGGTGGGCTCAAAGCTTTGCACACTCACGGGCACCACTAATCGACGCTCCGTTCCGGGCCGTGGTCCTCCCGGAGGGAACGCTCGCTAATTAAGCAGCGAGAAGAACAGTATCGTTGTTGTTCTTTAATTTATAAGCTGCCCATTTTTAGGATGGTAGGCGCATCCGCTCGCTATTCCTGCCTCCATACCCCCGTCGAAACCGGTACATCCCCGTTTTTTAGAGGCGTATTTAGGCTGGTACTGTTCTTTATTGCGTCAGCACGATCGGCTACATTGTACCGCATCGAACTACCGCGCCGTCCGTTAGTCGGCGGTAATCCTTGCGTCAGCTCGACCGGCAGCATCGTACCGTATCGCACTGCCTCGCCGTCCGTTAGTCGGACTATTGCCTTATACGGGGTGCGGATGACCGCACCCCATGGTGCATTACATCTTTTCAGGTTCGGGATAGTCAACGCCGAAGGTATCGACAGTGACCTTCTTCATTGCCTGGCGGTGGATGGGCTTATCGTTTCTGCCGGTCATGCAGGTTGCGATCTTATCGACATTCTCCATGCCCTCTATGACCTTGCCGAAAGCGGCATACTGGCCGTCGAGATGAGGTGCATCCTCATGCATGATGAAGAACTGGCTGCCGGCGGAATTGGGCACCATTGCGCGCGCCATCGACAGGACGCCGCGAGTATGCTTGAGATCGTTGGGAACGCCGTTCATTTTGAACTCGCCCTTGATCGAGTAGCCGGGGCCGCCTACGCCGATGCCCTGGGGGTCGCCGCCCTGGATCATAAAGCCGCGAATGACGCGGTGGAAGATAACGCCGTCATAAAACTTATTCTTTACCAGCGAGATAAAGTTGTTGACCGTGTTGGGTGCAACCTCGGGATAAAGCTCGGCCTTTATGATATCGCCGTTTTCCATTTCGATTGTTACTACAGGATTACTCATCAGTGTCTCTCCTTCAAAGTTCTTTCAATGTCGCGCGCGGCTTCTCGCTTTGCGTCGTCATTTCGTTTATCATACAATTTTTTGCCCTTGCACAGGCCAAGCTCGACCTTCACCCTGCTGTCCTTAAAATAAAGCGACAGCGGAATAAGCGCCACGCCCTCCTGCATAACTCTTGCGTTGAGCTTGACTATCTCGCGCTTATGCATGAGCAGTCTTCTCGGCCGCACGGGGTCTTTATTGAAAATGTTGCCCTTTTCATACGGGCTTATATGCAGCGATCTGACAAACAGCTCGCCGTTTTTTATTGTGCAGTAACAGTCCTTCATATTGACCGTTCCCGCTCTTAACGACTTGACCTCCGTTCCGGCAAGCTCTATGCCGGCTTCAAACCTGTCAAGCACGAAATAATCGTGAAAGGCCTTGCGATTTGACGCTATCTGCTTTGTTCCGGTCTGCTTCGGCATTCGCTCACCTCCCGACCGTTAAGTCATTATAACACACTTTGTGCGAAAATTAAATAACATTCTGTAAATCACATGTGTGCTTTGAGTATATCCGCGATCTCGGCAACGTTTTTGAGGACGTAATCCGGCTTGCGCTCGGCTTTTTCAATATCCTCAAGGCTGCTCTCGCCCGACAGAACGCACACGGACACGGCTCCGGCATTCTGCGCAACGGCTATATCCGTATAAAGTCTGTCGCCCACGCAGCAGATATTTTCATTTGGAACGCCGGTCTGCTCTGATATTATGTCAACCATATTGCGGTTCGGCTTGCCGATAAACACCGGCTCGACTCCGCTTGCGGCGGTCAAAAGCGCGCAGATGCTGCCGCAGTCGGGCAGGACCTCATTTGCCGGCATGGGGCACACCCAGTCGGGGTTTGCGGCAACGAATGCAGCGCCGCGGCGGAGATAATGCACGGCTTTATCGAGCTTTTCATAAGTAAGCGTTGTATCAAAGCCTACGCAGACAACGCCGACCTCCTCACTGTCGCCAACAGGAACGCCGTAGCTTTCAAGCTCGCCCAAAAATGCCGGAGTTCCGACAGGATAGACAAGCTCACCCTTGTGGCGGCTGTTGAGGTACATTGCCGTCGCCATGCCGGAAGTGAAAACATTCTCCTTCTCGCAGGGAAAGCCGAGCTTTCTCAGTCGGGTTATATAGTCAACGCCGGCGCGCGAGGAGTTGTTGGTCAGATATATATACTCCCTGCCGCTTTTCTTAACGGTATCGATAAAGTCCACCGCGCCGTCAAACACCTCGTCGCCGAGGTAAAGCGTGCCGTCCATATCCAGCAGAAACAGTTTTGTGTTCAGAAGCTTATCCATTCTCATACTCCGATCTAAAAATTTCAGAAATATTATATAGTTTTATGGCCTTAAAATCAACTACATCTTGCATTGCATCGCGGATATGATAAAATTACATTAAAAATTCGAAGGAGCTACGATATGGACATTGCTTTCAATAACGGCTGGCTTTTTACCGAGGACTACGACGCAGGCTTTGACAGGGCATCCTCCGTCCGTCTGCCGCACACGGCAAGAGAGATACCTTATAACTATATCGACTGCCGCGACTATCAAATGGTCTGCGGCTACCGAAAGAGCTTTACCGCTCCCTCGGAGTGGCAGAGCAAGCGGATTATACTGCGCTTTGACGGAGCTGCGCACGAGGCAACTGTTTTCTGCAACGGAAAGCGTGTCGGATATCACGCCTGCGGCTACACGGCGTTTTCCGTTGATATAACCGACAGCGTTAATTTCGGCGGCGAAAACATAATCGATGTTCGGCTCGACACGCGCGAGAGCCTTAACATTCTGCCGTTTGGCTTTGTTATTGACTATCTGTGCTACGGCGGACTTTACCGCGAGGTGACGCTCGAGGTAAAGGATCCCGCGTATATCAAAGAAGTTCTTATCGAGAACACCGGTCTGCACGAGCTGCGAGTGAGGATCGAAAGCGAATGCGAAAGCGTTGCTACAGATATTGTTGACGGCAGCGGCAAGGTCATTGCCTCGGCCTGCGCCAAGGCGTTTGAGCTGAGCGTTCCGAATGCACAGCTTTGGAGCTTGGACTCCCCTGCTCTGCACACGGCGCGTGTTCGCGCAATGCGCGGCGGCGAGGTCGTTGACGAAAAGAGCCTGCGCTTCGGATTCAGAACCGTTAGATTTGAAAACGACGGATTTTATCTCAACGGTCAGAGGATAAAGCTGCGCGGACTCAACAGACATCAGTCATACGCCTATGTCGGCTATGCCATGCCGAAATCGGTGCAGGAGCTTGACGCCGAGATACTCAAAAACGAGCTTGGCGTTAACGCCGTGCGCACCTCGCACTATCCGCAGTCGCAGCACTTCATATCGCGCTGCGATGAGCTGGGACTGCTGGTGTTTACCGAAATTCCCGGCTGGCAGCATATCGGCGATGAGGATTGGAAGCAGCAGGCCGTTAAAAACACCGAGGAAATGGTGCGGCAGTATATGCACCATCCATCAATCATGCTGTGGGGCGTTAGGATAAACGAATCGCAGGACTGCGACGAGCTTTACAGAAGAACAAACGCCGTTGCGCACACGCTTGATTCTGGCCGCCAGACGAGCGGTGTCAGATACCTTGAAAAAAGCCATCTGCTTGAGGACGTTTACGCATACAATGACTTTTCGCACACCGGCGATAACGCCGGTTTGAAAGCTAAAAAGAACGTGACGAGCAAGAAGCACAGGCCTTACTTCGTTTCCGAGTGCAACGGGCACATGTTCCCGACAAAGCCCTTTGACGATGAGCGACACAGACTCAGCCACGCGCTCAGGCACGCTAAGGTGCTCGACGCGATGTATGCCGCCGACGATATCTGCGGCATATTCCCGTGGTGCATGTTTGACTACAACACGCATCAGGACTTTGGCAGCGGCGACGGGATATGCTACCACGGCGTTATGGACATGTTCCGCAATCCGAAGCTCGCATCCGCGGTTTACGCAAGTCAGAGCGAAAGCGTTCCCTGCTGCGTTGTCTCCTCGTCCATGGATATCGGCGAACATCCGGCCGGGGATATTGGCAAGGTCTATATTTTCACCAACGCCGACAGCGTGAAGCTTTATAAGGACGGCGTTTTTGTCCGCGAGTTTTTCCCCGGGAAAGACGAATATCCCGCTCTCCCCCATCCCCCGGTCATCATCGACGATTTCATCGGCGAGCTGCTTATAACGCAGGAGGGCTTTGACGAGAAGACGGCGGACACGGTCAAGGAATGCCTGCTTGCCGTTGCCAAATCCGGTCCGAGCGCGCTTCCGCCGAAAATTCTTGCAAAGTTTGCGCGGCTCATGCTCACAAAGGGCTTTAAATTCTCCGACGGCGTTGAGCTTTACGGCAAATACGTCGGCAACTGGGGCGGCGAGGCAACAAAATGGCGCTTTGACGCGATAAGAGACGGCGAGGTCATAAAAAGCGTGACTCGCTCGCCGGGCCAGAAGGTTCACCTCGAGGTAATCCCGAGCAAAACCGAGCTTTCCGAGGGCGGCACATATGACGCTGCCGCAGTGCGCATCCGCGCGCTTGACGAATACGGCAACCTCGCTCCGTATTGGCAGGAACCCGTCGTTTTTAAATGCAGCGGCGCGCTTGAGCTTATAGGCCCCGAGATAATCTCCCTCAAGGGCGGCTCCGGCGGATGCTATGTCAAAACCATCGGCAAAGCCGGAAAAGCTGCGCTGAGCGTAAACGATATTGAAATTGAATTTAATATAGATATGTAAATCACGGAGGATATGACCATGAAGAGAAAAGTTTCTGTTATCGGCCTGCTGCTTGCGCTGCTTATGATACTCGGCGCATGCGGCGGCGCAGAAGATAAGCCCAATGTCGGCGCTGCCGAAACTCCGCAGCCGACAGCGGAGCCTACGCAGCAGCCCACCGGCCCGGGAGTTGCCGCCACAGGCACACCTGCCGTTACCAAGGGCAAGCTCATATATACAATGGATTACGATCTCGGCATTCTCGACGGCAGCGGAGAGAGCGGCTGGCTTGTAACCTCGTGGCTGGCCAAGGGCTACGGAACGCGTTACTATGCAATAAACCCCGTCACCGGTCAGGTCGTTGAGGGCGAAGAGGGCGCAGAGGTCGTGCTTTGCGCAAACGGCCTTGTGCGCTTTGTCTGGAAGGACGCAGACGGCAACGAGGTATCCGCCGACACTGTGTACTTCATAGACGGCGAGCCGAAAACCTTTGATCTTTATGCCCAGATCTATGGTCTTGATGGCGTGCTCAAGGAAGAACGCAAGATATTAAGCTGGACTCAGACATCGGAGGATCCGTATTTCACCGTAGTGCTGCCGGAAATGAACAAGATAATTTCCGAGCTTGGCGGCGGAAGCATTGCCGGCAATGAGCTTGTTCTCACCGTGACCGACGATAACGGCGACGCAGTCGTTCTCGGCCTTGACGGCGAAGAGCTTATAAGACTCGCCGGCGTTGACGCATCGGAGGTTTACGCATATTCAAGCTCCGACGGAAGCTTTGTTTCCGTTTACCGCCCCGACAGCGACCAGACCGAGTTTTACCGCTTTTAAGGAGGCGAGCCTGTGAAGAGACGACTTCTTGCCGGTTTTTTGGCGCTTGTGATGGCGCTCGCACTGCTGCCGGCTTCCGCTTTTGCGGCATCGGATATTCCCGATGGCTATGTGCCGATCTATACTTTGGCAGACCTTAAAGAGAACATCGGCAGCGGCTATTACCTGCTGATGAACGATATAGACGCAAGCAAAGAGGACATTGCATACGACACGCTTAACGACGCAGCCTGCGGCTCTTTGCTCAAAGGCGGAGTTATAAACGGCAACAGCCACACTATATATAATCTCAAAGGTACGCTCATTGAGAGAAACTTAGGCACTATCAAGAATCTCAATGTTAGCGTAATAAACATCGATAAAGATAATGATGTTTTGGGCACTGACAGCGGCATTTGCGGCATTGCTTATTACAACTCATATGGTGATGACACTGGCCTTATTGAAAACTGCAATGTCAGCATGACAGTGCGGCGCAGTTTTGATAAGCTCAACATAGGGTTCATAACATGCGGTATTGCGAGAGGCTGCGGCTCGATAAGAAACTGCATCGTAGACCTGGATATCAACTTAAAATACACCGGCACGAATAAAGACAGCGATATCAGCGTTGCCGGCATAGGCGATGACAGCCGCTTTGCCGATATTGACAGCTGCCTTGTGATGGGCTCGGTCAATATTCAGACACCCGGTTACGCACGTTTGGCAGGCATAAGCGACGAAGACTCCAAAAACTCCGCCAACGCCCTTGAAAAGGCCAATGTTGAATGCACAAGCACTTACCGAAGCGCGTATGATTTCTTCACGCTCAGCAGCGCCAGCAGCGCTCGCAATTCCGGCGGTCAAAGCATCAATAACAGAGTCGCGGACGATCTTGAAGTAAACTATACCTTTAACGACAGAGTTGCTCTTGACGGAAAGCCCGATGCCGAGAGCAAGCTCTATACCCTTGCAAGCCGCGACAGTATTCTCAATGACTGGGATATTTCCGACGTTCCCTCCGAGATTCCGCCGGAAAAGCCCGAACCGGGAGATAATACGCCCGTTACCGTTGACTTCAATTTTGAGGGCAACGTTGGTCACACGCAGTCATGGCAATTTGAATACTCTGACGACTACTTCTATGCGCAGGACGATGGCTACGGCTATAACGCAAAGCTTGCAAAAGCCTCACTGTGCCTTGAGATGACGACCTTCTCGACAAATGCTAACACCACATGGCGCGGTAATGGCGACGCCACGGCACTCAGCCGAACCGAAAATGTCCGTGAACTTCTTAATAAGCTGAATTTCAGCTCGCTTAAGTATGTTAACTACGACGTTCCGCTTGATAATACATCGGACAAGGTCGCCTATACCCTTGCAATGAAGTATATCACCAACAAAAACGGCGGCACTGACACGCTGATTGCCGTTCCCATTCGCGGCGGCGGCTACGGCGGAGAATGGGCAAGCAACTTCAACGTGTACAACAGCGAGGAAAAGCTCAGCCGCAATCATTACGGCTTCCAGACTGCCGCCAACGGCGTTCTGAGCGGTCTGAGCGACTATGTTCAGAGCCATGAGATAAAAGGCGACCTGAAGATATGGGCAGTCGGTTTCAGCCGCGGAGCTGCCGTTGCAAATCTTCTGGGTCGTGCGCTGAACAATGCAACCATCGGCGGTATAAAGCCCAACGTTGTGGACATATACGTCTACACATTCGCGACTCCGGCAGGCGCATCCCACGATTCGGCAGAAACATTTTTTGACCCTAACATTTATAACATTGTAAGCCCTGTCGATTTGGTTCCGCGCGTCGCGCCTACGGCTTGGGGCTTTACGCGATACGGAACAACGCTGTCGCTTCCATACGAAAGCAGCAGCAAGCTGTGGGATAAGTTTGAAGAGATCGCCGGAATGTATACCAGAGAGATCAAGCCCTCTCAGCGTGCATTTTTTGACAGATTCTGCGAGGTTGCCTTCACAAACGACCCCGGCGGCTCCGTATTCGGAACAGTTAACTACACAGATATCCAGAAGGATATAATGGACTTCACCGGTAGCGAGCTTGGCACACCTCCGGTCTCTCCTTTTGAGAAGGGAGACACTTTGAGATGTGTACTATCAAACGACACGCTGAAGTACGTGCTCGGTTGTGCTGCGTTTAATTACACGCTGATCCCCTATGCTCTTATGAATCTCAACACGCTCGGACTTGCCCACTATCCCGAGCACTACCTTGCGCATCTTGAAGTTGACAATTTGCAGAGCGAAGACGATTTCGTAAGCTCCTATCACGCACGCACCGTCCTGGTGTATCCGCCTGCGGATAAGCAGCTTAAATCCTATGACATCAAGGTCGATTTCTGGAATGCAAAGGGGCAGTCGGCTGGCAGCTATGCAAACGGCGCATGCAGCAGCGGAGAGGTTTCCGTTGAGCTTACTGACATTGGACTGATCGCGAGCCTGCCCGAGGGCGCAGAGTACAGCTTTACCGTTTCCGGTGCGGATGCCGGCAACGTCGGTGCAAAGATATATTCCTACGACGGCGCGGACATTGAGCCTGCGCGCACCGTGGATTTTGAGGCTCTCCCCTCATCCGACGGCAATGCCTGCACGGTTTTCGTGCCCGAGGATATCTACAGCGACTACTACGCGCTGGACTCCGACGGAAACATATACGAGCCGGACAGCGACAGCGACTACCCCGACGAGCCGGACGAGCCGGATGAACCGTACATAAACAACTTCACCGATGTTCACGAGGGATCTTTCTATTACGATGCCGTTCTGTGGGCGGTAAACGCCGGCATTACAAACGGCACAACGGACACGACATTCAGCCCGAACGCAAGCTGCACCCGTGCCCAGGTCGTAACCTTCCTGTGGCGAGCAGCCGGATGCCCCGAGCCTGAATCATCTGTCTGCCAATTTGTCGATGTTCCAAAAGGCAGCTTTTACTACAAGGCCGTTATGTGGGCCGCCGAAGAAGGCATCACAACAGGCGTCACCGCCGATCACTTCCAGCCCGGCGCAACCGTTACCCGTGCTCAGGTTGTGACCTTCCTCTGGCGCTGGGATCTGTGCCCGAAGGCGAGCAGCTCGAGCGGCTTTGTCGATGTTTCCAAACACGCTTTCTACACCGATGCCGTTGATTGGGCGGTCGAGTACGGCATAACCAAAGGCACGACGGCAAAGACGTTTTCTCCGAACGATAAGTGCATGCGCTCGCAGATAGTCACCTTCCTCTACCGCTATTTTGTGGTCGATTAGAAACAAGGTATATGCAATTACACGGTGCAGTTTTTCAGACTGCACCGTGTTTTTTAGCAGCAATGTAAAATTTATATATACGCCGCCATAATGGCGGCAGCTGTGCTATAATGATTTTATGACATAACAGAAAGTAAGACGAACACTATGTGGATACTCTTCGCGTTCGGCTCGGCACTGTTTGCCGGTCTGACATCCGTTCTCGCAAAGCGCGGAATCAAAAAGACCGATTCCGACGCAGCCACGGCAATACGTACAATAGTTGTGCTGATTTTCTCGTGGCTTATGGTTTGGATAGTCGGGTCGGCTCCGACCATCACCGGGCTGAGCACAAAAACGTGGGTCTTCCTCATCCTGTCCGGCATTGCGACCGGCGCATCGTGGCTTTGCTATTTCAGAGCGCTGCAGCTCGGCGACGTGAACAAGGTCGTGCCGATAGACAAGTCCTCAACGATACTCACCATAATTCTGGCACTGATCTTCCTCGGCGAGCCTATCTCGTGGCTTAAAGCTGCTGCCGTTGTCCTCATCGGCATCGGTACGTTCATGATGATCGAAAAGAAAGCAGATACCGAGCAAAAGCAGGAGAAGAAGAGCTGGCTGCTGTATGCCGTGCTGTCGGCAGTGTTTGCGTCGCTGACCTCGATCCTCGGCAAGATCGGAATTGACGGCGTTGAGTCAAACCTCGGAACGGCTATACGCACAGGCGTTGTGCTCGTCATGGCGTGGCTTATCGTGTTCGTAAAGGGCAAGCAGCACACGCTAAAGGATATTCCCAAAAACGAGCTGGGCTTTATCTGTCTTTCGGGACTGGCTACCGGCGGCTCTTGGCTGTGCTACTACAAAGCGCTCCAGGACGGCCTTGCAAGCGTGGTCGTTCCCATCGACAAGCTGAGTATTCTTGTTTCGATCGGCTTCTCGGCGCTGGTTTTCAAGGAGCGGCTTTCGAAAAAAGCAGCCTTCGGCCTTGTGCTCATAGTCGGCGGAACGCTTATGATGCTGATTTAAGCTCACGCTATTATTGCGAAGCAAAGCCGAGATCCTAGAGCCAGCGATCCGTTTCGTCGGAAGATAATATTCTCTTTTCGCCGTACACCGCCAAACCGTCGCATGAGTCGAGAAACGTTGGCATGGTTTCGGCAATGTCGCTGCCGCCGCTTGTGCAGAACGGAATGATGAGTTTTCCGCTGAAATCATAGCTTTCAAGGAATGTATTGATCGGCGCCGGAGCAGCGTGCCACCAAACGGGGTAGCCGACTAACACGACATCATACTCGTCCATATTCTCGACCGTATCCGCAAGAGCCGGGCGCTCGCCGCGTCTTATTTCCCGGTTTGACTGCGTATACACGTTTGAATACCCGTTCAGCGGAGTTATTTCAAACAAATCTCCGCCGGTTTTCTCGCTTATTGACTCGGCAGCTTTTTTCGTTGTGCCGGAATAAGAAAAATAAGCAGCGAGGACCTTTACATCGCGCTTTGCGAATATCTCGCTTCTTACCGCCTCGGTCTGACCCTTGCACAAGGAGTTATCGGAAAGGCTTCTGAACACGGTCGGGCGGCGATAAACATTGTAGCCGCCAAAAGCAAGAACCGCAGCAACGGCAATGGAGATCACGATAATCATAAGCTTTTTTCTTCTCATTCCGCACCTCTGCCGTTGGCCTGAATTATCTCAGTCAGCGAGATATGCTCGTTGCGATAGCGCGCATTTGGGTTTACCTCCGGGATCGCAAGCCCTAATGCCTTTCGCGGACATGCATGCACGCAGGCAAGGCAGGTCTGCCAGTTGCCGGGAATATGCTGTGCTTTTCCGTCAACCACTCGGATAGAGTCTGAAGGACAGACCTTTTCACAGACGCCGCAGCCTATGCACGCATCCGTGACCTTGATAAAGTGCTGAAAGATATCGGGCGGCATTTGCTCGATGCGGCTTAGATATTCACGATGGGCTGCACGATCGGCGGATGTGACCGGAGCTATCCTATTTAAGCGGATCACAATGTCATCGCGAATCAGTTCAATGTGCTCGTCAACCTTTTTGTTGAGTCTTTTCTGCTCGTTCATATCAAACGCCGGGAGCCAATTATCGGCCATGAGCAGAACATTGATATAGTTTACAGAAATGCCGCACTCATCGCACAGTCGCTTTGCAAGCTCTGCAGCTCCGGCGTGGCGGTTTCCGTAAGTCAGTATCATATAGAAATAGCGCGTATGGAAAGACGCCTTGTGCATAAACTCCCTCACCATCGGCGGAACCTCGTGGCCGTAAACCGGAGTTACAATTCCGATGGTATCGGCGCTAAAATCAAGTCTCCCCTGCCGCACGGCCTGCGGAATGCTGATAAGCTCATTGTCAAGCTGCTTTGCGGCATAAAGGCTGTTGCCGATGCCTGTGAAATACAAAATCATTATTGTATCCTCCTTGCAATTATAAGTCGTATATGCTACACTCTGATTGTTTCAACCGCTTGATACAACCGATTATAATTTGCGGTAGCAGCTATCGTTCAATAGCTGTTTTAGCGATTTATATGAATTTTTTGCAAACATCACGGAGGATATGATATGTACACGATGATGCAGGTTTGCCGTGAGCTGGATATGACGTACCAGACACTGAAGTTTTACTGCAACGAGGGGCTTGTCCCAAACGTGAAGCGCGACGCAAACAATCGCAGAGTTTTTGACGAAAGCGACGTGAAATGGATAAAAGATCTCACCTGCCTCAAAAAATGCGGACTGAGCATTCAGGAAATGAAGGACTATCTAGAGCTTTGCCTTGCCGGAGAATCGACCATTGTTCCGCGAAAGGAAATGCTGGCCAAAAAGCAGGAGCGGCTGCGCCAGACGATCAAGGAGCTTGAGGACAGCATTGCATATATCGACTGGAAGCAGAATTTCTATGACGAGGTGCTGTCCGGAAAGCGTCCGTATGTCAGCAACCTTATACGAACCGAAAATGACTGAGAAAATAAGCTGCCGCAGGCAAAAGATGCAATATAAAAATCACCGGGAAAAGCTTTTGGCTTTTCCCGGTGATCTTTTCCATGGAGCTGGTGGTGAGAATCGAACTCACAACCTTCTCATTACGAGTGAGATGCTCTACCATTGAGCCACACCAGCAAAGGACATTTCGCATTTTAGCACATGGCGGCGATAAAGTCAAACAAAAAAAGTTATAACTGCTCGTTATTGCTCAAATTTGTAAGCCATTATGCTGACAATTTATGTTTATAAAAAATATAAGAATTTCAGCACTTTTTCAATGCTACAAAACGGTCGCAAACCGTTTACATAATTATTTCAAAAAATTATTTTGCAAATAGTTATCAACATTTTCAACAGAGTTTCCAACACTAAAAAATCATTGAATTTCAGTGTTTAGCGCCGATATGTAAAATTATGTAGAGTCCTGAAGTCGAATTTTGTTACATTTTGAAAACATCATTTCGTTTACATAAGTACATTTTTGTTAAGAGATTGAAACTCTTTGCCACCGACGATAATATGGTCAAGTAATTTTATATCGACAAGCTCCAAAGCTTTCTTCACAAGAACGGTACAGTACTCATCCTCCTTCGACGGAAGCGGCAGCGCACCGGGGTGGTTATGGGCAATGATAACGGCGGCAGCGTTGCTTTTTATGGCCGCCTCAACGAGCATTCTTATGCCGACCTCCGTTGCGTTTACAACGCCTCGGCTTATCTCCTTGCAGGCTATTATACCGTTGGATGAGTTTAAAAGCAGCGCATAGCATATCTCATTTACCTCGTACATGAACTTGGCGACAAAATATGCACCGGCATCCTCGCTGCGGCGGATGACCTTCGTCGGTAGGCTTTTAGTAAGCAGATAGCGACGGCTGACCTCGGGAATGAGCTTTATGAGCGTTGCGGCGTTCTCGCCTATCCCGTCAACGCGCATAAGCTCCTCGTGCTTTGCTTCAAAAACGGATGCGAGCGAGCCGAACTGCTTTAAAAGCCTATGCGCAAGCTCATTTGTGTCCTTGCGCGGAACGGCGTAGAAAAGCAGCATCTCAAGTGCGTTATGATCGTTAAAGCCATCAAGGCCGGCCTCGACGAAGCGGCTTTTCATCCGCTCCCTGTGTCCGTCGTGTACGCCCATATGCCCTCTCCTTACAGCTCCATATTCGCGTAGGCATTGAGATCCCAGCCGGCAGTGTTCCCGGCGAGGTACTCATAATAGCCCTGGCAGCCTATCATTGCCGCATTATCGCCGCAAAGCTTCAACGGCGGAACGAACAGCTCGCAGCCGTTTTTCTCGGCGGCAGCCTTGAAATCGGCACGGATGCGCGAATTTGCCGCCACACCGCCGGCAATGGCTATTTTTTTATAACCGAGCTCCTTTGCAGCCATCATTGTGCGCGGCACGAGCGCGTCGCTAACTGCGGCCGTGAAGGATGCCGCAAGCGAGGCTCTGTCCAACTCCTCGCCCTTCTGCTCGGCATTGTGTACGATGTTTATAACGGCAGTCTTAAGGCCGGAGAAGCTCATTTCATAGGGATGCCCCTCAATATGCGTGCGCGGCAGGTGATATTTCTTATCGTCGCCGCCCTGTGAGAGATCGTCAATGGGCTTGCCGCCGGGATACGGCAGACCGAGCACGCGCGCGGTTTTGTCAAAGCACTCGCCTGCCGCATCATCGCGCGTTGCGCCGATTACCTTTAGATCCGTATAGCTGCGAACGTCGATTATAAGCGTATTGCCGCCGGATATTGCAAGGCACAAAAACGGCGGCTCAAGCTCGGGATATGCTATGTAGTTTGCCGCAACGTGCCCCTTTATATGGTGCACGGGGATAAGCGGAACGCCGAGGCTCATGGCAGCTGCCTTTGCAAAGTTGAGTCCGACAAGCACAGTCCCGATAAGTCCGGGCGCATAGGTCGCCGCGACGGCATCGATATCGCTTTTTTCTATTCCTGCAGCCTCCACGGCGCGCTGCGCAAGACGGGATATGACCTCGACATGGCTTCTCGACGCTATCTCCGGCACAACACCGCCATAAATGGCGTGCAGGTCGGCCTGCGAGAATATCTGATCTGTCAATACGTTCCGTCCGTCTTCTACGACAGCGACGGCTGTTTCATCGCAGGATGATTCAAAGGCAAGTATTTTCATTTCTCTTCCTCACTTAGAAAACAAGTCATCAAAACGGCGTCCTCCTTCGGCAGGCTGTAGTACCCCTTTCGCCTGCCGACCTCGATGTAACCGTGTTTTTTATATAAGCTCTGCGCCGGCACATTGCCAAGGCGCACCTCCAGTGTTAAAAAGTTGAGCTTTGCAGCCTCGGCTCGTGCGCGAAGCTCGTCAAGCAGCATATCGGCTATCCCCTCGCGCCGCCTGTCCGGTGACACGGCGACGTTTGATATATACCCCTCGTCAAGGACGTACATAAGGCCGACATAGCCAACTGCCCTGCCGTTTTCGGCCTCGGCAGCAAGAAAAACATGCATGGAATCCGTCATTTGAGCTGTAAGCTGCTCGCGCGTCCACGGCAGTGAAAAGCACTGCTGCTCGATGCGTAGGATATCGTCAATGTGCTCGGATCTTGTATCGACAATGCGCACCATCACATGTCCTCCTCGCGCAGCTCGTCAATGACGGCAAGAGCTTCATCCTCAATGCGCAGAACACATTTTTTCCAGCCTATCGGAAGCGTCGGCGGATAGATATCCTGATCAGCAAGGCACATTATGCGCTCGTCCATATCCTGATATTCGTCCGACAGCTTCTGCGCCTGAAGCGCCGTCATACACAACACTACATCGCAGCGTTCGATAAGCTCGCGCGTTACCGGCACAGGATATCCGTGCGGCAGCCTTATATCGAGCGCTTCGCAGCATTTTTTCACACGCGGATTTATTTCGTCCTTAACGTCGATCCCGGCCGAATATGCCATGACCTCCGGGCAGTAATCGCTCTTTGACGAGTTGAACACCGCTTCGGCGACGAGCGACATGCTGTTATCATCGCACACAAACAGTATGCTTTTAACATCAATGCCGCCAAAGCCGTAAAGCTCCGATTGGCGCTCGTCCCAGCGCTCAAGGCTGCGGTCGCCGGCCTGGCTTTCGATATGGTGCGTAAGCTCATGGTGAAGCGTGCTCTTTAAGCGTCGGCGGAATGTCTCGTCGTCCATGTCGCCGTAAAGCTCTGTAAACGAGCCGTAGTACAGCTCTATATGCCGTCCCATTTTATCGCGGAAATACATGCCGAGCGTGTATCTTCCGTCGTCGCTGCGCACGGCATCCTCGACGAAGCTGACTCCGCCGTTTAAGTTTTTGAATATCTCCTCGGGCAGCTCGTCAACAAGATCGTCGAGAACGTCCCCGGCTTGTTCATAAGTCAGCATCAGTGTGCCTCCGCCCAGCTGTGGCCTATTTTCGCATCGACCGTGAGCGGTACGCTGAGCTTGGCAGCTCCGCTCATCTCCTCGCGCAGAATGTCTGCAACGGTCTGCGCCTCATTCTCGGGACATTCGCAGATAAGCTCGTCATGCACCTGCAAAATGAGCCTTGCTTTGAGTCCCTCGGCTTTGAGCCTGTTATACACATTTACCATTGCAAGTTTTATTATATCCGCCGCAGTGCCCTGGATAGGCATATTCAGCGCAACGCGCTCGCCGAACGATCTTGTATTGAAATTTGAAGATTTAAGCTCCGGCAGATCACGGCGGCGCGAATAGATCGTCGTAACGTACCCGTCCTGCTTTGCCTTTTCGACGATGGACTTCATATAGTCGCGCACACCGTCGTATTTATTTAAATACGCATCCATGTACGTCTTTGCCTCACCCTGCGTTACGCCGATATCCTGCGCAAGCGACCACGGTGATATGCCGTAGACTATGCCGAAGTTTACGGCCTTTGCGCGGCTGCGCTGCAAGGGCGTTACCTCATTGATCGGCGTATTGAACACCTGTGAAGCCGTAACTGTGTGTATATCTTCTCCGCTTAAAAAGGCCGCGCGCATATGCTCATCGCCGGATATATGCGCAAGCAGCCTCAGCTCTATCTGACTGTAGTCGGCATCGACAAGGACATTGCCCTTAGATGCAATGAACATCTCGCGGATATGACTTCCAAGCTCCTTGCGGATCGGTATGTTCTGAAGATTCGGGTCGGTGCTTGACAGTCGGCCGGTCGCCGTAACGGTCATCTGGAACTTGGTTCTTATCCTGCCGTCCGGGTCAATTAGCTTCAAAAGCCCGTCGGCATATGTGCTCTTGAGCTTTGTTAGCATGCGGTAATCGAGGATCATGTTTACTATCGGGTGCTTGCCGCGCAGCTTTTCAAGCACGTCGGCATTTGTGCTCCAGCCGGTTTTTGTTTTTTTGCCTGCCGGGAGCATGAGCTTATCGAAAAGCACTTCACCAAGCTGCTTGGGCGAATTGATGTTGAACTCACACCCGGCATGCTCGTATATGGCGCGCTCCAGCTCCGCTATCGTGCCGGTCAGGCTTTCGCCAAAGCTCACGAGTGCCGCCTTATCTATCATAAAGCCCTGCTCCTGCATATCGGCCAGAACGCGGCACAAAGGCATTTCTATCTCGTAAAAGAGCTTCGTCATGCCGAGCTCTTCAAGCTTTTTCTCGGTCACCGGGCGCAGTCTGTACACTGCTTCCGCTCCGTCGAGCTCCGCGCCGCAATAGCCCATGCTGAGCCTGCCGAGGCTGTAATCTCCGGCAGTTGCATCAAGCAGGTAGCCTGCAAGCGCCGTATCGTATACAAAGCCGTCAAGCGGCAGCTTCTCGGCAATGAGCTGTGTCATCAGGTTCTTTACATTGTGCGCCATCTTCTTCACATCGCCGGAAAACACAAAGCTCAGAAGCCTTGAATAGTTGTCTCCGAGGCTGCTCCAGCGCGCAAGGTACACGGCCTTGCCGTCGCATATCTCAATGTTGTCAAAGCTCTCGTCAGCCGTTACGGCGATCTCGTCAGCACTCTGAACAGCCTGCATTATCTCGTCAAACGAGGCATATTCAACATGAGCAATGCGCTCTGTCATTGCCTTCTGCGCGCTCTCGGTGCTTTCGCTCACGCCCCATTTTTCGATAAATTTATTAAATCCGAGCTTTTTGAGCACATCGTACAGCTCTGGCTTATAGTCCTCGCTCCACTTCGCATCCTCGGGCGCAAACTCTATCGGCGCATCGGTGTGTATCGTTGCAAGCTCATAGGATAAAAAGGCGCTCTCCCTGCCCTCGCGCAGTTTTTTGCGCATGCCCTCTTTTACATCTATGGTGTCAAGCTCGGCATAAATGGTTTCAATATCTTTATACTTCTGCACAAGCCCCATAGCCGTTTTTTCGCCTACTCCCGGCACGCCGGGGATGTTATCCGAGCTGTCGCCCATCAGAGCCTTGAGATCGATAATGTGCTTTGGCTCGAAGCCGTACTCGTCAAAAAACAGCTTTGGAGTATACTCTGTCGTCGTTGTCTGCCCCATACGGCTTTTGACATGGCAGACATGCGTCGTTTCACTTATAAGCTGAAAACTATCCTTATCGCCGGTAACTATGCGGCAGTCCCACCCGGCGGCGCTGCACCGCACAGCGACCGTACCGAGCAGGTCATCGGCCTCGTAGCCCTCAAGCTCAAGGCGAAGAATGCCCATGGCATCAAGCACCTGCTTGAGTATCGGCATCTGAACGGCAAGCTCCTCGGGCATACCCTTGCGCTGAGCCTTATATCCGGCGTATCTCAGGTGCCGGAACGTCGGCGCTTTGAGGTCAAATGCAACACACACGGCCTCGGGCTTTTCATCATCAAGCAGCTTGCGTAGTATGGCAAGGAAGCCGTACACGCCGTTTGTGGGCGTTCCGTCGGGCGCTGTGAGCGCGCGTATTCCGTAAAACGCGCGGTTTACTATGCTGTTTCCGTCAAGTATAAGAAGTTTCATCATTTCACCTCGCCGCGCAGGCGGACGATCTCGTCTCTAAGCTGAGCCGCAAGCTCGAATTCAAGCATTTTTGCCGCGGCTTTCATTTCCTTTTCGAGCTTTTCGATAAGCTCCTTGCGCTCGGACTTTGTGAGCTTCACTCCGTCGGCACGGCGCAGAGTTTTCTCGCTCTCGCTGGATATCTCGATAAGCTCGCGAACGCTTTTTACTATCGTTTTCGGCACGATGCCGTGCTCTGCGTTATATGCCGCCTGCTTTGCGCGGCGGCGCTCGGTTTCGTCGATCGCAAGACGCATCGACCTCGTCACGGTATCAGCATACATGATCACCATGCCCTCGGCGTTGCGTGCCGCGCGGCCGATGGTCTGGATAAGACTCGTTTCGCTTCGAAGAAAGCCCTCCTTATCGGCATCGAGAATTGCAACAAGGCTCACCTCCGGGAGGTCAAGTCCCTCGCGCAGGAGGTTTATGCCGACAAGCACGTTAAAATCGCCGAGGCGCAGGCTGCGGATTATCTCCATACGCTCTATCGCGCCGATATCGTGGTGCATGTACCTGCACTTTATGCCGGCGGCTCCGAGGTATTCGGTAAGATCCTCTGCCATTTTCTTTGTGAGCGTCGTTACCAGAGTGCGCTGACCCTTTTCGATGCGTATATTGATCTCGCTTATAAGATCGTCGATCTGCCCTTCTATCGGCCGAACGGATATCTCGGGGTCGAGCAGGCCGGTCGGGCGGATTATCTGCTCGGCTATCTGCCCTGCCCTTTCGCGCTCGTAGTCGCCGGGCGTTGCGGAGACATACACGGCCTGATTTATGCGCTCCTGAAATTCCTCGAATTTAAGCGGCCGGTTATCATACGCCGACGGCAGACGGAAGCCGTATTCAACCAGGGACTCCTTGCGCGCGTGGTCGCCGCGGTACATCGCCCTGACCTGCGGCAGAGTGACGTGGCTTTCATCAACGAACAGCAGGAAATCCTTCGGAAAGTAATCGAGCAGCGTCATTGGCGCAGAGCCTGCCGGGCGGTTTGAGATTATGCGCGAATAGTTCTCGATGCCCGAGCAGTAGCCCAACTCCTGCATCATCTCGATATCGTAATTTGTGCGCTGCGATATGCGCTGCGCTTCAAGCAGCTTGCCGTTATCCTGAAAGTATTTCACTCTCGCTGCGCACTCGGCACGGATATCGTCGATAGCGCGCGCCATTTTGTCACGGCTAACGACATAGTGGCTGGCCGGGTATATCGCAGCGTGGTTCAGATAGCGTACGGGCGCGCCGGTAACGACGTTCACCTCGCTTATTCTGTCCACCTCATCGCCGAAAAACTCGACGCGGATAGCCTTATCGGTCGCATAAGCCGGGAATATCTCGACCGTATCGCCGCGGACGCGGAACATGTTTCGCTCAAATGCAATGTCATTGCGCTCGTAACGTATCTCGATGAGCTTACGCAGAAGCTCGTCAAAATTGCGCGTCTGCCCCGGGCGCAGGGATATGACCATGTTTTTATAGTCGATCGGGTCGCCGAGGCCATAGATGCAAGAAACGGATGCAACGACTATGACGTCGCGCCGCTCGAACAGACTGGAGGTCGCGCTGTGGCGCAGGCGCTCGATCTCGTCGTTTATGGCGCTGTCCTTTTCAATAAACGTATCCGTATGCGGAATATACGCCTCGGGCTGATAATAGTCGTAGTACGAAACGAAGTACTCCACGGCATTGTCCGGGAAAAACTCGCGAAACTCCGAGCACAGTTGCGCCGCAAGTGTCTTATTGTGCGCCAGCACGAGCGTCGGTCGGTTGAGCTTTTCGATAACGCTTGCCATGGTGAAGGTCTTGCCCGAGCCGGTCACGCCGAGCAGCACCTGCTCATCGAGTCCGTTTTCGATGCCGCGCACGAGCGTCTCTATGGCCTCCGGCTGATCGCCCATCGGCGAATATGAAGATTTTAAAACGAATTTATCCAAATCGGGCAGCCTCCGCATAGCATTATCATTTTACCATCGGTTAACAAGGGCAAATACGCCTGACAGCGTGCCTTTTCGGCGCTTTTTGCCCTTTTCGCCTTGACGGGCGTCAGCCCGCCTGCACCTCAAAAAACAAAAATCACTCGAAAATTCATTGCTGACAGGTGCAAGGCAGTTTTGCCGGTGCAGAAATGCGGACAGACAAGGAAAGACCCGAAGAGAATACTTGCTGTATTGTCAAGGGGCTTGACGTTGTATGGGCGTATTTCTGCCCGTCAAAACCGTGTCTGACCTTGTCAACCGATGGTATTATACCACGCACATGAAAAAATCACAAGGCAGACAAGCTGCCTTGTGATAGGGTTTTGGTTTTTGCGATCAGATCTGGTAAGATGCCCAGTCGATGTCGGGAACCTTCTCGGTCCACTTCTCATAAACGCTGTCGCCCACGCGGTCGCACTTATGATAGTTCGTTGCTTCCTGTACATCCTTGTAGTACCATGCGTTCTCGTTCATATTGTCGCTCCACATGTTCATCTCGGACGTAGGCAGAAGGTCGGATACGTTCTCGGTCTGGCGATCGAGGACGCGGTTTATCATTGCGAAGGTCTCTGCGCGGATGATGCTCTTGTTCGGGCGGAAGGTGCCGTCGGTGTAGCCGTTTATCCAGCCGTTGCCCGCGGCAAGCTCGATGCTCTTCTGTGCCCAGTGGCCGGTGATGTCGCTGAAGGTCTTGGTGTTGACGTCGAGCTTTGCAAAGCGCGCTATGATCGTCGCAAGCTCTGCACGGGTGATGCTCTTGTTCGGCTGGAAGCTGCCGTCGGTGTAGCCCTTGATGATGCCCATGTTCGTAAGCGTTGCTATCGCGCGGCAGCACCATGCGCCGTCTTTGATGTCGCTGAAGCTGCTGGTGGTCTTATCGTACTGCGTGCGTGCCTCGTCGGTCAGCAGGCGGAAGAAGATCGTTGCTACCTCTGCGCGGCTGATGTTGTTGCTCGGGCGGATGGTTCCGTCGGTGTAGCCGATGACGTAGTTGAAGTGGATCTCCTTATTGAGGACTTCGATGGCCTTGAGAACACCGTTGACATAGGTGATCTTGTAGTTTGCGGTGACGTCCTCACCCTTTGCGTTCTTGATGACCGCGTCGGACGCTACGTTCGGGGACTCGCCCGGCTCGCTCTGGATGCCGGTGATCTTGACGGAGTCAACCTTGTCGCCGGTTGCGAGGCCTTCGACCGTGTACTTATCGCAGGTCACGGGAGCTATGCCCTCGGCGCTGCCGGCCGTGATGGTCAGAGGACGCTGCGTAATCGTCAGAACGCCGTCTGCCTTGATGATGAACTCAACGTTCTTGAAGCGTGCGTTGGTGTTCTTGAACTGGTCGGCCTTGAGACCCATCTCGTATGTTCCGGCATTGACGCCGCTTGCGAGCGCCTTGCCGCTGAAGGTGAAGTCCTTCTCGGTGTAGCGGGAATCGCTGATCTTCACGGTGTAGTCCTTGACGCTGTGCTCAATGCCGTCAT
>ENA-ORMS01000777-ORMS01000777.1-human-gut-metagenome-genome-assembly--contig:-NODE-777-length-30101-cov-6.651568_pt1 | contig 30101 bp, 34 predicted proteins | sample MGYA00242104_ERZ508997 | MGnify/ENA primary metagenome ERZ508997 (study PRJEB26280, sample SAMEA2338704) | human gut metagenome | biome: human gut; feature: human-associated habitat; material: faeces... | reverse complement strand
GGGAGCCAATGAGACCGGCAGCATTTATGAAGCCGACATCAACGACTTGCAGGAGCGACTGGAAGAAATCTGGACAGATATGAAAGAAGTTCTTGTCAGGTTGGCATCTATTCAGTAATCCCCGACAACTTGTCGGGAAGTCGCAGTTTCGGCTGCGGCTTTACATACCATCGACATCATTGTGTATATGGAGATAATCGAGTAAACTGTAGACAAGAGAAAGGGGTTGTTTTTAGAATGAAGATGCTGCTGAAAGTATTAGCACTTCCGGTGCTGTTCGTTGTAAAATTGGTTTGTATTTTGGGAAATCTGCTTACTAACATTTCCTCTTATGTGATTGGATTATTGCTTCTGGTAATTGCAGGCTGTGCGGTTTATTGCATTGTGCAAGCGATGTGGACTTCGCTGGCCATCCTTGCCGGTATGGGACTGGCGGCAATTCTGGTAATCTTCCTGTTAGTATGGGCAGTTGTAAAATTCGAGACTTTTGGCAACTATATCAAAGAAAATATTTATAATTAAGATGGGAGAATCTGATGGACAGAGCATTTATGGAACACTACTTTGACATAGCTTTTACCGATGCGGTTGGAGAAATCGCTGGGGATGATGAAAGGTATGCAGAACTGCAAATGTTGGCAGATGAAGCAATTAAGACATTGGCAAGCGTTGTAGGAGAATCAAACAAAGTTCTTTGGAAGCAATGTGAAAACACAATTAACAGCCTATATTCAGTTCAGCTGCATCTGGCAAAACTGGCATATCTGCGTGGTGCGGAAGATCGGGAAAAGATGCTGAGATAATTTATGAGAAAGTCACCTTCGGGTGGCTTTTTCTTTTGGAAAGGATGTGATAAGAGTGGCAGCTACAAGACTGATTGCGCTCCATGTGAACAAGGGCAAGACGGTCGCTCAATGTCTGGCTGATCGAACAGACTACTCACAGAACGCAGCGAAAACCAATGACGGCGAATTTATCAGTTCCTATGAGTGTGATCCTAAGACTGCCGATGAAGAATTTCTTCTTTCCAAAAGGCAGTATCAACATACAACCGGCAGACAGCAGAAGAATGATATTATTGCCTATCAGATACGCCAGTCTTTTAAGCCCGGTGAAATTACACCGGAAGAAGCAAATCAGGTCGGCTATGAAACTGCGATGCGATGGACGAAAGGCAAACACGCTTTTATCGTTGCCACTCACATTGACAAAGCCCACATACACAACCATATCATTTATAACTCTACCTCTCTGGATGCCAGTCGAAAGTTCAAGAATTTCTTTCTTTCCGGTCTGGCAGTACAAAGGCTCAGCGATATGGTTTGTCTGGAGCATGGACTGTCAATTATCACTCCGAAACCGTATAGTGAGCGTCAGAAAAGAACTGTCTATCCTAAGAAGCGCACTCAGCGTGACGATCTCTGCGACGCCATTGATACGGTGCTGAAGCAGAAGCCTAAGAGTTTTGAGGACTTCATTCAGTCTTTGGTTGATATGGGATTTGAGTTTAAGGATGGAAAGCAGCCTGCGTTCAAAGGAAAGGAACAGAAGCGATTTATTCGTCTTCGTTCCTTGGGTGAAGGTTACAGCAAAGAGGAACTGCAAGCTGTTATCTCCGGTAAAAGTCTGCACAGATCCAGAGGTGGTTCTGCCAAGGCTCCCGCACAGAAGCAGTTCCAGATGCTTATTGATGTTCAAGCAAAATTGGCTGAAGGTAAAACAGTCGGATATGAGAAGTGGGCAAAGAAGTTTAACCGAAAAGAAGCTGCTCGTACCGTGATTCTTTTGAAAGAAAAAGGTCTGGGCAACTACGACGATCTGGTTGCTCATATAGAAAAACTGTCTGCCCGTTTCGATGAGCTTTCGGATTCCATCAAGGCTGCTGAGAAACGAATTGTTGAAGTTCAGGCATTGCAACAGCATATCAAAAACTATCGTGATACAAGGCAAATCTATGTAGAGTATCGCAAGTCTGGATATAGCAAAAAGTTCTTTGAGGAACATCGTCAGGAAATCACAATTCATAAAGCGGCGAAGAAAGCCTTTGATGAAGCGCAGATCACGAAGCTCCCTTCCATGCAATCTCTGTATGAGGAGTTTCACCGCCTGACTGTCCAGAAGAAACAGGACTATGCTGAGTACCGCAAGATAAGAAAAGAAAAAGAAGAATTGCTGATTGCCAAGCAGACGGTTGAGACAATTCTGAACATCGACAAAAAGAAAGAGCAGGAACAGGAAAAGAAATCTGTCCGCTGACAAAGAAAGCCACGGCTGTTGCTCCGAAAACGAAGTAGCAGTCGTGGCTCCTTTTTGCGTTTCAAGCCTTTCCATACGGGGCGGCTAAACGCTATATGAGATTGTGTGTACAGGAATGGAAACGAATCCGTCTACCTGTCTCTCTACTATATATATTTGTTCAGAAGCCCAAAATGTGACAAGAAATTTGAAATTTCTTCAAAAATTTTATGAATGACTTCTTTCTACTATATAAGACACTCGAACAACAAAAAACGCAACACCCAAAATGAAACTTTTTGAAAAAATCACTCGTATCTGAACGGACAATAAAAAATAAGCAAATCCAACTCTGTCCATTCAGAATCGTCTTTTTTTTCACGGCGGTCAACGTCAATATAGTAATCGCCAAAGGAAAATGCCGTTATATTTTTCTCAAACAATCGCACTTCCAGAGTTTCAAAGTTAATCACACCGACACCGTATGGTACATCCCAGGTTTCATCCATGATTGCAGTTAAGCATTCTTGGCACATCATACTTTCAACATTCTTCGTGTTTACTTCAGCATCCTTTGTGAAACCAACGTGTACATTAGCATATCCACGATCCGGGTTAGCTGAAACAGATGTAGTCATTCCTCCTTCACCAAATCCATTGTGGGTTGTGGAACTGTAACCGGCTTTTTCTTCAAGTAGCTTACCGTAATCATCGTAGCGATTGATAGTTACTGGAGATAGATCAAATGTATTTATGCAGATGATACCAACATTGTTCTGACCTGCATAAGCAGGAAGAAGTGTTTTCCCTGCTTTGCTGCATAGTGAACATTCTTCCTTTTGAATTTTTGATGTGTAGACGATTTCTTCTTTCGCATCTTCTACAAACTTTGGTTGTTGGTTTGCGTGTGTTGAGCCTTTGTTGGCACAACCGGACAAAGCCAACAAAGCACATAATAAAAGAATGATCTGTTTCTTCATTTTGGTTCCTCTTAATGACAAGGTTAATGGTTACTTTGCAAGATTGATTATCTTCAAGCCTTTCTTTTCTGCATAATGCAAGGTAGTGTAGGCTCCACCAAAATCTCTATAAACAAACGCTATAAGCCAATCGCTTTGTTCCACCATCCAGCGGTTTCTTTTTGTTATTGCAGATTTGTAATGAACACCCGCAAGCTCGATTGGAATAACTACGTCATCAAAGCTCGTTTCATAGTAAAGTTTATTATCGTTGAGTTCTTGTGTGAGATACGGTAAGACAAGTTCCAAGCGGATTTCCTTATTTGGACATTTCCTTTTTGCTCTACGAACTGCTGAAGAACACATTCCATCAAACTCACCCATGCCACCGACAAGAAATCGGAAACTATCATCGGTGTTAATTATTTTGGAAATTGCTTTGTCCAGCATTTCAGAAATATTCGCTTGATACACTTCTCTATGACCGGCAAAAGTACATACCGTCACCTTTCTCACATCCTTAGACTTTTAATCAATTAAAGCATACCATGCAGTAATAAAATATGCCACTTGCTGGCATTGGAAGCGATTTTTAATCGTGCAGCCATCATCGAAGATGATGTTCGAAGGGGATTGGGGATGTTGCCCCAACAAGCAAATTTGCGAAGATTGACCCAACGGGAAAATCTCGAAAATGAGTAAACCTGTACAGGTTTACACTGCTTGCCAATTTGTAATTCCGAATTAGTAGGGCAAAGGGGTATGCCCACGATAGATCATCGCAGACACACCCCTTGCTTGGGATAAGCTCATCGTTCAATGAGCTGTCCTGGTTGAAATAAGGGATTTGGATTAGCCAAATGCGTGGATGCAACGAACACAATGACCACCGTGGCACTCGCCCTTATCGTCAGCCATGTTGCGGACAGAAACGTCTGCTTCAATCTTCTTAACCTGAGGCTTTTCGTAACTCATAGTGCGTTCTCCTTTCTTAGATTTATATATAAGAGGGTAGAAATCTAACCTCTCACATATCGAAACTTATTTCAGATTTTCGATAATGGTGTCAATATCTACACCTTGTATGTAATGCTCATACCTTGCTTTTGCACTTTTACAGAAATGTTCATCTACATATTCCAAGTCGCCATGTACGAATTGCATCATTGCTGGGCAAATATCGCAAAAGTCATAGGCTTTACAGCTAAGACATTTATATTCAGGGGATGCCTTCATTTTAGGATATTGCCTGAAGCTACCCCAGATTTCTTCAAAGTTATCTCTTGTTAATCTGCGTCCAACGTGCCTGAAAGACATACATGGACACATATTTCCATCGAAGTCAATGGCACAGCTGGCTCTACCGAGCTTACATCTGAATAGAGGTCTTTCTTTTTGCAGATCAACCAGTTCTACATCATAATCCTCACCAAAAGTTCTTGGACGTTTAGCAAATTCCTCAAACTCATATTTTAAGGAATCTGCCAGAGGAACGCTGAACTGCTGAACACTATCGTCGTTGTCGATGGACGGGAAAATTTCAAATCCCGTGCGGAAAGGAATCCCAAACTTTTCTGCGATTTGTTTAATCTGTGGCAGTTCAGAGTAGTAGAGATTGAGGACAGGAGCCTTAACGGATACTCTTACCCCCGCATCAAGTAATGCTTGAATGTTGTGCATTACTTTATCGAAAGCTCCAGCCACTCCTGTAACTTTTTTGTATGTTTCCTCGCATGAACCATACAAAGATATATCAACCAACAACGGCGGATATTTTGCGAAGGTGCTGATTATTTTGTCATTGATCAGTGCGCCATTCGTGTAAAGCTCAACAATAAATCCTTTTTTCTTTGCATAGAGATAAATATCTAAAAAGTCTTTTCGTGTGAATATGTCTCCGCCCGTGAGGGTGAGGAAAAGAACTTCTTTTTCATACAGAATGTCAATTATTTCAATAATCTCATCATAACTAAGTTCGTTGGAACAATGATGATCGTGCAAATAGCAATGCACACAGTTGAAGTTGCACTTTGGTGTTATTTCAAAAATTACAGAATAGAGTTGATGGTTTTGCTCCCAGACGGTTCGTTTGTCTGTGGCAAAATCTAACACCTGCATTTTAATTCTATCGGTAAAAAAATCATCCATAATCTTATACCTCCACAAACTGCCTGATTATCAATGTGTCGATAAACTCTTTAACATCATCGTGGAGAATTTGATAATCAACGTCATCAATTATTGCGGCTTTTAACAAGTTTGCCAGTTCTTCTGTACTTCGAGTCCCGTCAATATTGTTCCAGATAAACATACCGGTTTCGTTGATTTCATAAATTGCACATTTATCACCAGAATAGTTATCGGAAATATCAATCAGAAAAGAGGAACCATGAACTTTTCGAGCCACGATATTTTCGTTTTTCTTAATTACCATATTGTTTACTCCTCGTGTATTCTTAATGTGATAACTTCCCTTTAGAAAAAGACTTCCGTGGAAAAGTTCAAAAGTCAGAAATTAACACTTGAAAAATAAGTGCCAGGGCAACGTTGCGAAACGCTGCATTGCCCTGGCACTCATTAAGTAGTTTTCAGAGCAACAAACTGTCTTAGGCGATGATTTCGTCGAAGATGTCAAATACGCACTGATAGTACATCTGCTCTTCTTCGAGTTTCTGCTTGCTCTTGCCAATGGTCATAATACCCTGACCAATCATGGAGCCAACCTTATAGCTCATGCTCTTGCCCTTACGGTCAGCCTTGTAATTCTCTGCATAGCCTGCCTTGTTCATCTGCTTGCTCTGACCGAAGTCATTTACAGAGACGAAAGCATAAGCGCCCTGACGTGCAACACGGATACAGAACTTGAAGTAGTCGTTCTCGTGTTCAGGATGATACATAACGATGCAGTCTTCAACAGAGGAATTGAACAGACCACCAGACTTAACCTGATCGCTATAGAAAGCAACAGGGATACCCATGCCCTGGGCGCAGTCCTTGATAGCTTCCTGCACGGTCTGCAGAGTGATGCCGTTGCCATCTTTGTAGCGAACGGAAGGACGGAATTCTCTTAAAGTATCAGCTTTAATCATGTTTTTTTCTCTCCTTTGTTTTGAGTTTTATATTCAGTATCGCCTGTGGCGTTTACTGCGGGATGTAGTAGTTACCGAAAATGTTCTTGCGGTAACGCTTGATGAGTTCTGCGGACATTTCATGCCCATTGTCGGCGGCAATCTTAAAATATTTGTATGCCATGCCATAGTCCTGATTAACGACATTGCCCATTTCATAGAACCAAGCAATGAGCATATGGCAATCCAGATCACCTTTTTCTACGCCTTTGCAAGCCCAGGAGTATGCTTCTTCAAGCATTCCATAGTCGGGATGCAGATTGAAATCTTCAAACGGGTCAGCAAGGCAAACCGCCAGTCTATACATACAAAATGTATTTTCTGGATCACGTTCTAAGATTTCTCGATACCAATGTGCTGCCTGCATCGGATCTCTGTAAACACCGATACCATCATCATAGATAACGGCAAGGCATTCCATTCCGAGCGGATCACCGAGCTTTGCTGCTTTCTGCGCCCACTCCAAAGCAATGCGGTTGTCCTGAACACCGTAATTGCCATATAAGTACACAGATGCCATTTTGCCCATAGCCACTGCATTGCCCATGTCAGCACCCTGCTGTATGTAGTTGATTGCAAGTCGTTCATTGGTAGGAACCTTTTCTCCTTGCAAGTACAGGGTAGCCAATGTGCCAGTGGCTTCGGCACAACCTGCATCAATAGCCTTTTTGAGCATTTCAATACCCATTTCGACATCTTCTGGAATACCAATGCCATTGATATAGAATTCGCCCAAAACTGCAATAGCAGCTGCATCGCCCTGAAGCTCTTTGTTCTTCAACAAACTGTACGCAGAGTCCCAATCACGGTTGTCCAAGTAATTCAAGACTTGTGTAACCAGTTCGTCGTACTTACTCATTCCCATTGTTTTCACCTCCCTTTGTAGATTCTGTATTAGATGAGTTTCCACCCAAACAGTCCTTTTTTGATGTGCTTCAATTCCTCGATAGCATCAGCATTGCCTTTAGCTGCGGCAATCGTAAAATGCTTGTGAGCTTCTTCGAGATTTTTTGGAATCCCAAGTCCATCTTTGTTCATTCTTCCGTAGCACAATTCGATCTCAGCAATCTGGAAATCCAGAGTGGATTTTTCTTGTGCGAGAGAAAGATAGCGGTGTGCCAATTTATAATTGGCTGTCGGACCCGGAATCATATATAACTTACCTAAAGAAAGGTAAACCATATCAATATCATGGTCAGCGGCAATTTGATAGTAATGGATTGCTTTTGCTACATCGACCTGAACCGGTGAATATCCATTTTCGTATTTTCTACCAAGTGTAACAGCTGCCCATTCTTCACCATTTTCAACAGCTTGTTCAAACCAGTAAATCATCTGAGAATTACGTTCCTCGTATGATAAGCTGGGGATGTATTCATCATCCAGAAGTTCTGCAAGAGGCTTCATTGCATACGTCTGACCAGCCTGTGCAGCATGAGAAAGATACTTATATGCTTTCTCGACATCTTTCTCAAAACCATCCATTCCTAATACGAATTTCATGCCGTACTGGTATTCAGCAAAAGTATTCCCGCTTTCGATTGCTCTCTGATACCATTTGGAAGCAAGCTCCGTATTGACGGCAACACCAAGACCACGGGCATAGGCTTGTCCCAGAGCTTCCTGAAGTTCACCATCGCCAAATTCTGCACGTCGTTCAGCTTCTTCAAACAGCATCTTCATATCTGCCGGTGATGCAACACCGCATCCTTCAGATGTAATGAGAAGTGAAAGGGCGTCACTCAATTCTTTGGCACGAAACAGGAACTGGTATGCCATCTTAGGGCTTTCAGGCAAGCCATAATCGCCCCATTTATAGAGAAGTCCCATTCGGTAACAGCCTTTAGAATCGCCACGTTCAGCGCCACGCTGATACCATTTAATAGCTTCCTTGATGTTTTCTACGGTTTTTTCCATATCAAACATATAGAGCAAACCGATTTCTGTTGCGGCTCTGCCGGAACCTTTTCTCCAAGCATCTTCTAAAAGAGAGATGGCATGAGAAACATTTTTGGGAACACCCCAACCGTGACCGTGCATACGACCAATCTGGCATAGTGCTTGGTGATCATTAGGGCTTTTTCTCAGGACTTCATTGTAAGTTTCCATGGCTTTTTCATTGCTTTCTTCATAACCAAAGCCAAAGAAGTGGCAGTCACCCAAAGCTCGTAAGCAGTCAATGCTACCGTTTTGTGCGCCTTTCTCCCAAAGTCCAACAGATTTATTCGAGTTAGGAGGGAAGTAGATTCCGTCGTAATAAACTTTGCCAAGCAGATATGTAGCTTCTAAATTTCCTGCCATAGCATCGCTTTCAAGCTGTCTAACGGCAATTTCAGAATTGCCTGCAAGCATATCCTGAATCTTGTCAGTATAGATAGACATCTAAACACCCCCTATCTTTGTTGTCGCTTCAACGACTCAATTTCATTTTTCAAACGCTGTACTTCTTCTTCGTGAGTAGACTTCTTGCTGAAGCCCATAAAAACCATAATGCCAGCAATCGCTGTTCCGATAAGGAATACCGGATGAATTGCTAAACCGCAAAGCAACATAATTACTGCTACAATTAGCGGTGTTTTAGGTACAGAACCTCTCACATGACCCTCTGCGACCATCAGATCGTATTCCAAGTCTGCAATGCTCTTTGTTGTTGCAGTAGAAACTCTGCGTTCGGGCTGAGCAACTGGAACCTGAGGTGCTTCAGATGTTTGGCTCTGACGATTTCCTCCGTTTTCAAGCGGAGAAACAGGAGCAGCATGAGACACATAATTTCTTTGTGGCGCAGGACTGCTTGCAATATTGGAAGATTCAATAGTTCCATCATCTCGGATAACAGTTCCGCTACTGGAAATAACCTGATCACCGTTGATAATAGTTCCATCTTCACCTATTCGGATAGCCATTGGTATTCTCCCTCCTTATTGTTTCTATTGTTCTCTCGCTAATCCGGGAAGAAAGTAGAATATTTCTTTCTGTTCACTGATTGCCAGGGACAATGCTTCTATATATTCCTCTCTTGTACAGGGATAATCCGCTTGATTAGGAATATATCCAAATAATTCTTTGTACTTTTTGTTTAGTGGTTGGCACGCTCTGCCAAATTCATACATATCCATTATTCTGCTCCTCCTACACTCTGCCTAAGAGCTACAGACAGTTCAGGAAACCATCGCTCGACAAAATTGGTCGAAATTCGATAATTAGCTGTTTCAATCGCAAAGACGTTAGCAAAGCTGTCTTTTTCTCTCATTCCCGCATTCGTTCCGTCTGGTTTTCTGCGGTTCCAATACGCATCCTTGTGGCGATAGTAAGCAACACCTTCATCATCAAATCTGCCGACTACGATAGGATTGTTCATTGTTAAAGCAGAAATAATATCCGTAACATTACGGTCATACGCAGCTCCGGTAGAAAAAGCATCATCGAGCATATCATTTAGGAGCCTTCGTCCTTCAAGAGTATCAGCATTGTAACGGGAAGCAGTATCTGAAAAAGCCTGTGAGAAGGTCGCTTCCGTTGAAGGTCTACCTAAAATATCGTCGATAAAGTGACCAAGCTCATGTTGAATTACATCTGCATATTCGGCATCAGTCATTTCATCGTGCATAGCGATGTATTTTCTGTCCTGGGAATAATGACACGATTCCTTTATTCTCATGCCATACTCGTTCAGTATGAAGTTGCCAAATGGATCTTGTTCATATTGGGTGTCTCGTACATAGTTAAGTCGATCACTATGTTGGTTTATGGCAGCCACAATATAATCAGGTGCTTTAGCATAAGCAGTATGAACAGCAGATCTTCGTCTTTGCGGAAGTTTTGAAATAAAGGCATCGGACAAGTCCGACATCAAAGGAACCTCCACGGCTCCGTCTTCCGCACGTTCCAAACTGTTTGTTGCTGATGCGTTTAGCGTTTTTTTTTAGTTTCTTCGTGGTCATAGCCCGCATCAATCGAAATATCAGTTCCTAAATACTGTTCAAGGATACTGATACAGCTTGCAAGGGAAGCAACTCCTCTGTTTACATCACCGGCTTCGGATGAAAAGAAGGAAGAAAACAACTGGAGGAAGTCTGACTTTTGTTGATTGTAGTTATTTACCACTCGACGCAGTTGTTCAAGTTCTTCTTTATCATTGTTGCGCTGTGCAGAAGAATAGCTTCGATCCGTATAAACTCGATGCAAAGTACCATTGCATCCTGCTTCTCGGCAGTGGGTAGTATCTCCCATGATTTTTAGATGAATCCTACCACCACAGGTGTCACAGGCAAAGGAGTCTGTACGACCTTCCGCAGTCCCTTTTCTTTGGCGTTCCTCGATCTGACGCATCTTGCGTTTGATACCATCAGCAAGCTGTTCATCAATCTCCTGAAATGCTTGCATTAGTTCCCCCTGTAAAGGGGTAATACGCTCTTGAAAACGAACCAAGCTGTTTTTAATTTCGTGCAGGGCTTCTACGTTAGTATTTACTCCGTCGCCCATGTTTTGCCCCCATTACTTAAATCTGATGAGAAAGATAATCCTCCAGCATTCTCTTGAGGACTTGCAATCTTGTAGTGCATTCAGACAGGGTAGCGTAGTTGGAGGAAAGGGCAGCAACAGCCTGGTCGATAACAGCACCAAGATTCTGATACTGCTTATCATCCCATTCTTCACCAACAGCGATATAATCACTCTTTAATGACTGAGCGACACTCTGCTGAACCTGAATAAACTTTGTGATGTTGTTGATCATACGATCCATTGCTTCCGGGGAAGATTTACCTGCCATAAAAAACAACTCCTTTTCTTAAATAATGTCATAAGGCTTAAACTGATAAGCCGGGTTGACCCCGTCATAGTACAGGGCGATGTTGGATTTCAGATTCTCTACTCGTGCTTCAGATATGATACGATCTGCGTCCTTATCGCTAAGCGCAAATAGAATTCTGTTTTGGAATTTAGGAATGCATTCGTAAATGATTTCCTTGATAGAGATAAAGTCCGGGCAACTCATAACCACGTTAAAGCCACAGGTATAACCTGATTCGATCAGCGTCATCAGCTTCTTGTGGTACGATACATTGGATGTAGTGGTAGTTTTTGCCGGTGATAGATCAGCCAAGAAGCTATCCATAACTCCACCCAAGTCGTTTTTATGAGGTTTATTTATAAATCCGAACAGATCATCCCCACTTTCAGAGAACGATGGCTCTGGGTCATTGGCAGTCACAGCGAAATCATCTACGGATTTGTTGTTCAGCATAAGAACGATTGGCTCTATCCACTGGAAGTCGTTAATGACGATGTGGATAGTAGCATACTGAGCTTTACGTCCACCCATGCTCATTCGTTGCTGTTTTCTCTTTTCATAAATGGAATACAGTTCATCAATTAGAGGTAGAACATCAAAGACATCCTTTGCCAACTTAATGTCAGCAGCACCTCGATTGACAACACTTCCAACCTTTTCTGCAAAAGGTTCTCCCATCATGGAAAGACCATCAAATAAATAGACAGATTGCTCTGTTGCCATTGCTAATTTATGAGGTTCAGACTTAATGGCATTGCTCATGTAGACTGCCATTATCTGATCACTCATACGATGTTCACTGCCGACAACAAGCAATGTGCTGCGCTTCATACGGCTGACATTGAGAGTAACCGGCTGTCCAATGCGAATTGGATCTCCCAAATATATAGGCACATTTGAAAGTGCTTCAAGAGAGTCGAACTTCGTATATCCAGGACACTCAGAGAGGTTAGGTACAGTTTCACCGACAAAGACTTTGGTAGCATTTGCAGGTTCTACTAAGCCATATCTTGCTTCGATAGCTTCGAGCATCTGACTTTGGGTATCCGTATCACAAAATGCCACTTTGAAACCAACCGGCTTTTCCATAACATAGTTCTCGTTATAGACTGCGGTTCCCTTAGTGTCACCCATCTTGCCAAATGCTGCTTTGGCGTTTGTATCACCAAACAGAAGATTGCACTCTGGCTCTGAACATTTCAGACCGATACGAACGTGCATCTCACTTAGTGTTGATGGCGAAACGGTAAATCCATTACGAAGGCGGCTCATGGTCTGAGTAGCTAATACAAAGTGAATACCACAAACACGATACAACGAGATAATATCAGCCAGTCTTGTTGCACAGGTGTTGGCTACTCGACGATTGTGTGCTTCGCTGAAAAGCACTTGGAACTCATCTGCAACAACCAGAATTCGGGGCATCTTTTTACCGGTATATTTTCGGTAGCTTGTGATGTCTTTTACCGGGTATCCTTTCTGAGTTTCTTCAGTAAACATATCCAGTCGCTTCTGCATCATATCTACCAACTCATCCAGAACACTCTGTCCAAATTCCTGCATAGCGTCCAATGCTATGACCTTGATGTGCGGTATCTTATGGTTGGCATATACCTGAAATTCCGTACCACTCTTGAAATCCAGCAAATACAAGTTCAATTCATCTGGGCTGTAAGTCGTAAGCGCACTCATAATAATCGTGTGCAACAATGTAGACTTACCAGAACCAAGCGAACCAGTAACCAGTGCATGATGGGATGTACCTTTAGAAACAGGATCACCAAATTCAAGATATTGTACGGTTCCATTTTCATCCTTACCGATTGGCACAGAGAATAGTGCGCTGGAGTCTCCTGTAAACCAAGTGTCCTCAGGAATGATTTTTGTAATCGGAAGAATTGAGCTGGTTACTTCTGCATATTTAGAGCCATACAGTTCGCCAAAATCAGCCATTGTCTTTTGGCTCGGTGTTGAGTTGAATGTCCAGTTTGTGCCGTTGTCTGAATACCATCCATCTGTAGATGCCTGTAAGCAGATACAGTTTTCCCTGATTTTTGCAAGCAGATCAACATAGGTGGAGCTACTCGAATTCCTGATAGCACCTTCATCAAAGTGAATAACTGACTGAACACCGCAGTTACTACCGTTCTTTACGATGTTATAGAGCTGTTCAAGCATTTGCTCATCAAAGCCCTTCGGAAAGTTCAGCAAACAAAGACATTTAAGGGATTCAGGTCGCTCAACGGAGATGCGATTATAAGCAAAAATGTCAGGACTATCTGCGAGTTTAGTTTGGCTGAACTCATCAATAAAGGTCGAAAGTTCCTCAATTTGTGTTCTTAGCTGTTGTTGCGTTGTAAAAACCTTGTTATACATCACGGCAGGATTACTGCGCATAAACTCCAAATAAGGAGCAAATCCCTGAGAACGGCCTTCCGGGTCGAACAGAATAAATTTCTGATGAGACGCAGGCTGATTACTCAGTAGAGAATAGATCAGCGAATTAACAGCACTTCTCACACGCATAGACTCGCCTTCATCAAATAGCAAGAAGTTTGCTTTTTCTCTTAAATCAAGGATTGCAGGCAAGCACAAATTCTGGTTTTCAATGAAACCTGAATAAAGGCGGTTTACCAACGAAACAACATAAGTGTTATATGCAACATCTCCAAGAGGTGCGCCGCAGGAGCCGAAGCGAACAAACTCAGAAAAAGTATCCGGTAACAGTTCCTGACTGCGTAAACTGTCTGAGAGAACTCTCAGGTTTTCAATGTCAGAACGTGGCAAAAGTCTTTCTATTGTTGTCTCATAAGAAATAATAGTAGAAGCAAGTTCTTCATTATGTCTTTGTTCCAACGCTGCCAGCAAATCGGCTGTTTCAGTCGCAGCATTGTCGATTTCCTGTTCTTTCTTGGTGTCTAACTGCGTGTTGGTATCACTCAGATTACGCTGAATAGCAGTATATGCTTTATCTCGTATTGCTTTTCCCTCAACAATCAATTCCGCAAGTCGCTCATAGAGTTGTTTGCGTTTGCTTGAGAAAAGCATTGAAAGTTCCTGCAAAGGCTGTGCTTTTACGGTCAATGAACATTCAGAAGCAATTTTCTTGGCTTCCTGTGCGATTGCTTCCATACGAGACAAAAAGGCATCTGCGGTTTGATATGTAATATTCGGAGCAACTACCATAGAAAGGGCATCACGCCTTTTGGCATAGCTTTGATCTACTTGGCTAAGCTGAACATCCAGCAGATTTAAGCCATTTGCCATTTCGTTGAGTCGTTCCAGAGCAACACCTGCATTATGGGATGCAGTATTCTTTTGCTCAGCAGTAGTACGCTCCCAAAAACCTTTGCTTTCTACAAATGAATTTTCCAGTTCTGCAACTACTGCATTGTATTCTCGGTCGAGAGATTCCATTTGGCTGGCAAATAAAATTAACTGCTCCCTAACCGATGAGACTTTTGTATATAAGTAGTTCATTCCTGTTTGCTGCAAATTTCACCCCTCCTAATAGCGAATGATCAGATCACATTCGACTAATTTTTTGATAGCAGTGTTAAGCTGCTCTGCTTGGACATTTATCCTGGCACCGGCATTAGAAACAGGTCTCAAGATATTGGTTCCAAACTGTTCTATTTTACTGTCTGTAAAATTGCCACGCTGTTCTTGCCATACGACGGCTACATCAGCGATGGCTTCATTAAAATCATCAATAATATTTTGTAAACGTGCCATTATTCTTCACCTACCATCTGAAAATCTTAAAAACAGAATTAGCCGCAACCAAAACAATGATTATCAGAACTACCGGCGACGAAAAAATAGCAATCAGGTAGTAGATCAATGCTGTTTTTAGAAACGCTACGCATATTGCTTGAATTGCATACAGAATGTCAGCGATATTAAAACAGTTGTTTTCACGTTCGCTAAAGAGTTTTTTGTTGTATTTTGAACATCCTCGAATACAAGCGCAAAATAAGACGAATGGTGCAAATATTGCAAATATTGTATAGTATGCACCAATTAGGGTTATGCCCGTTGCTGTCAGCGCAGCATTACCAAATAGCCATGGTGCGAAAAAGCAAGCTGCGGCAATACCGATTAAAACCGCTGAGCCGATAGTAATCACAGAGTACAATGATTTGCCACATACCCACGGTTCCTTGACAGGCAAATCATAATACCCAGAATTAGAACTATACATTTCAGAATGATTGTCGTTCATTGCCGCAAACTCCTTTCTATTCAAATTCGCAAGGAGGACAGGAAGCACAATGCCCTACCTGTAATGAAGTCGTTACCTGTAGAGGGTAACTGAATATCTCAGCCATTTCGCCACCGATCTTTGGATCATTCGTATTGCATACCAATGTGTATTGAGTAAGTGTTGGCAAAAGGCGAGGTGTATAGTTTTCGTTGCCAATGTTAAAAATATCTAAGAGCAGCTTAATCCCGATAGTAGTCACAAAATTGATGTCTACTGAAATACCCGGCTCAAAGTTCACTTTGCTTAAATCTTCTTCGTTGGTGTATAGCCTACGGTTTGTAGATGTGCGCTGTGACATTGAGTTTCCATCACCTAATGCACATTTATAGCAAGGCATATCCTTTCCGGGCAGATAATAGAAGATTTCGCCTGCAAAGGCTCTTTCCCAAAAGCCGATACTCAGGAAAGGAATTCCATACATTACGGAAATAGAATTAGCGTACACATCAGCAGAACGATTGTCGGCACACCCAATCAGTACGGTCTGTTCTTTTTGACAGAAGGTATCAAAAACAGGGCGATCAAGCATTTCAACAGTCGATACAATCGGTTCTATTTGTGCTGATGGATTGATTTCAAGGATTCTGCGCTTTAGAGCATCTACCTTATACTCACCAACTTCAGAGATAGAACACTGATGTCGGCATAAATTGTGGTATTCCAATATATCGTTATCCACTAACACGAATTTTCCAATACCGGCACGAGCAAGTTCCAGCGCAACAAGACTTCCAACAGAGCCACATCCCAAAATAAAGGCACATTTGTCACGCAGCATATCTGACTCTAAAATGCCGGTGTTTCGAGAGAATATATTTTGAAATAGATTGTAATTCTGGTAAGTATATTCTTCGTCGTTAAATTGGAATAGGAGCTTTTCAGCATCCCACCATCCGGTCAATGTATCGGGCTGAATTTCATCCGGTTTTGTAGCAAAAATCTTGCCTAAAAGGATCGTTGCAAACTGTTCACTTTTCTTGTCCGAGAAAACATTAAATACTTTTGATTTCGCAAAGTGTTTTCCCCAAAGCTCGCCGGTGTACTTCATTTCAAACAGAGCATCTGGGAAGAACACAATTTTTTTCGGTTTAACTCCTATGAGATTCAACGATCTTCACCTTCTTTCGACAAGAATTCTAAATAGGCATCCTTAAAAAGACCGGGATGATATTTATAGCAGCATTCGTTGAAAGAAAAGAGAATTTCATCGTTTTTTGAACCAAAAGACAATTCAAAACGAGGATGCGTTTTTGAAGGTGGTTCATTTTCTTTCAAAACCAAAGAGCCTGCTGGACTAATACTCATTTGGCATTCGACGCCGAGCTGCGATAAAAATTTAAGGTCATCATCCAGCTTTTCCAGAATGTATAGAACAGCGTTGTCCTCGTCTTCCTTAGGAAGTTTGATTGAAGGGCTTTTTATGTCGCTATACGTTCTTTGCTGAAGGAACCAATATATTGCTTCGTGGAACGAAAATTCTTTAAGCTCAATTTTCCGTGCAGGCTTGCGAGATAGTTGTCCTTCTCCTTTTGTTTGCTTAGTAGCGAGCCACTTATGTTTAAGTGAACTTGGAGATGTTTGTTGCAACGGCGGCAATTCCATTTGCTGTTGCAAAGATGCACTATTTTTTAGTGTAAGCATCTCATGCGGGATATAAGAATCACCAACCACATACTTTACCTTTTTATATTTAAGAGGCAACGTCACAGAATACACGGTTAATCTGAACTGCGGATCTATGTTGACCAGTGCAGAAATAGCACCCTGTTCGTTCAATTCAGCATATTTAGTGTTTGTTCCATCATCGGTTCCGGAAAAGGAGTCGAATGAACCTGGGTGTCGATGCCATAGTCCTATTAAGTCCAACTGCGGAGAATATAGTCTCGAAACTTTGTTGATTAGGTGATTTATATAGTCCTGGTCATATTCAAAATAAGAAGGTCGGAAGATCGAGTTCGGACCCGGATCAACGCTTTCAATAACATACCAGACATCTCCTTGGCGGTATCCCAGGAACACGCCACCAGTTTCTGTTCGTATTTTTTCTTGAGTTTCAACCAAAATAGAAGTAAATGCTCGTTCTGAAAAAACTACGCACTTTGGCATCACAGCACCTCCTTTCTTCATTCCTTTTCAGATGTTATCAATAGGTATGTTCAAATACCTCGTCACCAATTTCACCGGCAAGCCAGCCTTCTACTGCAAAAATCCATTTGGCTGCCCAGCCAAGAGCTTTTGCGGCAGAAGTGGTTCTATTACCAGAGTCAATATCTTCTTTTCTCGCTGTACACATATACAGATCGCCATTTGCATCTCTCAGGACATGAGGAAGGGAACCGGCTGCTTTGTACAGTTCATTCAGATCAGGCTTCACAGAGTAAACACGCAGAGAACCGCCATATGTGTTGTTATGTGGATGGTTGTGATCGTACACTACCATCAAAGTCCATGTGCCGCCATCTGCACCTCTTGGATTGAGATTTCCAACCCAACAGATTCTGCCATCAGCCAATCTGTCCAAGACAAAATTAGGGAAATATAAATTCATAGCCTGCTTTTCATCATTGAAAAGCTGAGGGTTTCTTTCGTACCAGTAGAATCCAGCCATTGTCGCCCTCCTTATGCCAATTTGCCTTCAGGAGCTTTCAGCGTTCTATTCAGCTGTGCCTGAGGATCGTTAGGCTCAACAATTTGACCAGAAGGGGTTACATTGACGGATTCACCTCTTTTGAGACGTTCTGCAATTTCTCTGCGCTTAGCAGCGGCAGCATCTTCTTCAGCGGCGAAGCGTCCAACAGGAACAGTAATAAACTTCATAATATATACCTTCTTTCTTATATAATCTTTTCTTTCTTTGTAGTAGAACCATCAATCATCAATACAGAGTGAAGCATCTCTGCATCTTTGAATTCGGTTCTTTGAGGAAAATAGAACACACAATTACTATTGGCTGTAAAAAACATTAAAATCGCTAACATCGTTGTCCATGTTAATGGCGTTGTTTTACGCTCAATCGCAGAAATAGTTTGCCTACTCAAACCAATTTTTTCACCAAGCTCTGTCTGTGAGATTCCATATTTCTTTCTAAGCGCAGGCAGTCTGTCTACCATGTGTTCAATCAGCACTTCCTGCTCGGTAGATGTAATAATTTCTGCCACACAAACCCTCCAATCTTTGCATTCTATGGTTAGGAACAAGAATTTTTTCGTAGAATATATCCTTCCTTGATAACAAGCAAAAAAGCGCCGTAAAACAGCGCTTTTTGAGATTCTATTATGATGCTTGACCATAAATTTGACCCTTAATACTATTCCAGTAGTCCATCTGCAATCTTTTTTGCTGCATTGTTGGATGCACATATTTATTAAGGGTAATGCTTACATTCGAGTGTCCCAGAATTTCACTCAATGATTTTATATCAAACCCAAGCGCAACACAGTTCGTTGCAAATGTATGACGTAGAGTATGATATTTTGTCTTTTTAATTCCTGCCACATTAAGAACCTGATTGAAATAATATTGGAAAGTTCTTGGTTCAAGCGGTTTATTGATTAAGCCTGTTAGTATATAGGCATCTGGCGGATCTTCTTGTGCCAAAGTATAAATAATAGGAACAAGAAAATTGGGTACAGGTATCGCTCGGATAGACGACTTGCTTTTAGGGGAGCCAACAAATAATTTTGTTTTAGTTTTTCCGCCTTGATTGGTAATTCTTTGCACGGTGCGTCTCACATACAAAATCCCTTTATTGGTGTCAATGTCTGTCCATTGTAATGCGCAAACTTCGCCAATTCTTAAACCACAATACAAACTCAGCATAATCCCAAGATTACGACGGCAGATATTTGAGGACAAATAGTGATCCAACGCATCTTCTTCGTGTTGTTCCAATATCTGAATTGGAGTAGTTTCCTTGCCTGTGCTTGTAAGACGAATCGAAAAATAAGAAATCATATTTTGTGATGCTGCATATTTGATTGTGGCATTGAGAATATACAGCATGGTCTGGAGGGAACTTGTAGAAAGCATCCCTCCAGTTTTCTTGTTACCGCACTTTTGTTGAGCATCGAGAAATGCATACAGTGCATCTGCGTTTAATTCACGCAATTTTCTGTGTCCTAACTCCGGCAAAATATGATTTTCAATCAGATTTTGATATTTAATTATAGAAGATGGCTTTAGGTTTATTTTCTGAGCGTTGAACCAACTGCTGATGATCTCGCCAAATAGTTTATTTTTGGCATCCACATAAACAACACCTATACTGCTTTTGTATTTTGCTTCGTTCAACTTTTGTTTTGTTTCGGCGTATGTTTTCCCATATACAGAAGCGTATTTCGCCTTTTGGTTCTTTGAGTCGTACCCTTTAATGTATCGACCCTCCCATCTACCATCCTTGCGTTTTCGGATATTTTCTCCTCTGCGTGGCATAATTTTCACTCCTTTCGTCTTGACCACAAAATTGACCCCGAATGGAATAAAAATGCGCTCATGCAAATCATGGTGATGACCAAATTTCTGTCAAGTCGAACATATATTTGACTTATTTTCCGACATAATACAAGCAGACTTGACAAGTTGCTTTACATTTGGTAGAATAAATAGCGATAGAATCCATCGGATTTATTTCTGTGATGGATATATTCTACGAAAGAAAGCATTTCCCCGAACATGGTTAGGGAGGGAGCTTTCTTTTTTTACTTTACATCCTGGTTTCGCTTTTAAGCGTTGCCGGGATTTTTTTATTGTGTGCGAACCTGCCTTGCATTCTATCATTTAATGCAATCTGCCTAAAAATTTTACCATATTGCATCTATAAATGCAATCTGCATTTGTCGTTGGTTGTTGCGTTTTTGGGCATAATCTATAATGAAAAATAAGATAGAACAGCATGGAGGTGATTGAAATGCAACCGGAAATTGATTACGTTAAGATTGGTCAGCGTATTAAAGCTGCTCGACTGGAAAAGGGTTATAGCCAAGCGGATTTGGGAGCGTTGGTTGGTTGCTCGAACAATCATATGAGCCATGTTGAAGTCGGACAGACGAAAGTATCTTTAGCGATGCTTCTAAAACTGGCATTTGTCTTGGATAAAAACTTTGACTATTTTTTATTGGATACTCCATATGCAAAATGCGATAGCATCATTGATGCTGAGATTGCCAAAAAGCTGAAAAAATGCGATGTAACAACACTGATAACTGTGAGCAAGTTGATTGATGTGTTGATCGACCAACAAGAGATGATTAAAAAAGCTGAGCGTGATTGATATACAGAAAACAATGTGGACGCAGAGGTTCTTGGTGAACTGTCCATGATGAGAATAATAAAAACGTAAATAGGAAGCCCAACAACCTTGATGTGATTCGTCAGGATTGTTGGGCTTCTTTTTTGTATCTAAGTATAATTATCGACTATACAGCAAATTTTTTCTAATCATTTTAACTGTGCGGTCATTATGCCCTCAAACAAAATCGACAAATAGTCATTTTGACCATAAAATTTATATCTACAAAAACGGACAGGAGGTGATCGGAGCGATGGGCGTAAATGAGCTTGATTACAAAAAGATTGGTCAGCGTATTCGTGCTGAACGTAATAAGAAAGGTTGGCAGCAGGCGGAGCTTGCTTTTCGTGCAGGAATAACCTCTGCTCATCTGAGCCACATAGAAACAGCGCAAACAAAGTTGGCTCTCCCGACTATCGTTAAGATTGCGAATGCATTGTCTGTTTCTGTAGACGAGCTGTTATATGACAGCTTGGAACAGGTAAACTCTGTATATGATAAAAAAATTGCCAGCGAGCTTGAGGACTGCGATGCAGCAGAGCTTCAAGCCTTCTTGGAAATCATTCAGTCTACCAAAAAGGTTATTCGTACAAACCGAAAAGTAACAATGACCTACTGAGTTCAAAGTACATTGAAATACTTCAGAGCAAGACACTCCTACAATCCAACCGGATTGCTGCCGTGAATGCCCTTCAAGTATCCAAAACTTGATGCAATAACTGCATTTTAATAAGAAAGATGTCTTGACTGCCGGTATCAAAGATTTGATATGACAGCCAACCCATTTAAGCAAAGAATGAGCCGCAAAGCTGTCATGGTCTGTAAAGACCTTAGTAGTTTTGCGGCCTTTTTCTATAAATCAAAAGGAGAAAACAGCAAAATGCAAGATAAAAAGATTATGAATGAAAATGAGGAAATTGACCTCGCAGATGTCGCAGAGTACGCCCGTTATTCAATGGAGATCGAGCGTACTTTTGCAGAATTACAGAGGGAATTGTCTGTTTGTTATGACCCCAAAGAAGTTGCATTAAATGCGATGCGTGTAGCAACAGATTTTTACAATGCCGATTGGTGTGGAATTTTTGAAGTTGATCTGGAATTAGGTGTATTCTCACCTTTCTGGTGGTATAACCGTGCGCAAGGAGCTATGGCTAAGACCCTATCCGCAGAGATTGAGGTTATGGAGTATCAGCGATGGATTGATTCTCTTAAAAATCATACAGCCATGATTATTGAGGATCGAGAAGCTATCCGTGATACATACCCGGAGGAATATGAACTCTACCAGAGATTGCAGGTAAACAACCTAATGGCGGTTCCCTTCTGGAAGGGACCGGTGGGTTTTCTTGTTTTGAGAAATCCGAAACGCTACATGAAGCAGACGAGTTTTCTTCGTATGCTGAATTATATTGTGGTAAACTCTCTAAGTGAATATTTTATGATTGAGACCAGTAAGCTGACGCTGACTTCTCCAAGAATCACGAATGAAAACGACGTTTACATCAGTCTGTTTGGTGAACTGAAAATCATCGGTCCTAAGGGTATTCTGACCGAAAGTGAATTGAAGTCACCAAAGATTTCAAGGATTCTGGTGTATTTGCTTTTCAGTAAAAAGAGTGGCGTTTCTCCAAGAGAAATGGCAGATGCAATCTGGCCTGATGAAGATGCAGATAGCATAGCCAAGAACTTCAAGGGATTGATTTACCGTTTACAACAGGCGTTCAGTCTTATTTCAGATAGTCGTTTGGTTGAATCCACACCAAACGGTTACAGGCTCAATCCGAAGCTAAATATTACAACAGACTATCAGCTTTTCCTGACAAAAAGTTCAAACGCATTGACTGCACCAACAGTTGAGCAGAAAGTTGATCTATTGAAAAAAGCTGTAGAATTGTATAATGGACAGCTGTTTCATTCAGCAGCCAGTGAACATTGGATTATGTCCATATCGGTAGACTTCTACCACAAATATGTATCCCTTGTCGGGGAACTGTTGAAAACATTGTTTGAGGAGAAAGACTACGCTTCGGTTCATCACTTTGCTGCCAAAGCAAGGCAGTTTGCTCCGTATAGCGAAGATTTATATTTCTGGATGATCCGAGCAATTATGAAGGTCGGACATACAGAACTGGCTCGTGGTGAGCTTCGCATGGCACAAAATAAATTGTTGGAGGAAGAATATGCCGCTTTGGTGGAAAGGTTAAAAGAGGTTGGTGATTTGCCCTAATAGGGGCTATAACACCGTCACGAACCTTCATAACACTTTCATAACACCTGATTTTTCCATAACACTTTCATAACACCGTCTGTAACACCGCCACGAACTTTCATAACACCATCCATAACACCCTCGCCGGTTATGTTTTCTGGGCAAGAGCAAAATTGCCTTAGAAAATGTAGTCGGCGGGGGTATCTTTTTTGAATAATGGACAGCGTATAGGCGCACCAGTTCTTGCAAGAAATTGTGAGATCCGGTGCGCTTCTTTTATTTCAGGGGATATTCCCCGCAATCATTCACCTCCCGGCTTCTTGGAATTTTTATTTTCAAAATTTCAAGAAATCGGAGGATTAAATAAATGTATTACGACCAGAAGGAAAGCGGAAAAAGAATTGCCGCACTTAGAAAAGAAAAAGGAATGACACAGGAACAGCTTGCTGAAAAGCTAAACATCAGCTACAGCATGATGGCAAAGATCGAAATTGGCAACAAAGGTATTTCTATTGATCTACTGATTGAGTTGACTGTGTTTTTTGATGTGTCAATGGAGTACATCATTTTGGGTCATGAGCTACATAAGGACAAGCTGAAAGAACAGTATGAACTTGTGAAAAAACAGTTCATGGCGTTGGGGGAAATGATGTAATTCACAGCTATCACTCGTGGTGATAGTTAATCGCAGAATGTGTCACCGACGGTCAATAAAAAGATGAATGAAAAAAAGCTACAATTTTCTCACAGCCAAGCAAACCGGCTGGTTGTTCCTTGAAAATTGAATACACATTCATCAGATACGTTCCTGTTGTCGGTGCGAAAGCATCAGCCACGTCAGCGGTACGCCATGACTGCCACAATGCCCCTGTGTTTTGTTTTCCATTTAATCTTTGTGGTACGAGCGAGAAATACCGGCTTGTAAATATTGAGTTGCTCCCAATACGGCGATGAAAACAACAGGGTTAAAGATACTTCTCTACGGAGCTGGCGGAGAACCCGGCAGAGGTTAGATTCCTATGGAGCTGATTAGCAGTCAGCCGTTTGATGATTTCCCGATAAGATACTTCTTATCACCCAGGGGTGCCGAGGGCAAATATGGGGTTCAACATAATTTTCGGAAGGGCTGTTTCTGTCTGTTTTCGGATGGGACAGTCCTTCGTACATACCCAATGAAAGGAGGAACACCATCTATGATGAAAAAGAATTGGGTATATCGCCGTGGCGATATTTATTGTGCTGATCTGAACCCTGTAATCGGCTCTGAACAAGGTGGCACCCGTCCGGTGGTAGTAATCCAGAATGATACCGGAAATAAACACGCTCCGACTTTGATTGTGGCGACGGTCACAAGCAAGATCAGAAAGAAAGAACAGATGCCAACGCATTACCTGATCAAAAGTAATCCTGCTTTTGCGGAACCGTCTGTCGTTATGTTAGAGCAAATTCGCACGATTGATAAAAGTCGTATCGAGCGTTACTTAGGGAGAGCATCCCAAAGTGAAATGACAGGAATTGATAAAGCGCTGCTTACCAGCGTGGCATTGCAGTACCTTTGTGGAAATCTGTCGGATATTAACGACGCATTACCTACAAATCCTTAAGCATAATTCATTCAATGAAAGCGTAATCATGTGGTAAGGAAAATGAAGGTGGTGCATAACGTGAATTTGAAAAACATGAAGGATGTGGACATCCGTACCGTGGACAAATCTTCGTTATCCGAACTGCGTGACATTAAGATAAAGAAAACAGCAGCAAACCAGTTGGATGTCGAAGATCTGCATAGCCAGACCCCTAATTTCTACTGTTATCGTGTTGGAGATATTGTGGTCGGCTTCGATTATATGAACAATGGCAGGTCGGTAAATGACCTGTTTTCTCTGATGGTTCAGGCAAGCCTGTGACATCATTGAGCAAATTAAAAATGACCGGTATACTATAAGTGAACCTGTCATAATAGTGCTTGCATTGACAGGTCGGCTACCCCCCGACCTGTCATCACTTATAGTATCCCCCTTTGATAATACCCAAAGGAGTGGATGATTATGACGAAGAAACCTACTAAAAAGGTTTATCATGCCTCCATTTACCTGAGATTATCAAAGGAAGATGGGGATGTTACAACCGGCTCGAAAAATGAGAGCAACAGTATATCAAACCAGAAAAGTTTGATTATGGACTTCCTGAAGGACAAGCATGATATTCAGGTGGTCTCCATTCGTGAGGATGATGGATATAGCGGTGTTGATTTCAACCGTCCGAGTTTCCAGTTGATGCTGGAGGATGTGAAGAAAGGCATCATTGACTGCATCATCGTTAAAGACCTCTCTCGATTTGGTCGTAACTATATCGAGGTGGGGCGCTATCTCGAAAAACTATTCCCAATGTTGGGAGTCAGATTTATCGCTGTCAATGACAACTACGATAGTCTGAATGTTGATACGGCACATGACATTGTAATGCCGTTCAAAAATCTGATTAACGACTCCTACTGCCGAGACCTATCGGTTAAGATCAGGAGCCATCTGGCGGTCAAACGTAAGAATGGCGAGTTTATCGGAGCTTTCGCCTGTTACGGATATTTGAAAGACCCAGAAAACAAAAATCAGCTTATTATTGATACATACGCCGGTCCGGTGGTGCAGGATATATTCCGCATGAAGATCAATGGCTTTAGCCAATACAAAATTGCGGAAGTTCTGAACGAGCAAGGTATCCTGTCACCCATGGAATATAAACGCAGCATAGGTGTACGCTTTGAAACTTCATTTAAGGTAAACACTAAAGCTGTCTGGAGTGCTAAGGCAGTTTCCAGAATCTTGACCAATGAGGTCTATACCGGCGTATTAGTGCAAGGTAAGCAAACCACCCCAAACCATAAAGTGAAAGTACGTCAGGCGGTTGAGGAAAAGGATTGGGTGAGAATTGAAAATGCTCATATCCCATTGATTGATCCTTGCCTGTTTGAAATTGTCCAGACGCTTTTGGAAAGGGACACACGCACTTCTCCTAAAGCTGACTCTGTGTTTCCTCTTTCGGGCTTATTGTATTGTGGTGACTGCGGACAGCCTATGGTCAGAAAAACAACGACATATTCTTTGAAAGGTGCAGGCGATTTTCCAACCCAAAAGTACGCTTATTTTGTTTGTCAGGGGCAAAGCACAGAAAAGTCCTGTTCTTGGCATAGAATGAGAGAAAAGGAACTTTTGGATGCAGTTCTTCAAGCTGTAAACCATCATGTAAAAAATGTGTTGGATACGGAAAAGGCTTTGCGAGATATTGATACGGCTCCTTCGGTACAGTTTCTGATTCAGAAATATGAAGGGCATATTGAGAAGAAAGAAGCTGAACTGAAAAAGGCAGAAAAGCTTAAGGTCGGTATCTATGAGGATTTGAAGGATGGTCTGTTGGACAAGCCTGAGTATCTGAAGCTGAAGCAAGAATTTGACAGCAGGATTCAGGATGCGACTGATGCAATCCGAAGTCTCCATCAGGAAATTCTTGCTTTGCAGGAAAACCATTCTCAGTATTATGCCTGGATGGATTATTTCAAAGAATTTGGAGAGTTGCAGGAGCTTACACGATGGGCTGCGGCAATCACGATCAATCGTATTCTCGTATTCGAGGATAACCGCATCAAAATCGTGTTTAACTTTGAAGATGCTTTCATGCAAGCGCAGGAGCTTCTGAGAGGACTGGAAATGAAGGAGGGTGTGTAAATGGCACGAAAGAAAAGATTAAATGCAGCTGCCGTGCTGGGCGCAGAAAGCGTTATCGCACCGGCAATACCGGAAACACTGGTTCAAGGATTCAGGACGGCTGCATATGTCCGACTGTCTATGGAGGACAGCGGAAAAATTGATGGATACAGTCTGCAAAACCAAAAGGATTTGCTGATGTCTTTTATCAATGACCACAGTGATCTACATCTCTATAAGATGTACGTTGATAACGGTTATACAGGAACGCAGTTTGAACGCCCTGCGTTTGATGAAATGATGCAAGATATGAAGTCTGGATTGATTAACTGTATCGTGGTAAAAGACCTTTCCCGTCTGGGTCGAAACTATTTGGAAGCAGGAAATTATCTGGAACAGATTTTTCCATTTTTCAAAGTCAGGTTCATATCCATCACGGATGGGTACGATAGTATTTCCCCGGATTTCACAGACGAAGCCCTGATTATTCCTCTGAAAAATATCATCAATGAGGGATATGCAAAAGATATTTCCGTAAAGGTATCTTCTGCAATCGCAACCCGAAAGAGACAGGGTAAATTTATGGGCAAGGTTCCTCTGTATGGATACCTGAAAGACCCGGATGACAAAAATCATCTGGTCATTGACCCAGAAGCGTCCCTCATTGTTCAGAGAGTATTCCAAATGAAATTGGAGGGCGTTTCCCTTGGCTTGATCGCCAAGCAGATGAATGAGGAAGGAGTTCCTTGCCCGTCCAAGTATTTTGTTCTGAAAGGACTTTCAAAGGAGACCAAGTACCTTAACTCTTTCTGGGATAGAAATACCGCAAAAAGGATGCTGACCAACAGGATGTACCTGGGCTGCATCGTATACGGGAAATCTGTTCGCTCTTTTGCCAAGGGCATTAAAGAACATACAGTACCAGAGGAAAACTGGAAAATCGTTGAAGGAACTCACGAACCCCTTGTTACGGAGGAAGCCTTTGAGAGAGTTCAGGAGCTGTTGGAAGAAAGCTCTCGTGAAGCAAAGAATCATGCCAGTTATGCCGAAGGTGATGTACCGAACCTTTTTCGTGGATTGATACGTTGTGCCGACTGTGGTGGTGCCATGCGAATGGGAAAATTCAGAAAACCCAAGAATGGCAGCACAGAGGAATATCATTATTATGGAGTATATGAATGTAGCAGGCACAAACTCATTTACGACTACTCCTGCCCTCAAAAAAGCATTAGAAAGGACATCCTGGATACTGCGGTTGAGGAAGCAATACGCTATCATATCCGAATGTTTCTGGATTTAGAGAGAATCATCGCTGATCTAAACAAAAAAACATCAGTCAGAGAAGCTGCTGTTGGGATGCAAGATTTAATAAGGAAGAAACAGCGCCGAATTGCCAAAGTAGAGCAAATGTCCTGCGGCATCTACGAGGATTATCAGGAAGACATTTTGAATGAAACAGAATACCTGACCTTGAGAAAGATTTACGCAGATGAAGTTCTTTCGCTCACAAAAGAAATTGAGGGGCTGTTGCAGGAGCAGGCTCAGTATGACGAAAACTATCGTGCTGCGGGTTCTCTCTCAGAGCTTGCGCATCAGTACAGAGATTTTACGGAATTGTCCCGTGAGATTATTGAAACCTTTATTGCAGAAATCAGAGTACATACAGGCGGTAGGCTGAAGATCACATTCCGTTTCGAGGATGAGTTCGAGAAGTTGCAGCAAATCGCAGAAATGCGAAAGGGGGCGTAAACAATGAAAGATAAGCCTTATGTTGTAGCACTTTATACTCGAATGTCCAAGGAAGATGATGATGTGGGTCTCTTTGGAAACAAGGAGGAAAGCAACAGCATTACCAATCAGCGTATGCTCCTGTATGATTATCTCAATACGCATCCAGAGTTCCAGGGATATGAAGTGATGGAGTTTTGTGATGATGGTTTTAGTGGAAAGCGCATGGATCGTCCGCAGTTCAATGAAATGATGGATTGCGTAAGAAAAGGCAAAATCAACTGCATCATTGTCAAAGACTTTTCCCGTTTTTGCAGAGACTATATTGAAATCGGAAACTACCTTGAACAGCTTTTCCCGTTCATGGGCATCCGTTTCATAGCGATTACTGACAATTATGACAGCAAAGACGGAGGAAAAGAAACTGCCGGTCTGGAAGTTGCTTTCAAAAATTTCATAGCTGATTTCTACAGCCGTGATACTTCCAAGAAACTCCGCAGCGTCCGCAGTGAGATGGCCAGAGAAGGCAAGTTTGCCAGTGCAAATGCTCCTTATGGCTATCTGAAATCACCTGAGGATAAGCATAAACTTATCGTTGATGAGGAAGTTGCACCGGTTATCAGGAAAATCTTTCAGCTTAAACTTGCAGGACTTTCCGCTATGAAGATAACTAAAATGCTGAACGAATCGGGCATCCCCTCTCCGGCACAATATGCGTTACAGAAAAAGCGTGGAATGGACTGGAGAAGAAAGAACAACATTTCTGGTTGGGATTCCACCAAGGTAATTGCCATTCTGAAGGACGAAAGATATGCAGGCAACATGGTTTCTCTGAAACGTACCTTGAAAGGTATCTATGGGAAAGATACTCCTATTGATAAAGAGGATTGGGTCAGAGTTGAGAACACTCACGAAGCTATTGTATCTTATGAGGTTTTTCTTCTCACACAGGAAACCTTTAAGGTGTACCAAAAGGGTCAGCCGAAGGAAATCAACCGTACCAATGCTTTTGAGTGCGCCCATTGTGGTCGAAAGTTGTCTTACAGCCGAGACCGCAAAAAACTGATTTGCAGGTATGGTGAGGTTAATCCCCAAGCTGTTTGCAGCAAAGCCGCCTATTCGGATTTGAAGCTGCGAGAAACGGTAATGAATGCCTTACAATGGCACTTCGAGCAGTTCCTACATTGGGAGAATCTGCGAAAAGTTCAACAGGAAAAGGAAGAAGCCGATCTGGATACTTCTCTCTATGAAAGAAGCATTGCGAATCTTGAGAAAAAGAAAACTCGCCTTTATGAGAAATACCGTGAAGGTGATCTCACAAGAGACGAGTACATGGCACAGCGAAACGAGGTCAATACAGAGGTTGAGGAACTGCAAAACAAAGTCCAGGCGATTGAAGCAAAACGGATGATGCAGAAAAACGACAATGCAAGGGTTGACCTTCTCTCCGAACTGGTTCATCAGTATAAGGATGCAAAAACGCTGACGAAGGAACTGGAACGGGTATTCGTTGAACAGGTTCTGGTATACGATGCGGAGCATATCAAAATCAAATGGAAGTTTGACGATGTGTTCGCTGCATTGATTGGAAATGAGTAATCGCCTGTCCGGTGATTACTCAATCCCAAAATTTTTTGTTCCTTACTTGACAACCGCATAGGGTCAACCAAGAAAAACTACGATAACTAAAGGGTTTTGACGGCTTGAGTTGTCCTTCAAAAGTTTTATTTGTTGAAAAGACTGCAAGAAGCGGGAAATCCTGGGGGTTATATGTAGGAGGCTTTTGGAAGCTCTG
>ENA-ORMS01000776-ORMS01000776.1-human-gut-metagenome-genome-assembly--contig:-NODE-776-length-30132-cov-3.667952_pt1 | contig 30132 bp, 28 predicted proteins | sample MGYA00242104_ERZ508997 | MGnify/ENA primary metagenome ERZ508997 (study PRJEB26280, sample SAMEA2338704) | human gut metagenome | biome: human gut; feature: human-associated habitat; material: faeces... | reverse complement strand
CGGGGCGTTACCTTTATGCTATTTCCAAATAATTCAATCCGAATGTGTCCGAGCACTCAACGAATTTCCCGAAACGGTCTTTTGTGCAAGCAATACCCTTAATCCATTGCATGACTTGGTAAGAGCCGCATTTCAACACCTTTGCAATTTCCCAACAGGTTCTATCAAGTTTCCTGTATAGCTCATTCTCTTTCTGTGCCTTTGCACCAAAGTAAACAAGCAACGCTCTGATTGCGTTTCTCTTTGACTTTGAGTAAGAGCCGTAAAGAAGTGTCATTTGTATGTCTTCACATAAATCTGTGCGCTCCTTGTTGATAGCTTCTGCTATGTCGTTGAGATAGTCGCTTTCGGCTTCGTTGAGGTCAAACTGCTTAACCATCGCCTTAATGTCCTTTGCGTATATTGCTTTCATAAACTTATTTTTTATTCGGTTTATTATCTGTGTTTCTTAAACACATTGCAAAGATAGTGTGTTTTATTAAATAAACCAAATGTTTTGCAAGAAATTTTGTAGAAAAATTCACCAAGTAAATATTTTTGGGCAAAAATACCCGAATTTACCAAGTAAAATTTATATGTGTTACTTGAACACATTATTAAATAAATTGCTTACCTTTGCAAATACAGAATGTAAACAACTCCAAATAAGGGGTATAAATCCATAAAATTATGAACAAAGAACTTTTTGCAAAGGTCAAAGACAAGTGCAAAGACATGGGACTATCGGAGAAGTGTCTGACAGCGATAACCGAGGCTATGGGTGGCAGCGTGGCAGATGATTCGACCGATACGGACGCTATCGAAAGCACCGCAAACCTAATAGTGTCGGTGGCAACAGCAAGCCAAAGCGAGGCTACAAGGTGGGTGAACAAGGCAAAGGGAACACCGAAACAAAAGACCACCAAAAAGGACGGTGAAGAGGGTAACGCTGATGATGACGACCCGAACAACACCGACCCGGACAAAGGCGGTAAAGGTGGCGGTAATGACAATCCAACAGAAAGCGAGGCTATCAAGAAACTGCAAGAACAGATTGATGCGTTGAAAGCGGAAAAGAGCAAAGGCGAAAGAACCGCCACTATCAATGCCGCTTTTGAAAAGCACAACATCCCCGCATTTCTTCGTGAAAGGCTTGCAAAGTCCATTTCCGATGATGAAGATGTGGAGGCTGCTGTGTCGGCTCTCAAACAGGATTGTATAACCAACGGTCTTATGTCAGACAGTGCAGAGGGTGCAAAGGCAGCAAGCGAAAAGCAAGTTGATGAAGCCGCTGACGCATTGCTGGAGTCTATAACCGCAAAATAACAACAAAAGATGAAACGCAAGACAGCTTCATTTACGGGTATGCGCCCTATCTTTACAGGTAGCCCGTCTATCGTACAGGGTGGCTTCAATCTTGATGTGGACGGTCAGAAGTTCCGTGTGGGTGATGTGATACCCGCTGGAACTCTCGCCATTTTCAACGAAACCACAAGAAAGGTGCAAGTAATCAAGACTGCAAAAGTCGTTGAGATTGACAACGAGAACAACAAGAAAGTAACGCTCTACATTGATGAGTTCTACGCTCCTTGTTTCGCTGTCGGTGATAGTGTGTTAAAGGCTGGTGCTGTTACAGGCACGTTTGCTTCCGCTCCTACTATTACTGCTATTGACAACGGCAATTGCCTTAACAACACGGGTAGCGTGTATGTCGTTACGCTTAGTGCCGCTATTAGCGGTCTGAAATCGGGTGATGTGCTTACAGAGGTGGTTAAGGACGGTTCTAACAATGCCGCAGAACGTGGCAAGGCTAACTCTGTATTATTCAAAGAATACGAAGTTGGCGAGTTTGAAACAGGCATTGACGTGTCGGCAGACACAATGCAATACGCATTGTATGAAAGGCGTGTGCCTCCCATTCCGACCTCACAGAAAGACAGCACGGGAATGTTCCTGTCTGCCAATCCTCACGTTAAACTCACGCAGTCGTACTAATCGTTTATTCACTAAAAAGGTAAAATTACAATGAAATCCATTTTTACAACATTCACTGGCTTGCACAAGAACGGTGCGCCATTGGATTTATTGGCAACATGGAGAAAGACCTTTGACAAAGCCTCTGAAAAGGAAGTATCGCTTTTTCAGAAGATGTACTCCGATGGTTGGTTTACCTACAACACGCCTCAGATGTCATTGACAGCCGAGGCTATCGTGGGCAAGTACAACATTCGTTTCATGGCTACTCTGTTGGCTGACGAATCCCCCTCACCATTGCGCAGAACTGACGGCTTTGATGTATGGACTAAGGAAATTCCCCGTGTCGGTCACAAGTTCGTTATGTTTGCCCGTGACTATCGCAAGTTACAGGAAGTGTACGAGAACCCTCGCCTCAAGGAGGCTGACAAGGTAAAGCAGATTGAAAAAACCCTTACACACGACATTCAAGACGCATACCTTGGTTGCAAGGATGTAATGGACTTTATCTGCCTTATGGCTTTCTCCAATTGGGGTGTGGCGCAGTTCAAGCCAGAAATCAACAACCCTGGTGGTCGTGCCTATGAGGTAGATTACAGCATGGAAGAGCAGAACAAGTTGGTGAGCGTATGCAACTGGACTACTGCAAACACCAAGGCTGGCAAGCTCATTCCTATTCTGTGGCTTTCTGCCCTTTGTTCTGATTTGCGTGACCGTGGCATTGAGCCGGGCGAGGTTCTTATGTCGCAGGAGCTTTACACTTGGTTGCGCATGGATGCAACCACACGTTTGCTTGCTCATGGCACGGACAAACAGGCACAGGTCGTAACTTCGTCTGAACTTTCCGCATTGCTCACTGAAAACGAGATACCGCCTATCACGGTTATAAAGCGCAAGATGGGTGTGGATAAGGACGGTAAGCGCAACACGATACAGCCGTGGAATCCTAACTTTATCGCTATCAAACCCGCTGGTGTCATTGGTGAGATACAGCCCGCCATTGAAGATAGTGAGCTTATCGAAGAGGACAACGTGGACTACATCAACGCTGGCAATGGTATTCGCATTTCCAAGTGGCGCACAGGTGCATCCACAGGACAGACCGCTGGCGAGTACACAGAGGGCGCAGCTCGCCTGTTACCGCTCATTACAGAGATGGGGCAGATTGTTTGCGCACAGGTGCGTGGTATCAAGGAAAAGGTTGTTAAAGCCGATGAAAACGGTGTAACGCCTTACTATACCACAAAGGCTGCTTACGAGGCTAACACAACCCTTGTTTCACTCTAACCTTTTCGTGTATGGAACTGAAAGTTATCAAGCCATTTCACGGCAAGGTTGAAAACAAGGTTATGAACAAAGGCGATTTGGTACACTCTACTGATGTGGAGCGTATCAATGCCCTTGTTGGCGGTGGCTTTTGCGCCATTGTTTCCCTGTCTGATACACCTAACGAGAATGACAACAACGCTGCTGATGATAATGCACACAAAGATGATGCAAATGTTGTCAAAGGTGTTGTAGATTATAACGGTAAGGTTTATCCGCTTGACACATTGAAAGAGGGTCTTACACTTATCGGTGTAAGCCTTGCATCCAACGCAAAAGAACGTGGTGTTGCAAAGGCTCTTGGCAATCTGACAGAGGAACAGGCACAGAAACTTGCCGAATACCTTAACGAGAATGACAACAACATAACAGAGTAACAGTATATGGAACTAACGAAATTCCAAGCACTGACCGCTGAAATTGAGCCTTATGTGCCAAGCAAGCTGTCTATGATGAAAGCCTTATCCGATGTTGGAGTGAGCGACACAGAAACGCCCTACGACCCTACAACGGATAAAAGGATTGTCGCACAAGCAGCCGTAAAGGTGTTATCCCAAATGGTGGTGCTTAGTAGCGATAGCCTCGGAAAATCCTCACAAGGCTACAACGTGGATATGTTGCGTAAGCGCATCAAGGCTATTTGCAGTGAGAACGGTTTGGACTTGGAAAATTTCGATGAAGTGCCAACCATTACTGACGGCTCTAATCTGTGGTAACTATGAGAATAAACGGAACTTTTGAATACAAGCCTATTGGGAACGTGCAGACAGACCCGACAACAGGCTTTGTTGTAAGTGCTGACGATACACCCTTTCTGAAAGGCTGTGAATGTCAGATTGACAAATCAATCCCCGCAAAGCAAGTCGTTGGCACGGACGGACAGACATACGCCTACAACTATGATGTGTTTATCCCTAAATACTTCAATGGTGAGTTGGCTATCGGTTGCACCGTGCGAGTAACAAGCGAAAGCGGAACGACTGACGAATTTTCCGTGTTGGGCATTGATGATATGAACCGCAAATATATTGAGGTATGGGGATAACTCCGATGTTTGGTGATGATGCAATATGCGCACAAGTCCGAAAGTTCCAAGAACGATTGGAGCAAGCAGCCTTATTCCTGTTGAAAGACTTGGGGGAAGAACTCACCAAGTATGCCAAGGATAAGCATAATTACACAGACAGAACAGGCAACCTCACCAACTCAATAGGCTACGCAATAGTGCGAGGTAGTGATATAGTTTTCTTTGGTGGTGCTATCCAACAGGGAGAGGGCGCAGACAATGCGCTAAAGGTGGCTATGAAAATGGCTGAAAACCTTACAAACTCTTTCACACTTATCATTGTGGCTGGTATGAACTATGCCGCCTATGTCGAAGCGAAGGGTTACAATGTCATTCTGCCCGCAGAACTCAAAGCGAGAACAGACTTTCCAAAGGCGATGCAAATGCTCATGGATAAAGCGAAAAGAAAAGCAGATGAACTATTTGGCAATGTATTATGATAACGACAGAAGAAATTGCAATCAAGGTGCGCCAAATGCTGATTGACGGCATGGGGATAAACACCGACTATGCAGAAAATCCCGACTACCAAAGAAAGGACTACTCCAAGGAGGGCATTATTATAGTGCCAAGGTCTATTGATGGCGAGGGGTCTGTGCGTAATGGTAGTATCAATGTCAATATTCATGTGCCAGACATTCCGCAAGGCGTGGGATGTGGCAAGGCTCTTTTCCATACCAATTTTGCAAGGCTCATAGAATTGCGCAAAAAGGCAATGGAGATACTGCAAAACCATTATGAGCATGGTTGCGGCTACAATTGGGTGATTGGTCTTATCAATCCACCTATGCAAGAGCCAAACCACAATGAGCATTTTGTGTCGTTTTCCTTGGATATTGTTGTCAGAGAGAAGAAGTCGAACAATTAAATTTTATAAGTTATGCCAATACTTTCTACAATGGGGTTAAAGAAAATCTATATTGCCCCAGCAGAAACAACAGCAGGTGTCATGCCCGCAAACGGCAACACTTGGCTTGATTTGGGCGATGTGTACCAAGACACTTGTACGTTGAAAGACGATGATGTGGAAACCACGGAACACAAGTCTGAAACCTCAAACAAGGTGATTACCCTTATGGGCGATTACGTTACTACCGTTGAGCTTACGCTCATGGACCCGGATATGGACTTGATGGCACGTTATTTCGGTGGCACGGTGTCGGGTACAAAGCCAAAGCGTAAATGGTTGCGTCCACGCAAGCCTGTTTACAAGGAATGGGCAATATGGCTTCAGCCAGAGGAGGGTCTTTTTGTTGGTTGTCCCAACGCTTGCATCATTCCCTCTTTCGAGATTACCTATTCTTCAAAGGGTATCTGTCTTTGCCCGATGAAAATCAAGTTTCAAGACCAGCTCACGGTTGATGAGTCTATCACAGACCCGACCAAGACAAGCTAACACAACAGAACAACTTACCAATTCAAGCCTCCTTTCCCTAAAATGGTTAGGGGGCTTGTTTACTTTTACAAGCTATGGCAGACAATCAAGAACAGAAAGAACTTACAAAAGAACAGCGTTTAGAGATAGAAGAAAACGCATTGCAAGCCTTGCTACAAATGGGATGCAAGTTTTCCGTGCCATTGAAGATTTACCCAGTAAAACCCTCCAAGTGGTTCAATCTCCGAAAACGCCTGTTTCCGAAATGCACTAAGGTATGGCACGATAAGCGTATTCCTAAAGATTGGAATGTGTCTATTGTTGAAATTCCCGATGTGGAAACAGAGCGCATGAAAGAAGTGTATATGCGCCAATTCAATGTAAAACCGCTATACCTTGGCACAATAGACCGTTTGCGCCAAATGTACATAGGCATTGAGTATGACGAAAAGACCATACAGGAACAGCCGATACAGGAAAGCAAACGACTATTCAAGTACACAAGGCAGATGGCAGAAATAGCAGCCGTTGCAGTAATCAATGATGCAAGTGTTACCGACAAGACCAACAAAGCGGTTAAGGAGCTATCAAAGTTCTTCTTGGAACACTTGACTGTTGCACGGTTGCAGAAACTCACAGCCATTATTAGCCAAATGATGAACCCAGCGGGTTTTACGACCTCTATTCGATTGATACGGGAAGTCGGAACGACAAAACCAAACCCCGAAGCGGAGCGGATAGAGTAACAGGATTAAACAGTCCTTGGGGTAATCGTGGCGAACTCATGCGCAGTTATGGGTGGACTTATGATTACTTGCTTTGGGGTATTTCGTGGCTCAATGTGCAACTGATGATAGCGGATGCACCACGCACAAAGGAATTACCAACAGACGAAAACGGCAATGTCATTGATGAAAGTAAGATTGAACACCACGAATTGAAAACGAAAGAAGATATTAAGAACTATATCAAAGGAATGTTATAAATGGAGAATATAGGTGGTGGATTAGGCTTTAAGGCTACACTTGACATAGACGATTTCAACGTGTCGGCAGCGACAATGGAACGGCACATAAAGGACTTTTCCAACACGGCAGCACAAGAGGCAGCAGCCGTTGAGGATTCCTTTCAGCAGATGGCAGAAAAGGCGGGACAATACATTTCCTACTATCTGATAGGGCAAGGTATGAATAATCTTGTCAGTAGCATTGTGTCTGTCCGTGGTCAGTTCCAACAGTTAGAACTTGCCTTTGGTACGATGTTAGGCAGCACAGCCAAGGCTACTGACTTGATGCAACAGATGGTAGATACGGCTGCAAAAACGCCTTTCGACCTCATGGGAGTTGCCGAGGGTGCAAAGCAATTGTTAGCCTATGGTGTGAGTGCCGACAAGGTGAACGACACGCTTGTAAGGCTTGGTAACATTGCAAGTGGTCTTTCCATTCCGCTTAACGATATAATCTATCTGTATGGTACGACAATGGTACAGGGACGCTTGTACGCACAGGATGTAAGGCAGTTTACGGGTCGTGGTATTCCACTTGTAAAAGAACTTGCAGAAAAGTACCACACAACAGCCGACAACATAAACGCTATGGTATCGGCTGGCAAAATAGGATTTCCAGATGTTGAGGAAGTCCTAAACAAAATGACAAATGCGGGCGGTCAATTCTATCAGCTCATGGAGAAACAAAGTTCTTCGCTGACAGGACAGATTGCAAACTTGGAGGATGCTTGGGACAGTGCGCTTAATAGTTTCGGTGAGCAAACCGAGGGTGCGCTTTCGGCTGGCATACAGGGCGCAACATACGTTGTTGAACACATGGATGATGTTGTGCGCATACTCAAATCAGTAGCCATTGCTTACGGTTCTGTGAAAGCCGCTACCGTGCTTGCAAGTGTAGCCACCAAGGGTTACACTGGAATAACCGTGCTTGACAATGCCGCAAAGACAGCACAGCTTGCCTTGATGAAAGCGCAATCGGCATTGAGCGGTGAGGTTATCAATCAGAAAAAGGCAATGGCAGCAGCAGAGCAAGCCAATTACGCAGCACTTGAAACCACACTGACAGCCGAGGAAAAGGCAGCAGTAACCAAGCAAATGCGTATAGCAGCCATTCAAAGCCTACTGACAGCACAACAGCAAGAATATCTCTCCAACCTCAATCTGACAGCCTCAAGCCAAGGTTACGAGGCAGCAGCCGTTGGTGTTATGACAGCAGAGCAACGCTTGGCTTTGTCAAAGCAAGACTACACAGCCAAGAGCGCAGCGTATAGAGCCGCCATAATGCAAGAGGCACAAGCCAAAGCAGCCAACCAAGCGCAAACGGTTGAGGCTATGCGTAGCGATGTAAGGGCAGCAGCACAGAGCGTAGAAGCAGCCAAAGCCAAGGCTATTGCAGCTACACAAGCAACCGAGGCAGCACGATATGAGGTATATTGGGCGCAACAGTCGGGCAATGCGACAACCATTGCAACCGCACAAAAGAAACTTGATGCAGCGGTGGATGCGCAATCAGCCACACGCAAGGCAGCACTTGCCGCACAGACAGATTTCTATACAAAGAAGAAACAACTTGAAACAGCAGCAACACTCCAAGCTCGCACGGTTTCTATTGCTGACACAGGCGCAAAGACAGCACAGACCGTAGCGACAAACATTCTTTCAGTGGCAACCACAAAGTTGTCGGCTGGACTAAAAGCATTGTGGGCAACAATGGCTGCAAATCCGCTTGGTGCAATACTTTCCATTGTAGGCTTGCTTATCAGTGCCTTTACGCTATTCGGCAAAAAGACCGAAGAAGAAAAGGACACGATGAATGAGTTTGAGGATAGCACCAAGAAGGTAACGGATAAGTTGGATTTGTACTTTGCCATTCTTTCACGCTCCAATAAAGACAGCAAGACACACAAGGAAATGGTGGAGAAAATCAATGAAGTGTGCAAAGAGTATAATTCCACGTTGCTTGAAGAAAATGACACGTTGGAACAGCAACACAAAAAATACTTGGAAGTCAAAGATGCAATCCAAGCCACGACCGCAGAAAAGATAAAGGCAAAGCGCACAGAAGAAGAAATGAATAAGTTGAACGAAAATAGTAACAAGAACTATGATTCGTTTGATACACGCTTGAACTATGCGGAATATAAAACCGACAAGTACCACACGGTAGATAATGGTATGGGTGGAGAGGTTAAGGTGTATGTAACCAAAGCAGCCGAAAACATACAAAACATGGCACCCGAAATAAGGGAAGCTGTGCGTAGTTTGGTGGAGGCTGGTGCAAAAGAATTGGCTACCCTGTCGGGCGATGATTTCACAAGGAAGTATAACGAGATTGTGAATAATGTTGTTGCTGGCACAAAGGCTGGCACACACGCAACCGACAAAGAAATGGAAGCCTTTGCATCCCAACTGAAAGAATACCTCGACAATGAGGTTAGGGATGTGCGCACGTTCAATTCTGCAATTGACTTGGTAAATCAGAACTTGGATAATTTCCTTGCTCCAAAGGACACTACCAATGTGGATATTACAAAAATGAGCCTTGAAGAATTACATGAACTCGCCAATAATCTTAACGGCAAAGAGGTAACGATTGATTGCAAGACCTATGGCTTTGAGGATGCACTTTCCCTCTTACGAGAGGTGAACAAAGAGATAAACAAGCAACAGAACGACTTGAATACAGAAAGTGGTATCGGTGCGGAAATTCAGAACCTCAAAAAACTTAGGAGTGAGGCGCAACTTGGTAGTAAGGCATGGAACGATTACAACAATCAGATAACACGCTTACAGACACGCTTGGATAATGCTACTGGCAAGAACCGCAAGGGAAGTGGTGGCAGTCGTAGCCGTAGTGGTGCAAATGATGCACAACGCAATGCGGATAACCTCAAACAAAAGCAACTTGAGGCTGACAGACGGCTTGAAGAGGCGAGAATTGCAGTCATGGAAGAGGGATATGAGAAACGCAAGGCACAACTTGACTTGCAGCACAAGCAATCCCTCCAACAGATAGATAAAGAAGAAAAGGAACTTGCCGATGCACGAAAGAAAGCGGGCAAGGGTGGTCTTACTTCTGACGAAAAGGCGAATTTCCAAGAAAGGCGCAATATCGAAAACACAAGTTACACCCAATCGCAAAACAAGTTGTTTGAGGGTGAGCTTGACTATAAGAAAAAGCAATATCAGCTATATTTCCGTTGGGTGCAGAATATGGGCAAGGAAGTAGCCGACAAGCAATTTGAAAAGTTGCTTGCTGATGGTAATTCCTACAAACAATATGTTGAAAATGAAATATCCAAACTTGAAGAAAAGCGTAAGAACGGCACTCTAACCGAGGGTGAGGGCAATTACCTTATATCGCTTAATACACAGAAAGGCGAGTTGAACGGTGAAACCACAGCACTTGAAAAGTTCAAGCAGCAAGTTAGTGATTCTATCGGTCAGTGCCAAACTCTTGCCGAAAAGATTGAAGCCGTAGCCAAAGCCAAAGAAAAGTTGGAGAATGGCAAAAGCGGAATTGTCAGCACTGATGAACGGGCAGAGGCAAGCCTTAGCCTGTCGCAACAGGACGCAGAATTGCAAAAGGAACTGCAAAAGACCGTGCTTGATGATTACCGCACCTTTGAGGAACAAAGGCAGTCTATCACCACACAGTACGCTTTACTTCGCACCCAAGCCGAGAAAATGGGCGATGCAGAGCGTCTGGCACAAATCAACAAAGCAGAACAAGAGGCATTGTCGGCTCTCAATATGTCATTCTTACAACAGTCTGAAAGTTGGAAAAACCTCTTTACAGACATTGACACGCTTACTGTCGCTCAAATACAAAAGCTGATAAGTGACATACAGAAACAACTCAATGCTGGCAACCTCAAACTAAGCCCTGTTGATTACAAGGCTGTCATTGATAGTCTGAACCAAGCTAAGAACCGTATTCAAGAACTTAATCCGTTCAAGGCACTTGGCACGTTCTTCAATGATTATCTGGCGGCTAAGAAGAAACTAAGGAAAGCCGAGGCAGACCTTGCAAGCGGCAAGGGAACTCAAAAAAGTGTTGATGAAGCCAAGAAAGATGTCAAGTCGGCAGCACAAGGCATTACCAACTCCATTCAGAAAGTAACGAGCATAAGCACGGATTGCGCTTCGTCATTGCAATCAATGTTTGATGCGTTAGGTATGGATGGTGTGGCTGACGGCTTGGGTACTGCAATAGACCTCATGGGGCAGTTGGGCAATGCTGCTGCTTCTGTCGGCAAGTTTATGAGCGGTGACATCTTGGGCGGTATAACGGGCATGGTTTCCTCTATTACTTCTGTGGTTGGTATATTCGCTAAGTTGCACGATAAAAAGTACGAAAAGCGAATACAGAACTTACAGAAGCAGATAGACAACTTGCAAACAGCCTATTCACGTTTGGAGCGAGCTTTCAATAATACCTATTGGGTATTCAATGATGAGCAACGCCAAGGCTACGAAAAGAATATACAGGCTATCAAAGACCAAATCGCAGCATTGGAGAAACAACGTGAGGTAGCAATGAAAGCGTGGAACTTCGCACAGTATGCCAAGCTGACTACACAGATAAAGCAGCTCAATGCCCAACTTAACAAAGCTAAGGAGGGCGGTGATATGCTTGCTTTGTGGCAATCGCAAAAGGAATCATTGCGAGAGCAACAGGAACTTATGCGCCAACAGATACAGGCAGAAAAGAGCAAGAAGAAAACCGATAACAACAAAATCAAAGAATGGGAAAATCAGATTGAGGAAATAAATCAGCAAATCGAGGATTTAGACCAACAGATGATGGAAACATTCGCTGGCACTGATGTAAAGAGTGCCATTGATGAGTTTGCGGATGCAATAGTGGATGCGTATTGCTCTGGTGAGGATGCGGCAAAGGCTTTGGGAGAAACGACAAAGAAAGTGCTTAAAAACGCTGTCGTAGAAGCCCTCAAGCGAAATTTCCTTGCTAAAGGTATCAATGATGCGGTTGAATACTTGGGCAAGGCGATGGAAGATGGAGTTTTGACAGACGAGGAAAAGAAAGAGTTTGAACGCCAAGCCAACGCAGCGGGCGAGAAATTCAAGCAAGGCTTGGAAGCTGTGGGCGATTGGATAAAAGATGTTGATGATGTGGCAAGCGACCCACTGACGGGAGCCGTAACCTCAATGAGTGAGGAAACAGGCGGTGTGATTGCTGGTAGGCTCAATGCTTTCATCATTAACCAAGGTGAACAGACAAGCATAATGCGTGAACAGTTGTTGCAACAGTCGGAGATAGCGAGAAACACGGCTTTGTCGGCTGAACGACTGCAAAACATTGAAAGCACGCTTAAACGCATAGAAACAAAGGACAATTCATTACTATCACAAGGCATTTCGTAATATGGAACTGGTAGAACAACTTAGAAAGGATGGCACAGAGAAAGGTCTGTGCCGCCTTTGGCAGATGAAATTGAGGGGCAACTTAGACACGGAGGCATTGGTAAAGCTCTACATCAAGGGCATTGACTTTTGCATTTGTGAGGATTACCCCACGCTTGATTTTCTTAGGACGCATTTTAAGGGCAACAGCGAGCCTTACGGTGTCTATATTGATGAAGATATGCCCATACTCGCAAACAAGGCAGATTTGGTGCTTAATGGTGCTTGTAGGGGTATGTTGGAGTATGACGGATATAGCGTTTCACGCCTGTATGTGCGCCACACAAGCGAAATAGCCGTAAATGTGTCTGACCATGCCGTTTTGACAATAGATTTGTTCGACCAAACCAAAGTACACCTGTCGGTTGTCGGTGATGATGCAAGCGTTATCCTCAATGTGTATGGCAGCACTCCACAAATAGACTTCGTGGACGGTGAAAAGCCAAATTGTGTAATCGTGAACTATAACAATAAAACTACATACTGATATGGTAGATAAGAACTTGATACTTTACTTGCCATTTGACGACCCCGATGGCAATAAGGCTTACGACTATTCGGCAAGCCGTGCTGATGCGACACTTTCAGACGGGGCAACATTCACCAAGAACGCCAAGACAGGCAAGGCACTTGCTTTGAATGGCGGTGAGTGTCTGACCGCAAAAGCCATTCCTTTTAACGGAAACTTCACGGTGTATGCCTATGTAATGACAACACAAAGCCGTATCGGTTGGGTGGTAAATTTACTTGGTGTAGATAACTATCGTGAAAAGTGGATTGATGTTGCGCCTAACCAATGGTACTTTATCGCCTTTGTGCGTGACAGCGACACATTCAGAGTGTACATAGATTCGGCTTGTGTCTATACAGCCTCGCTTGGTGGTACACCACAGGGTTTGAGCCTTTGCACTGACGAACTGCTTACAACGACTGCAAACATTGACGAGTTGAAAGTGTACAATGTGGCAAAGACCGAAAAAGACCTGTTGGAAATACAGGCAGACAACGATGTGGAATACTACATTGACGGTGTGAATTTCAAGGACTATGGCGTGTATGTGTCTGGCTCTACTGGCTTGGTCGGTCGCCTTGCACAGAAAGACGCATTGCAAGTGGATTGGGACAACTACCACGGCATTGTGCGTGACAGAAACAGAAAACGCTATAAGGAGCGCACCATTACGCTTGATTGTTTCCTTGAGGCAAGCGGTCGCAGCGCATTTGTGGAATGGACTAACCGCTTTATGTCATTGTTCGATGGGGACGGCACACACCGTTTGACCGTGGAGTATGACGGAAAGGCAAAGCCATTGGTCTATGAGGTAGGCTTGTATGATGAAACCGACATGACAAAGACATGGGGGCAGTACAACAATGACCTTATGGTTGGCACGTTCAAAATGAAACTCATAGAAGATGAACCCGTAAAACGTGTGTTGCGCCACATATCGGCAAGCGACAATTCCAAGGCAACGATAAAGGTTACATCCACAAAGTTGCTCAACATCTATTGGGGTGACGGAACACACACATTCAATGTGAGTGGCAACGAAACAACCGTAGAACACACCTATGCACTTGCTGGCGAGTATGACATCATTGTTGCTGGCGTGATTGAAGATATTGAAAGTTTTGAAACAAACGATATTGTAGTATGGGAATTACTCAAATAACAAAGCGCAATGGCGAAACAATACAGCTCAACACAAACGAGCCGTTTTGTTTCGTCAAAGAGGCTACACTCACAAGTTCCTTAATGGGCGATGATTACATTTCGCTCAAAATCGTTTCCGCCAATTGGTTGTCATTCGCCAAAGGAGATAAGATAACCATTGGTGGCAAGGAATATAGTATCAGAGCCACAACAACCCGTGAGGTTGTTTCAGAGGGTTATTACAACTACGAGCCTGTATTCTATGGCGTGATGTACGACCTTATGAAAACTATCTACCGCAATTGCGACAAGTACGGCAAGAGCGACAAAAGCACATTTGACTTGACCTATACAATCAAGGAATTTGTGCAAGTCCTTATCTACAACATGGAAAGGGATTATCCGGGGTTGTGGAAGTTCGATGTGGATAACTGCCCCGACACGGAGGCTAAGACTATTCAGTTTTCGGGCGTGAACTGTTTGCAGGCATTGCAGACCCTTTGCAACAGCGAGCAGTTCAACTTGGAGTTTCAGATAACCCAAGACAAGGGTGTGCGCACTATCCATATAGGCAAGTTCGGCAAGCGTATCAATCCTCCAAGCGGTGCTGATTTCTTTGAATGGGGCAAGGGTAACGGATTGTACAACCTCAAAGAACAGAAGATAGACGATAAAGCCATTATAACCCGTCTGTGGGCAGAGGGTGGTACAACCAACATTCGGAGCAATTACAGGGAGTATTCGGAGCGACTGCAATTGCCGTACCCACAGCGAAAGAACCAGTACGAGCATACCCTTTCAGACGGAACGGTTGTAAAGGTGGGTTCTGAAACAATCGGCATTGCTGACGATGCAAAACGCTACATTGAGGATGCAGAACTTCGTGATAAGATAGGCAGTGAGGAAGATGTAAAGACCTACGATAACATCTACCCCACACGCACGGGAACCGTTACGGCTGTTGTGGCTGATGATATTTGCGCTTTCATTGATGATACAATGGACTTCGACCTTAACAAGAAAGACGATAAAGGCACGGTGTACCTTGTGGACGGAACGAGCGCAAAGATAACATTCACTTCTGGGCGGTTGGCTGGGCAACAGTTTGAGCTTGAGGCGAAAGGTGGCTACAACCACGAAACAAAGAAATTCCGCATTATCCCATTCACGGATAATAGAGGTTTGACCATTCCATCCACTGAAACACAGGACGCTTACAAAATTGAGGTCGGAAACACTTACAAGATAACCGACATATATCTGCCCGAAAGCTACGAGCAAAAGGCAGAAGAGGCGTTGTGGTATGCTGCAATGGAAGATTTCAAGACAGCGACACAGGCAAAGGCTCAATACACGCTGACATTGGATAGGCTCTACTTTCTCCAAGAACTAAGCCGTGATACCGAAACAAGCGTGTTTGAGGTGGGCGATTATGTGCCTGTTAAGGACACACGTTTTGGCATTGAGAAACAAATGCGCATACAGAAAGTAACACGCAACCTTTTGTTGGAACAGGACTACCAAATCACTTTGGCAGACACAACAGCCGTGTCTATACAGGCGCAAACCGTGCTTACTGTCATTGAGCATGAAAACATCATAAACAACAACCGCCTCCGTGATTTGAATAAAGCAAGGCGAGGATGGAGAACCACAGAGGATTTGCGTAACATGGTCTATGACACGGACGGATATTTTGACACGGACAACATCAAGCCAAAATCCATTGACACAAATATGCTGACTGTTGGAGCAAAGAGCCAACAGTTTGTTTTGTCGGGATGTGTGTTGCAAGCCAACTTTGGGGGCAATCCGAATATGTTTGTCGCAACGGCTGGCATACTCTCGCACCTCACCATTGACAACGACAAGATTAGGAACTGGCAGATGAATGAAGCCTCGTTCAAACTGCAAAGCACAGGCGGTTACTATCTGTTTGCCAAGTGTTCAAAGAGCGGTGAAAACGGTGTTTGGTATCTTACCCAAGAGCAATTGAAGTTTGAGCCTACGAGCGACCCCAACAATTACTATTTCCAAGTTGGCATAGTATCAAGCCTGTATGCAGATGATAATTTCAGAGATTTTCAGACCACATACGGCTTTACTCGCATCAATGGCAACACTATCACAACTGGGCGCATCATTACGAGTGATGGCGAGTGCTACTTGGATTTGGACGGCAACAAGTTCCGCATTGGTGACAGCACAAGTTCTATTGATTGGAACGTGTCGGCAAAAAGCCGTCTGACATTGAAGAATGTTAGCGTGGCAAGTGGCAGCGGTGATGTTGTGCCGTTGGGCGTTTATCGTGGAGTGTGGAATAAGGATTACATCTACTACACGAGTGATGAAGTGGCTTATACAAGCAATGGCGCAACGTGTACCTATCGCTACATACACCCCACACCTACCAAGGGTAACTTGCCAACCAATTCAACCTATTGGGCGATTGTAGCACAAGGTGCTGACGGCATTAGCGGAAACAATGGCGATTGGGTGAGCTTTGTCTTTAAGGAAAGCGATACGAAACCTACAACGCCCACATCTACTGCACCTATCCCCGATGGCTGGAGCGACACACCAAGCGCAACAGGCAAGTGGTGGATGTCAAAGGCTACAATCAATGGCGTAACAGGCAAGGCTGGAACGTGGAGCGAGCCTGTACAGACCACGGCAGAGGATGGTGTGGATGGTGCTTATACTGATTTCAAGTATGCCAAGAACACATCAAGCACATCATTTCCCGCAATAACGGTTACAGAGCGCAACCCAAGCGGATGGAGTGATGAACCGCCAACACTTGCAACAGGCGATTATCTTTGGATGTCGCAAGCAGAAATAAATGCAGATGGAACGCTCAAAACAAATTGGAGTACGCCTGTAAGAATTTCGGGTGAGAAAGGCAACAGTGGAAACAATGGCTCTGTGTTCTATTTCATCTACACGCTAGCATCAACAACTCCAAGCACACCTACATTCACCACACCCTCTGCCTTGGTAGGGCAAACGGCATGGACTATCAAGCCGCCAACACCGACAGATACGCTATATCTGTATATGTCGCAAGCCATATACAACCCGAATACAGGGCGGTTTGGCTCATGGACTGCACCGATACGCATATCTGGCAAGGATGGTGCAAAGGGTGCTGACGGTACGGATATAGAGTTTATCTATTTGCGCAATACAGGCAGTACACCAAGTAAACCAACATCCGTGAATACTGATGATTATGTGCCTACGGGTTGGACTGACAACCCACAAGGAATAACCGAAACGTACAAATACGAGTGGGTATGTGTAAGAACCAAACCAAGCGGTACTGATACTTGGTCGGCTTTCAGTACGCCTGTCATTTGGGCGAAATGGGGTGATAAGGGTACGGATGGCGATGGTACTGAATATGTATTCAAGCGTACAGAGGTAGAAACAGCACCCGATGCAATTTTGGTAAGTTCCACTGCTGACGGATATGTGCCTACGGGTTGGACTGATGAACCAAGCGGTGTGTCGGCAGACTATCCTTTTGAATGGGTGTCTATAAGACACAAGACAAATGGCAAATGGGGGTCTTTCTCCGAGCCTACCTTGTGGAACAATTACGTTGTATGGAATCCCAATCTGCTTGAACAGACAGAGTTTGAAAGCATGGATAGGCTGGATAAATGGGATGTCGTTTCTCGCAATAATGGTGGTAGTGGCATAGATACAAGCATTACCCACATCAATACAAGCGGTGTGGACGGACATAATTGTTTCTATGATGCAAACACTAAGCGGAATGATGAAAGCGTGTATAAAGAAGTGTTGCGCCAAGTGTTGCAGTCCTCGACCACTAAGAAGTTAAAGCCTTCGACATGGTACACTCTTTCATTCTGGGCAAAGTGTGGAACTAAAACATTGACCGTGAACGAAACAAGCAGCGCATACGGCTTTGCACAGCGCACATTGTATCTAAGAAGTGGGCGCAAGTACACATTCTCATTCAATGGACGCATTGATGCGCAAGCTAAATCAGACGGAAAGGAATTAAGGTGCTTTATATGGCAAGACGGATGGAAATGGCAAAAGGAAATTTCTGTCAGCAATACCTATAACACGACAGCCTCCATTTCGTTTGACGATGTACCCGCTGATGGTGTGTATCATTTTGCGGCATACTTGTATGACAGTACAGACCCACGCACAGGCAAAGCAACCCTTAATTGGGTGCTCATACTTGAAACAGGCGGTACAATATTCAGCACCTATGTATTCCCAAGTGCCATTGATACAACCAAGGTGTTTGTGGATGGTGTACAATACAACAATACTATTGGTGCGGATTGTGTTGTTGGTTATCCGACATACACGGCATGGAAAAAACATACTATAACATTCAAGACAAAGGCAAGTTTTGCTGACATTGAATATGTGCTATTCCGCTTGCAACCAATCATAATTGAGGGTAACTCGCAATATCTCTATATCTGTATGCCAAAGTTGGAACTTGGCAAGGTGGCAACTGCCTATGATGCAAATTCAAACGACAATCGCCCCGACTACCAAGAGTACCGCTTTGCCAAGAATGGCTCTACTACAAGTGCGCCAAGTTTGGTTAAGACAGATGCAGAGCCGAGCGGTTGGACTACCACACAGCCGTCTGTTGGTACGCTACAATACTTGTGGATGACCATTGCAACCAAGAGCGCAACAGGCGCATTGCTCACCAATTGGAGTGACCCTGTGCGCATTACGCCTTATGACGGAAAGGATGGTGAGAATGGCAAAAGTCCTGCCTTGGTATATCGTGGCGTGTATGATAGCAGCAAGACCTATTACGGCAATCAGTACCGTGTGGATGCAGTCAAATATAATGGCATTTACTATGTGGCACGGATAGATGCGGGTAGTTTCTCAAATGTCCTACCGACAAATACATCTAAGTGGAATCCATTCGGTGCGCAATTTGAAAGCATTGCTACAAATCTACTTTTGGCAGAGGGCGCAAATATCGGTGATTGGTTTATAAGCCAAGGTAAGATAGTTTCAACGCTTGAAACAGGCAATAAGATAACGCTTGATGCAAAAGGTGGAGAGGTGTTGCTTGAAACATCCGATAATGACTATGATAACATTATGTCAGAGTACGGCAATCGGTTTGGTGCAAACATTCGGCTTAGTCTGAATAGGGGCAATGTTGAAGTTCACGCTAAAAACTCGCCAAGCTATTCAACTGGCACATCCTACCTTTCCCCAACAGGCATATTTTCAAATATGGCTGGTACGGATGGTATGCCCTCAAGCTCTGGATATACACACCGTGGCGCAGTAGTAGGATTAGGATTCGCAAATGTAAAAAAACGAGATTGGGAGGTAAATGCTGTTGATACGATTGTTGCTGGCGTTTATGGCAGAGCGGATAACAGCGGTACTGCACCCGCTTATGGCGGCTTCTTTTATGACTTGTATGCTGGCGGTCTTACTCTTGGGCGAAGATGTATTACGGAATATGGCAAGTCTGGACATTCATCATATCTAAGTAGTGATGATAGTCTTGTTATTGGTTATTCACGATATGCCGAAACAGTATATCTGCCATCAGACCCCAAAGAGGGACAGGTTATTTTCGTGAAACAATGGTGGAGTGGCTCGCTGCTATTTAAGCCATTGACGGGGCATTGTATTTACGAGGATTCTTCTGAAAACACGGATTACACATTTGGAGAGGGACAAGGTGGTATGTTTGTTTTTACAATCGGCTATGTTAATGATGTGAAAAAAGAGGCTTGGATAGTATCAAGATGGAAGTATTAAAACAATAAAGCTATGGCAAAATATGGATACATAGAGAATGGCTTTCTAAGAGCAAGGGAGGTAGAGCAAGGACAGGTGCAGAACCTTTCCTCTGATTGGAAGCCTGTTGATGATATTGATGAAAGTAAGACTATATCCGATGATGATAATTACACCATTAGGTTAGTTCCTTACGACAATGGAAATCGTATCTCGTTCAACTATGAAAAGGTTGTGAACACGACAAAAATACAGGGTGAGATTGACGCTATCAAAGCTGAATTGTCAGAAACAGATTATCAAGTTATCAAGTGTTATGAAGCCTCCCTTGTCGGTGAAGAACTGCCTTATGACATCAAGGCATTACACGAAGATAGAAATGAGAAAAGAGCGCAAATCAATGCGCTTGAAACGAACTTAACAAATTTAATGGCATTATGAATTGAATTACAGAAAGCAACAGGCAAAAGCACTTTCTTTATGCCATACCATGTGCCTTTCTATTCACGATTTTATTCGTGGGTGGATTGGCTTGGTGGCATGGAATTCAAGGACAGAGCTTATGGTGGTAAATGGGATTGGTTGGATTTGTTAGCCACAATCTTAGGCGGTATCGTGGGGTAAATGCTCCAAGTATTGCTGATTTACATCTTAAAATGTGTTTGTTAGACACAAATTTACTACCTTTGCAGTAAACATTTACTGGGTAAATTATGGAAGATGTAAGACTGATAGCCAAAGGCAGCATTACCGACCTGTCGAAAGGCTTTGCGTTGAAAGGTGGTGTGCCGTTCTCCGTGTATGTCCGTAGCAAGGAAAACACGATGTTGAGCGACACACTGCTTGAATGTAGGCTGATAGGTGACAAAGCGGTTGGAGCTTTGCCTGTGCCGATTGGCGACTGGACGCCCGCAATGATAGCGTACATTTCCCCAAACGCTATTGATTTGGGTAAGTTTGAGGTATATTGGGGAGCGAGTGAACAACCGAATAAAATTGTATAAGCACATGGGACTGATTTTAGGCAGTGGCTCTACAAAGCCACAATATCCTTATGATATGTGGTACGGTGTGCAAGGTGACTTGACAAGCAAGGATTACAAGCTCACAAGAGTTGGCAACCTTGACTTGCACCGCACATTACCCATACAGAAGAAGTTGAGGCGTTTCGTTGAGAACACGGACGGCTCTGTAAAATACTACTTGCACCAAAACGACAGCCGTAAAAAGGATTCGGGCGCAAAGGCTACCATTGACAGCACGGATGGAAACGTGATGTTGGAGAAACCCAAATACTATTTGCGTGTTGAGTTTGAGGGTACAAAGTGGGTGTATGGCATTTCCGAATATCCTTTACCCGGCTTTGTGGAAATGACACGCAAGACTTGCTCGCCTTGGTGCGCTACCATTGACCGTGACAATAACATTGCCGTGTCTGGCTGTTGGTTGCAATGGAATGGTGATGAACTTTTGCGTGATGATGAGGGCATATTGAAGTTGGCTGACAATGCCGCACGTTTCCGTGGTGGCAACGGCTCTAATTCGGCTTGGGATGGCACATACCATTCTATGCTTGGTATGCCAAGAACATCTATCAGCAAGGCTGGAGCAAGACCTTTGTGCAAGAATGGCACTCACCTTGGCGTGTATCGTGTATACACAGAAATAGCATGGTTACAGCGCATAGAGTACGCCTCTTTGCATTGCCAAGACACTTACAACGAAACGCTGACTGCTGACGGATTCAGACAGGGCGGTTTGGGCAGTGGTCCCGCTGTTGATGGTAATCAGTGGAATACATGGGGTGGTTACAATCCATTCGTGCCTTGTGGAGTTACTGCAACGCTTGGAAACAATACAGGGCGCATACCTTATGTAATCAAAGGTTGGACGGGTGGCGATAAGACCGTGTATGTAACATCATACCGTGGACTTGAAGCACCATTTGAATATTTGTGGCTGTTGGCTGATGATGTGCTTATACGCCATATTCCCGACACTGAGGGCGGTAGGAGTATAGCCTATCTGTGCCAAGACCCTACAAAGTTCACCTCACATTCAGACAACGCAACAAACGTACCCGACGGCTATGTTGAAATGAGTGACTTGCCTCGTGATAGTGGTAATATACTCCATTTCTCCATATCCTCAAATGGCATTACATTCCCCGATGCAATAGGTGGCAGCAGCAATCAAGGTGCTTGTGATTACTATTGGCATCCGGGTAGAACAGCAAGTGGATGGTGGGGTTGGCTCCTGTCTGCTACTGCGTCTGCTGGTGCGCCTGCGGGTTTCGGTTCTCTGCTTGCGAATGGTCGTTCCTCGTACTCGCATGCGTACAGTGGCTTCCGCTTGTGCCGTTTTTGACAGACTGCAAAAACGGTTCACGGCGCAACGAAAATCGGGACAATGTGAGTGAGTAATTAAACAGGAAATATTAAAACAAAATATTTTAAGTGTCGGTAGTTTGGGGTTGCCTCCTGTCTGCTAATGCGAATAATGGTGCGAATGCGGGTTTCGGTTATCTGAATGCGAATAATCGTTCCTCGAACTCGAATGCGAACAGTGGCTTCCGCTTTTACCGTTTGGTTTCAATTGAGAAATAAGATACTGAAGCTGCCGACACTTTACCTCTTGGTAGAAAAATAGTGATTAACACGGTGCGAGTAAGTAATTGAAAGCTCTGTATTAGACTAACGGCACATATAGGTAGATGAACGCAAATACATATTTGTATCAATACTCCGACTTTGAGGATTGCGGTCTTTATGTTGGTGACACAGGCAAACTCGCTTGTTCTCTAAGCAAGATGATAAAGAACGCATATCACTTGCTCTACACAAGCGAAAACTTGTGCTTGGCTCAATACAATGCACAGCATGGCAAACGCAGTGAGATTAACGATTTCAATGAGCATATTTGCGAAAGGCTTGATGAATTGTATGAAATGTTGGCGTATGAAACGTATGTACCCGGCAAGTATAAGGAAAGAAAGATATTCGACCCCAAGGAGCGTGTCTTGATGATTGCCCCATTCTTTCCCGACCGCATCATTCACCATTGCGTGATAAATGTGTTAGGTGAGCATTGGACGCATCTATTCATTGAAAATACTTATGCTTGCATTAAAGGGCGTGGGGTACACAAGTGTATGCTTGATGTACGCAGTGCGCTAATGCGTGACAAGAAAGGAACACGCTTTTGTCTGAAAACGGACATACGCAAGTTCTATGATAACATTGACCATGCCGCATTAAAGATTGTGATAAGATACACAATAGCGGATGTACAGATGTTGCGCCTGTTAGATAAGATAATTGACAGTAACGGTAAAGACAAGGGGTTGCCCATAGGTAACTATACAAGCCAATACTTAGCCAACTTGTATCTGGCTTATTTCGACCATTGGGTTAAGGAAGTTCTTGCACCGTATATCCAACGTAGATTTGGTGTGAAACTGTATTATTTCCGCTATATGGATGATATGGTTTTCCTGTGCGAGAGTAAAGAAGCACTGCATTATGTCCTTGACATGACAGGCTTGTATCTCGCAGCCGAGCTGAAAGTGGAGTACAAGGCGAACTGGCAGATTTTCCCCGTTGATGATAGAGGCATTGATTATGTCGGCTTTTTGCAGAACCACTACAACGTATTGCTTAGAAAAAGCATATTGTTGAAGTTCTACCGCAAGGCATCCATTATCGCTAAGAAATGTCCTATTAAAGATGAGAGTGATATAAAGCACCTCTTTTCGTCTGAATATGGTTGGATAAGCAGATGTAGCGAGGCGCACAAGAAGAATGTCTTTAATAAAATTACGAACTATGGACACAAGTATTTTATCAATGGGTCTTTTGTCAGAACAGCGTCCGCAAGTGATAGACCCTTACAACAACGGACAGGGAACATTTCTCTACAACCACAACATAAAAGAAGTGGAAGTAGTAGCAGACGAAATGGGCAGTACGCACATAGCCAAGGAGGGGGAAACTCCAACAGGCAAGATGTGGCAGTACGACAGCCTCCGTGTGGAATACCCAAAGACTGCCGACAACATCTTTAGCACACTGATTACTGCAAAGTACCCGGCTAAGACAGAGAGCAAGCTGGTGAACGAGTATCAGAGTGCCACACTTGGCTTGATGGATGAATCCGCAAAGAAACCCTATGAGGATTTCTTGAAAGACCGTTTGGCTATCCGCACAATGATAGACAACGATTGTGAAACTCTTAACATTCCAATGGACTTATGACAGAGATAGAAGATTTTGTAGAAGACCCCAACGAGAACAACGACCTTTTCGATTGTGAGTTTACATCCGTTGATGCGGTTGTCAATCAGATAACAGTGTTCACGGGTTGGCAGAACAGAGCAACCGAGAATGGCGACCGTACACTTGTCGCTTATGGGGAGGGTTACAATAGGTCGGCTTTCTTTACCGACAGCAAGAAACTGAAAGATGTTTTTTGCAACCCCAAAAGGCGTTATCCGTTCCGTGCAATCATTAAGGTTGTGAGCTACGGCAATATGTACGGTTTTCGTGTGTTCTCGCCAAACAGTGAGATAACCAAGGAAGATAAAGAAAACTTTGACTTCTATAAGCGTACTAAAAACAGGAGAAGCCGATGAACACGACAGATGTAACTACCGTTGCACACGGTATAAGCGACTTTGGAATGATGGCGGTTACGGCTGCTTTCTTCTTGGTGTTGTCGGCTGCAATGATGGTGGCGATATTCCAATGGTTCAAGTCTATCATAAACCAGATGATGCAAGACAACAAGGAGAGCTTACAGAAACTCGCCAAGACTACCAACGCACAGAATGATATGTTACAGGACATTTCCGAGGGATTGCGTACAGAAACACAGCTAAGAATACGCAACCTTACAGGCTTTGCCTTTGACCTATCCATTGAGCAAGTTTGTAGGCTTGTCAAACGAGTGCGTGAGGAAAACCACATCATAGACCATGAGGCAACAGCCTTGAAGATACGCAAGTCTTTAATGGTTATCCACAATGACCGCAACAGTCGTTTTGACCCATTCACATACAGGGGTAAGCCAATATCGGAGTATTGCAACACTGATTGGGTTGAGGATGTGGCAAAGGTCGTGGAGAATGAGATTTACAATGAGGATGGAGCGAACAATGCCAGAGCCTATACCAACGTAAAGCTCGCCTACGACAACATCAAAACGGACTTCTACCAACGGCTGAACGCATAAATACAACTTTTGCGTAAAATTATATGCAGATTTCTACAACATTTTAAGCAGATTATATATTATGGTTAAAATTTTAATCGACAATGGGCATGGAGTGAACACCACGGGCAAGCAATCGCCCGATGGTCGTTTGCGTGAATACGCTTATGCAAGGGATATAGCAAAGCGTGTGGAGAAATGCCTCAAGTGTAAAGGCTACGATGTTGAGCGTATAGTGCCAGAAGAATTTGACATTTCGCTATCCATTCGTTGCAAGCGAGTAAACGAGATATGCCGCAAGGTCGGCTCTAAAAATGTCCTTGTGGTGAGTATTCACAACAATGCCGTGGGCAGTAACGGCAAATGGTATAGTGCAAGTGGCTTTACCGCTCATGTTGGACTTAATGCCTCTGATAACAGCAAACGACTTGCTGTCTGTCTGTGGAATAAGGCGATTGAACTTGGATTGAAAGGCAACCGTGCTGTGCCTAACGAAAAGTACATCACACAAAACCTTGCAATCTGCCGTGACACGCTTTGCCCCGCAGTTCTGACGGAAAACCTATTCCAAGACAACAAGGAAGATGTGGACTTCTTGCTTTCGGAAGAGGGCAAGACTGCAATAACCACACTCCACGTTGAGGGTATCATTGACTACATTAACAATGTGGCGAAATGAGAAAGTGGGTAACTATCGCTATGGTTGTGTTGGTCTGTCTGTGTTCGGCTCTGTATCTCCGAAATAGAGCCTTACAGACGGACAACGACAGGCTGACCGCCAACCAAACGGCATTGATGCAGAAAGCCACCTATTATAAAACAGAGGCTGGCAAGTCGGCTGCGAGTGTTCAAAAGTTGGAACTTACCAACTCCGAACTGAAAGCCAACTACAAGCAAGTGTGCCAGACAGCAGAAGAATTGGGGGTAAAGGTTAAGCGGTTGCAATCCGCAATGACCACTGCAACCGAAACAGAGGTAAAGGTGATTACACAAGTCCGTGACAGCATTGTGTATCGTGATGGTGCTGTTGATACCCTCAAGGCTTTCAGTTGGCATGATGCGTGGGTAAATATACTTGGTGAACTCAAAGGGCGTGATGTGTCGCTCAATGTGGTATCACAGGACACCCTCATTCAGATAGTCCACCGTGTGCCTAAGAAATTCTTGTTTTTCCGTTGGGGTACAAAAGCCATACGACAGGAAATAACAAGCACCAACCCACACACCAAAATTACCTATACTGAATACATAGAATTAAAGTAGGTTCTTTTCATAGGTTATGATTGTTTTTATTAAGTTGGGAAGTGTCGGCTGAGAAGTCGGCACTTTTTTCTTCTTGTTTCTGAAAAAATTGCATTACCTTTGTGGCTGAAAAAGCAAACGTAGAAGTGGAGTTTTTACAGAAATTCTACAATAATTCTACAAAACAGAGCTAAAAACGTGTATCTCGCTGAAAATCAGACTTGGATTGAAAGTTTCCTAAACCTTTGATCTGGGTTCGATTCCCAGTGAGAGTACAGTCTTTAAGTTATAAGGAAGTTATAAAGGAAGTTATCGGAAGTTATAAGGAAGTAAACTCGCTTCGCGAGAGAAGTTAATGGACAAATGCTTTTCTTATATTATGCTTATAATAATAATTATGTCCGACAACTTTATTATGTCCGACAAATTTATTATGTTCTACAACTTTATTTTGTTCTATAACTTTATCCGCCGTAGGTGGATAAACAGCTTCTTAACTTTCGATAATTTTTTTTGACAATCTCTTTGTTTTATGAGCCATTCAAGGCTTCACTATCTCAACACTCTTCACTCTATTCTTTCTCCCCAGACCATTGTTAACAAAAAAGGGCGCCTACCATCACGGTAGACGCCCTTCCTCTTGTGCCCGCTGGCACAAATCTTATTTTGTTAAATTGAATTATTTTTTCATGTAAAATCTGTTACTTTGTTGCTACCTCAGTGGCCTCCTCATGAACTTCCTTGATGCGGCGTCCCATCACGATGTAGGCGATGGGCGAAGCAACGAAGATTGAAGACAGGGTACCAACGACAACGCCGAGGCTCATTGCGAAGGCGAAGCTGCGGATGCTCTCTCCACCGAGGAAGAGGATGCACAGCAACACGAGCAATGTAGAGAGCGAGGTGTTGATGGTACGGGCCAGCGTCTGGTTGATTGAGTCGTTGAACAGCTGCTGCAGGTCTGCCTTGGGATGGAGCTGCAGGTTCTCACGTATACGGTCGAACACCACCACCTTATCGTTGATAGAATAGCCTATCACGGTGAGCACGGCGCCGATGAACGTGAGGTCTACCTCCATAGAGAACGGCATCCAGCCCCAGCACAGCGAGTAGACGCCGAGCACGGTCACGGTATCCACAGCCAGGGCCAGGGTAGAACCTACCGAAAAGGCCACGTTGTGGAAACGTGCGAGGATGTAGAGGAAGATGGCCACGAGAGCGATGAGCACGCTCAGGATGGCTCCGTATGTGATGTCCTTAGCCACTGACGGTCCCACCTTTGTAGATGAGATGATTGAGCCTCCCTGACGTATGTCGGGGTTCTTGAAGGCCTGAACGTCCTTCTGTGTCACGAGGTTAGCCTTCTTCAGCGCTGAGAACAGCAGTGTCTCGGCCTCGTCGTCAACGGTGGGTGAGTTGCTCTCAATCTTATAGTTGGTAGACACACGGATGGTCTTGTGGTCAGTACCCAGGGCCAATGCGCTTGATGTGCAGCCAGGGAATGCCTGGTCGAGCACGGCACGCACCTGCTCAGGCTCTACAGCCTTCTCGAAGGCGATGACGTAGTTGCGACCGCCTGTGAAGTCGATGCTACGGCTCAGACCGCGCACACCGAAGCTCACGATGAAGACCACGATCAGCGCAGCGAGCACGGTGAACGTCTTCTTGTAGATGCCCATGAACGGGAAGTGGACGTTCTGCATGAGGTTGCGTGAAACGCCGGTGCAGAATGTGAGGTTTGTCCAACGGTCTTTCTTCAGCTTGTGCTCGTAAACGAGACGTGTAAGGAACACGGCTGTGAAGAACGAGCAGCAGATACCGATGATCCATGTTGTGGCGAAGCCGCGGATAGGACCTGTACCGAAGTAGTAGAGGATCACACCTGTTATAATAGAGGTGAAGTTTGAGTCGAAGATGGCAGAGAAGGCGTTGCTGTAACCCAGCTGCACAGCCTGCTTGATGCCCTTGCCTGCGCGGAGCTCCTCTCGTGTGCGTTCATATATAAGCACGTTGGCGTCGACGGCCGTACCGAGGGATAGCACCATACCGGCGATGCCGCTCATGGTGAGCGCTGCCTGGAACGATGTCAAGATGCCGAGAGTGAAGAACAGGTTGACGATGAGGGCGAAGTTGGCCATCATGCCGGGGATCATGCCATACATCACAACCATGTAGAGCATAAGAAGCACAAAGGCGATGATGAATGAGATCACACCCTGCTGGATCGACTGGGCACCGAGCGTAGGACCAACCACCTCTTCCTGCACGATGCGTGCGGGAGCGGGCATACGACCCGACTTAAGAGTGTTTGCGAGGTCCTTGGTGTCCTCGATGGTGAAGTTGCCTGTGATTGACGACTGTCCGCCGGAAATCTCGCCGTTCACGCGTGGAGCCGAGTAAACCGAACCGTCGAGCACGATGGCGATGGCGCGACCGGTGTTGGCCTTTGTGAGGGCAGCCCAGCGACGGGCACCGTCGGTGTTCATGCTCATGCTAACCTCAGGCTGGCCAGAGACGTTGTTAAACTGGTCCTTGGCGTCGGTCACCACGTCGCCCTCAAGCGGAGCGCGGCCGTTGGTTGTTGTGACCTTGATGGCGTGAAGCTCATAGAAGTTCTTTGCCTGTATGCCGTCAGCGGGCTTGGCGCTCCAGAGCAGACGGAGGTTGGCGGGCAGAATCTGCTTTGCCACAGCCGAATAGATGATCTTGTTCACGGCAGCGGTGTCGCGCACGCTGGCATAGCCCACAACGCTCAGACCCTGTCCGATGACCTGAAGGCGTGAGAGCAGCGGGTGCATCTTCGCCATGTCGGCCTCGGCCTTCTTTGAAGCCTTGGCACCCTCGCTGTCGGTGCCCTTGAGCTGAAGCTTAGCCTCTTTCTTTGCAGCAGCCTTCACGGTGTCGGCCTTTGCAGCAGCGGTGTCGGCAGCAGCCTGCTCCTGTCCGCCGTTGGCGAAGCGCTGGTCGACCTGTGAGAGCAGCGGTGCTATCTCGTCGGCGTTGAAGGTCTCCCAGAACTCGAGGTTGGCGCTACCCTGAAGCAGCTTACGCATGCGCTCGGGCTCACGGATGCCAGGCATCTCGACCATGATACGTCCTTCCTGTCCCTCCAGCTTCTGGATGTTGGGCTGCACAACGCCGAACTTGTCGATACGGGTGCGAACGACGTTGAACGAGTTGTCGATGGCTGACGAACACTCGGCACGCAGCGCCTTCTCCACCTCGCTGTCACTGCTCTGAGCGCTTACCTTGCCCTGCATCTGCTGGGTTGCGAACACCTCAGCCAGACGATGTCCGGGTGCGTTCTTGTGGTAAGCTTTGATGAACAGTGTGATAAAATCTTTCTGACTTGTCTCCTCTTCAGCCTTTGCTTCCTTCATCGACTTAACGAAGGCAGCGTCGGTCTTGTGGTCAGCAAGTGTCTCGACAACGTCGGGCACGCTCACTTCAAGGATAACATTCATACCGCCCTTGAGGTCAAGGCCCAGTCCGATCTGTGTCTCGAGACACTTCTGATAAGAGTAGATTCCGAGATACTTCACAGAGTCCTTGTAGTCCTGCTGCGCTACAGGATCTTTCAGCTTAGCGGCCTCGCTGTCATAATATTTTGTGGCAAACGAGAACGACAGATAAAAGATGCTTGCAAGCGTCATGAGGACGGCCATTACAATTACAATTCCTTTGTTCTGCATGTTGATTTATTGTTATTTTAAATTTTTGTTTTTTCTTTCCTTTTCTCCTTGGATCAGCATCCGCATCTGTGGAGGTGGTGGGGTAGGTGCTCCCTTTCCATCGTGTTGTCTCAAGGAGGTTTTTGTCATCATCATGTCAATCGGCGATAGGTTACTACTTGACAACATGACACTTAGGCTTGCAAAGTTAATATTTTTTTCAGATTAAGAGAAATGTTTTGGCGTTTATTTAAAAATAAAGTGGAAAAAGAGCAAAAGCCAAACCCCGCGCCGCGCTGAGCGCGGCGTGGGGAATGTTGAATTTTGAATTTTGAATTTTGAATTGTCGGCTTTCAGCCGATTTTGAATTTTTCGATTTTAAAGCCCCACGCCGCGCGGAGCGCGGCTCACCCCTCCCCTTATGGCGGG
>ENA-ORMS01000766-ORMS01000766.1-human-gut-metagenome-genome-assembly--contig:-NODE-766-length-30385-cov-3.634817_pt1 | contig 30385 bp, 56 predicted proteins | sample MGYA00242104_ERZ508997 | MGnify/ENA primary metagenome ERZ508997 (study PRJEB26280, sample SAMEA2338704) | human gut metagenome | biome: human gut; feature: human-associated habitat; material: faeces... | reverse complement strand
TTCCCTTTGTAATTGAATAAGTTTAAGCTATTTCGTATTTTCGATTCGGGTTATTTCTTTGAATACGTGCAAGGACGTCTTCCTGTGTTTTCTCGTAGCCCACTGCTTGGATAACCATAGGATTAGCGTAACGTTTGCCATTATTCTTTAATGGATAAATAACTGCCACCTTGGTGATGTAAGTTTTTCCAAACTTATGATGCTTCATTTCGATTAACTTTTTCATTGCTCTTATCTTCTAATTGTTAAACTTATTTGTTGTTTAATTAACTGGTGCAAAGATAGTCATTTTTTGCGGATTGACCAAATTGTAACTATCTTATTTTCAAGTACTTACAATAGTTTAACTTTTAAACTTATTTATAGCCTGTTTGCTAACTTTTGCTAACTTTTTAATCGGAAGTATTGTAGTTTGGGGAACTTTTACTATCTTTGCAGCATGAATATACAGGAATATCTTAAACAATGCTCTGTTAAGTCCGTGGACGAGCTTACAGACGAACAGGTGGTGAACTATTACAAGGGGCCAGATATTTATATCGGTCAAAAGTGTGCTGTTCTAAGTGCTATTAGAGATTGCGGTTACAAAGGAGTAAGTAAGAATCTGATCATGGCATCTGTACGAAAAGCTTTGAAGACAGGTCAAGATTTCAAACTTTATTACGTAGATAACGAATCGGCTGATGGACCTCTAAATAACAAAACAGGATGGGTAGTAGAACCTTAATTCTACTACCTATCTTTTTGTTGGTAAGTTAGCCTTATAAAACTTCTTGTATAGCGTCATAGCTTCGTTATAAAGCCTTGGTAATACCATTTTGAAGTACTTATTGTGCGCCCAGTAATTTTCGCTTAGATGAGCTATAATCTCTGCCAAACATGAGAACTCACTATTAGCAAAATAGTCCCAATCGTGCCCAAATCCATCAATTCTTGCCTTATCTTTGCTTAGAGCTTGAAGGGTATCTGTTATAGCTCCAAATAGCTCATCCATATCTTTCTTTGGGTCACCATACTTGTATTTAACCTCCCAATATTTCCCTTCAATCTTCCATCTTGTCTTTCCTGCACTATCTTGATAGAAATTAGATGGTTGATTATAATCATCATAGAATTTCTTGAACAGGTCTTTGAAGTCTTTGCTGTTTTCCCAATTACCTTGCAATGCGGCTTTAGCGTGTCCGTATTCGTGATATTGGAGTCCCTTACGATACCATTCCGATTTTGCAAATCTTTCCTTATGGCCATCGAAGTCTATTCTAACATGCTTATATTTGCTCCAATAATAGGCTTTGTTCCCGCTAAGGCTGATACAAGGAACAAACTTGTCGAAACTATCGTAGAACTCTTTCTTTCCGAGCCATTTGGTCGGACTCAATCCAATACCTCTAAAGCCTTCCACGATGGTATGAGGTGTATTGAAGGATAGCTTATCTAAACCATACGCAATCAAATCTTGATCCGAAGACAGCTTATAGATATTGTACGCACCCTCTATCTCACGATAAACCCTTTCATAACCTCGGACATCAATCCTTGCAGTTTCTATGGTCTTGATATAATCATTGAAGCGAGGAATCCATTTGGTCGGAATGATACTCAAATCTGCCGTTCTCAATTCGTTCAGATGGGTAGCCGCTTCCATAACTTCCTTCAATCCGTTATTATACTCGTCAAGAAAGACCTCATAAGCCTTGCCCCAGCCTTCTGATAGTTGAGCTAATTCGACTCTTATCCAAGAATTGACGTTATCAATGTTTGGACCATACAGATTTTGCAAGAGTTTCTTTCCTGACATAACTGCTTCCTGGTCGTCTAATGCAGTCTCCAATTCCCAATCATCGAAATCATCTATTAGCTTCTTAGGCCTCAACGGAATAGAACGAAGGTCTTGCAGTTCCCTACGAGCTTCTTCATAGGTAGCCTTCAACTTTGTCTTAATCTTGCTCACTGGTTCAAATTGTGTAGGAGTGATATTCGCAAACTTCTTGGTTATACCATCCCTCCAATCGCCGAAATCATAGCTATAATCAAACTTAGCCAGATAACTTTTCTTTATCCTGCCGAAAGACTCTACAGCTTGACGTACCTTATCATCATACTTATCGAACATATCTGACAAAACAGAACGTTCACTATCAGTCATCATTCCAAAACTCTCTTTAAATTGATGTGTAGTGAGGAATTTTTCAAAGCTTGATATATCAACATCATAGGCTTTAGCATTTCGCCTTAATGTTGCTATGTCAGAATTATCTACATCTATGTTGTATTTCAATAAGTCTCTGTTCTTCCAAGCAAGCTTTATGGCTTTTTCGTCTCTGTCAGCATGGCGATACTCAGCCGCGTCCTCAACGGACAGGTGCCAATACTTTCTGTTATCCTTCAAGAAGTATGGAAGTGTTTCAGCTTGCCCGATTCGGCTACGGTTATTGCGTACCCAGTCATTGAAGTTCTTTGGGGTGCGAGAAATCATAGCTGACTTCTGAATGGAAGGAGAACCATAGTACTCTTCATCGCTCATCACAATAGGTACAACATAACACATGCAGTTAGGATGCCAACCCAGAAAGACAAAATCTTTTGGGTATATTCCCAACAAATCATCACAGATGTCGGGTGCAGGGTGGCGTTTACTCAACTTAATCTCGTAGCCCAAGATGAAGTCAAATTGTTGCCAACGTGTCTGCTCCGCTTTTCGGTAAGCCATGTTTATCTCGGTTCTTGCCAGACGAATAGAAGCGTATTGGCAATTCGCGCATGTAGCGGCTTTTCCGAACTTTTCTGTATAATCAGCCTTTAACGAAGGATAGTCTATCAGATACTTGCTGATTCGCTTGCTGAGAACAACCGCAGACTGCCCTCTTTCTATTGCAGTTGATATTGTATGCTCCAGCTCCTTTTTCAAGGCTTGAGACTGATACCATAGTTTCTGCGAAACAGACAACCCCTTATCAACCCTATTCTGAAAAGCCTTCAAAGCATCTGAATTAGGTTGGAAATACCTATTGTACTTATCTCCGCCCTTCTCAAAATCATAAGCACGAAGTACCTTTCTTGCAAGTAGGTCCTGCATGATGTTACTTTCTTTCCACTCATTTGTGGTTCCTGCATAGATGAGGTTATTCATCTGTGTAGCATAACTGATCATGATGCCATTGATGGTTTGTTTCAGTTCTGGATAGTCCTCAAACAAGAACTCTGCAGAACCATCATAACCGACACCATCTATAGCAGTAGCAACTTGGCTAACGATTCTATCATAAATGCTCTGAACTTGTGACACGTAGTTTACTAAGCGTCTGTTCAGAGCATCGTATGCTTTCTTTTGATTGGGGATATTTGGTCTCATTTATTTCGGCTTATAATGGTCGTTTACACATTCCCTTTGATAGAGGATAGCAAACTCCTCATAAGGGCAAGTGCCCAACGTTGGCTCTCCCGTAACACTAAGATTACGTGGATTGGAAACGTGGGCACATAATTTGCAGAACTGAGGTTCTTTTGGAATAGGCTTAACCTTCTTCTTTGGAGACATAGCAATTAACCTTTACCTCTACAATCGTCTTGCCATCCTTCTGATATACTCTCTGCTTCATGATCTTGGATTCGATAGTATTGAGTACATCTTTCTTTGCCTGTGCGAGAGTTTCCTTTGTTATCTCACGCAAAGCTTCTCTCATGGACTTGACATGATGGTCTCGCTTGTAGTGGCGAATGTAATTATTGTCGATACTATAAGCCTTGGCACATACCTTTGGCTCAAGAATTTCTTTCTGTTCAAAGACAGTTACACTGATAGGGTAGAGTCTTCTAGCTAACTTGAATAGCCAAATTGCAATTTTCTTCTTCATAACTTGTGCAGTTTATTGCGTTTATATTGTTTGTTCACCCAGAGCAAAAGCTGACTGCTGTACTGCCGCCGCTCTAAGTTCATCCTTCTGAATATCCTCCATCGTCTGCTGAGGGTCTTGCGACTGCCCAAGCTTAATGATAGATTCAAGCTGACTTTCCACTGGCTTACCACCATTAGCCTTTTGTCTGATGGTGATGTCGTAGCTCTCATCCTTAGGTATATAAGGAGTGATGATGTGGTCGCAGATGACGTTATCTATCTCCTTTTCCCATTTTGGGTTCATCACCTTCAAGAATGCCTTGATTACATTAAACTCTCTCTCAAAGAACTCCTTGAAAGCGCCCGATTCCATGCGAACTTTAAGATGTGCATCAGTGAGCAACGTCTGTCTAGCATCGTAGCCAATATTGCCAAGAGATTTCATATTCTCAAAGCTAATATCCGGCATTTGAGAAAGCATCCAGAACAATCCGAGAAGGGTTTTATTCTGACCGCTGACCGCTTCTTGTGATTGGTCCCAAGATACGTAAGATATATCACCATCATTCTCAACTCTCCATATACGGAAGCCTTGCCCCTTCTTCTCCTCACCAACTATTCCGCCCTTAACTTTTGCGATAGGTGCAGCATTATATGCAATCACATTGCTATTGCGGCTGATATTGTACTCAAACTCGCTTCGGATATTATCAAGCCCCTCGTAGATGGCGTGAGGTCGATGCAGGTATGCTCCAGGAATCTTATGGATGATGATTTCCTCACCGCTCTTAGTGTTTCCATCCTCATCAACTTGTGCAGTTACTTCCTCCCACATTTCACCAAGATTGCTTTTCCTCCAAATGAAATGATAGTTTTCTGTAAAGGTCTCAAAGAATGTTATCGTCTCTTTGTCGGAAACAATCTTGTCATACTCAAACGACATGGCTTGCATATCATCATACTCATCAATGATAGGGTACAATCTTACTCCATCCATAGGGGAGAAGGTTTTGCACTTTAACTTGTAGTTTGATTCAAAACCATATAGAGAGTTTGACTTCTTGACTGAATACCAAATGGTGAATATTTCACAGCTTGCGAAATAAGCTAGTCCACGCTTGTAGTTCATGTTGTCTATATGAGCACAATCGTAGATTTTTTCTAACGCTTTTTGAATTTCCCTCTGTATGTCATTATCGGGAGTGTTGTACTTTCTCTTAACCGGTATAGAGAAGGTAAATTCTGTCATTCTATTTGTAAGCAGTTTTTCAAGAGCAACAGCAATACGTGATGATTTTTCCCCATTATCCTTATCACGAAGGTTTGTGGTGTCTGTCATTACCTTATGGCTTTCTGGCTCGTAAAGTCCCAAAAGGTAAGTCCACGAAGGAACCACGATAGTCCTTTTGCGTAGCTTTTCTATCTTATGGCTGATAGTATCAGTTTTCTTCAGTATTTCTTCGATGTTCATATCTTTACTACTTTTGGTGCAAAGATACTAAAAATATTTAATCAACAAATAGAATTAGCCGAGAAATTTCATATTTATTTTCGCTTATAGAGCTTTTTATGTTTTTGATGATAATGAATAAAGGCGATACAAGCAAAAACGCTTATACCGCCTTAGATAGAGCAATAAAATATCTTATGCAGGAATTAGTAATTGTGCCTTTTCTTTGTTCACGATTTCTAATACCATTTTAGCTGCCTTGTTTACGTCTGTCAAAACAGAAACGATGAACTTTGGTTGCTTTTTAAGCTTGCTGATCCAACCATCTAGGTAAGCAGCGTTATTATTTAAAATGCGACTGCTAAAGCCTAGGACGTTTCCGATAAGAGCTGCTCCAAGCTCCGCAACCAACTCTTCTCTTGCATAGTCCTTTTCTCCTTTCTCATTCTCAAACCCTCTATTCAATCTAGACTTGTGACCTGTTGAGTGAACCATTTCATGTAGAAGGGTTGAGTAGTATTCCTGTCCATCCTCGAATATCTCCTGCTCTGTATTGCCCTTCTTAAACTGGCTTTTAAGAGGTGTTGTAATATCATCTACCCCAACTCTGTAGAAAGCTCCACTTGAATACTTGTCGTAGCGGATAGGGCAGAGCCACTTCTGATAAAGAAGCATATCATCAATTTTCTCGTTTACGTACATACCAGCCGTGTCTGTCGGCAACTCATTCTTATCTTTGAGACTGAACTTATCCTTCAACTTCTGCATCGTCTTAGGTGCTATCTCTTCGAGGTTGGTTTGGCTGAGGTTGAACACATTGTAGCTCTTCAAAAAAGGCTGAACTTTGCAGTCTAGTTGGGCTGATCGAGTCATTTCGTTGTAGCTGTCTTCTGTTATTTTGTTTCCGTTTTTGTCTTTGTACTGGATGGACCAAAACAGAACAGGGAAGCTTTTCTCTCCTTTGTTCACACTAGCTCCTAATGCCTTTATCTGATTGAAGGTAGCAAAGATAGGATATTTGAATCTTTCTTCGTCCATCATGCAGAGGAACAGGAAGAATGAGTTCATTCCATTATATTCACACCCTCCAAGGTTCACTGGGTTACCACCATAAGATGTGGTGAACCACCCCATCTTCCAATCTCCTGCCTTCATCTTTTGCATTCGTGAAATCATCATTTCAGCGAAATGCTCTAAAACGTTGTCTGTCTTCATTGCTCTTACTTTTTTATATGCAGTTATTATAACTTCTTGCCATATATTCTTGCTATCTCATCGTAGATATATGCTCCGCTTGTATGAGGCCTGCCGAACAATCCGAGAATACTGTTACCTACGATGACGCTGTTTGTTTTAACAATAACTCCGTTTTTGATGTGGTCACAATAAACTTCATTGCCGATATGGTAAAGCTCCATCTTGCGATTATAGCAATCTGTTCCAATATATTCTTTACTCATGGCGACCTCCTTTCTTCTGAAGTTGTCCCCATGCGTAATACATCTTATTGAAGTTATCTAACTTCTGAAGGATTTCATCCTTGCTTGAAAAAGCACATATCATATCTGAATAAAAAATACCATTATTATAAATCATGGTAATATCCAAGTATCTTTTGTTGATTGATACAGAGATAGTATTACTATGTGCTCTGCGAACCTTTACCAATACAGTATTAACTGCTTTCTTAAAGTGAATGTTTGTTCTGTCTAACATTTCATTGCTCTTATTGTGACTAGTTGGTTGGACCAGTCGTTACCTTTTTATTTACTTGATATTTAAGAATTTAGAAACCTTACTAACAATTCCCTTTGCTGTTGAACATGTTGAAGCGGTTTCAACTGCCACACTTTTGCCATCCTCCCAATAGGTAATCTGGATTCTCAACTTGTTACCATAGAAGCGGTAATTTACACACGCTCTAAGATTACCCTTTCGAATGTCACCTTCGAAATAGTTATAAGCTCCATCAAAATCACTTGTAACTGCTGCTACAACCTCAGCTTTGTTTGATACGTTTATTGTCTGTCTCATTGCTCTTATCTTTTAAATTGTTATTTTTATTTTGATAGTGCAAAGATAGTCATTTTTTAGCATTTGACCAAATATTAACCGCATTATTTTTCTTGGTTAACTTTATATAACTTATTGATTTCTAAGGTGTTAAATAAAACCTATTTCCCTCTGTATAGGGCTATTTCTGAAAAATGGTATAAGGATATGGATAAGAAAATAGAACAGCTTAGAAAGGCTTATGTAAAGTATTTAACCTTTATTTAACATAACTAATGTTACCGAAAATTACAGGAAGCTAATTTGACAAAAGATAGTCAAAAATGCCTTTTAACATGGTGTTACGGAGTGTTAATTAGGTGGTTTACCACCTTTCCTTGTTAGTAACTTCCTTAATTCTCGCACCTCATTCCTCAAATCAGCGTTTTCTTTTCTGAGTTGCGAAATGAGGTGATTATATGATAGCTCTGTTGTCTTATCCATATCACTTGAATTTGATGATGAAAAATTCATGATCCAACCACTTGTCTGGGCAAAGACCTTTCTTCGGCTTCCCGATGGTGATACTCTCAATCTCCTTCTCGATACGTGGGCTATCCTTGCGGTAGCCGTTAATGAAGAGGACGTGGGTGTAGGTTTTGTATTCCAGCTTACCTATCACGCGACAATAACCGCCAAACTCATCGAAAAGCACCTCACCGCTTTCGGCTTGTTGGTTTACCAGTCGGGAAGCCCAATATGGCTTAATCTCCCGATACTCCTCGGTCTTTTCGCCAGTCAAAATCATGTCGAACCATTGCTTGCTGACGATGAGGGTCAATATTTTCTTCTTCATTTCTTCTTTCTTTTTAATTGTTGTTTCGCAGCATTTATACAGTCGCTCATGGAACAGTTTAATAATTCTACACTTCTTCTAAGTTCCTTAGCTTGAAAAGGAGTAATACGAACAGACTTTTCTAATCTGTTCTTTAAATTATTAGCCTCCCATTTTGCAAGTTTTCTTGAAGCTTTTGTAATACGACTATCCAACTTGTCTGCTTTTACAGACTTGTTAAGCCAATAATGGGACGTTTTATTTATTGCTCCATTCCATATCTTCTTTGCTAATCTTATCTTCATAATCTATAATTGTTTTAACTCATTAATATCTTCTTGGCTTTCCCTTTACTTGTAGATAATCTCCTTTAAGTTCTACAGGGGAATCATCCCAGCTTAACTCTCTTCCAATGAGCTTCTTGATAGAACCTTTAGGAAGGTAACAGCAACCGGTATTTGCGTACCTCTGCCCATATAAATATACGACAGAACAAATCCATAATGCATTACTTTCATTTCTACAAGGTTTTTCTGCAAAAATATGTTCACAGCCACTTTTATCTACTGCTAACCAAGACATAACTATTCCTCCAACTTTTTAATTAATAAATTACTTTTCTTATCAAATGGTTTATAACCACTACGGAGATACCAAAATAGAACAAATCTATCAGATTCATCTTTATTAAATTCCAATCCGATTGTCTTCACTCCATTTAGCTTAGCTTGTTGCTCTGCTAGTTGCAATAGGCGTTGTGCAACACCATTTCTTCTATGATTATTATCTACAAAGAGTGCATATATTAGAGCATCAGCTTTGCCGAAAATATCACTAACATATAATGGAATAGATATTTGAACAGAACCAAGATGTTCTTCATCAGTTATTAAAATCCTGATTTCGTCCTTCCATGTCTGCTTTTGTATCATAAATCCTCCAACTCTTTAAGTGCCAAGACCAACTCATTTTGAATATGCTTGGCCATACCTTCACTTATTTTTATTCTTTTAGTTCCTAACATTTTAGAAACATTATTGATATGAATTATCGCCTTTTCTTTACTCATTGCTTATACTCCTTTGCCTTTAAGTATCTTCGCTTGAAACTTTTGAACTGCCTGTTTATAGCATGAGCTTCTTCATCGAAGTCACCATCCAAAGTACCAGACATAGCCATAAGGGATTCTGTTGCTTGAAAGAAAGCTTCAAAGTCCTTTTCTGTTACATTCATTTTTGCCATATTCTCTTCTTTTTACCCTCTCCCTTTTGCAGGAGAGGGTGGTTAGTTACTCTGTCACCATTTCAAAAGCTTGCGCTCGTAGGCTTCCTATTGTCATAGGCATTGCCTTAATTGCTTTTGTTTCTGTGTAATGTTTTATTTCTTTGTTCATAGTTTTACCTATTTAATGTTATTCATCAATTTCAAAACTCCATTGTTCCATATCAAACACTTCTTTTAGCTTTTCAATGACTTTTATGAAGTCATCTTTGGAACGTAACGCTGTGCCACAATCGCCAACTTTTGAGAATTTATAATGTCCCATATCTCTTTGTATCATTTCCTCCGTCAAAGGAACGCCAATATCAAATGCAAGGGAACGAGATTCACTTGGAATATCTATTGCCTTGCCATCTACATCTGTAATATATCCACTAATACAATGTGATGGATTATTGACATCTGTGTTGAGAATTGCCGAATATGCCTTACAGAAATAATGACAGGCTCCTCCACATAACCCGATAAAAGTTGAAATTCTAAAACGTAATACACGCTTATCATTTTTACGGATAGCCTTTGTAACATAGTCAATACTATTTTTACCGGGAAAATCTAATGATTGAAACCTAAACCCCTCACCAATAGTTGCCGGTAATGGGAATGGACCTTTAGTAATATCGTACCCACTTTCAAAAAAAATGTGCCGATTCAGCCAGCTTACGATTTCTTCGTCTGTTTTTCCAGCCGTTGGCTGACTTAACATAACTTTCTTCATATTATTTATATTTATGTCCTATAAGGACGGTTAGCTACTCTGTTACTTTCTTTATGCTTTCTGAAAATGTTTTGAGCCATTTGGTATCCTTTTCGGCAGCAACTACAGATTTATTATACTGCTCCAAATTATACTTCATAGACTCTATTAAATCAGTGCGATTAGTTTGTTTTTGAATCCACTCATCTTTAGGGATGATATTCTCCACATAAACATGGCTGCAATCAAAATCTAAACTATCAATTAATTGACTTTCCATAAAGTCCTTAACACCCTCGTATTTTTTGGATGGTGGAGTCCATCTTCTAACTTTGGATAGCATTGCATTGTATCTGTTTTTTAGAGCTACATTCTCTTTCAATCTATCCTCATTTCCCTTGATTACATCATTAACATAAGAAAGATACTCAGCTTCAAGTTCTTCCTTTGTCTTAGGGGCTGCAAGGTGTTTTTCGTACTCTGCTTTTGCCTCTTCGTATTTCTTTTTATAGTAATCACTAGGATATATTTTGTCTGGAATTTCGTATCTACTAAGGTTAGGATATTTTTCTTCAAATCTTAGGTAGATACCGAAGTTACGCAAGCAACTATTTGCAAATTGCTCAAATGTTATATCTTCACCATCATATATGGGTGCTGTAAATCCTGTTGGCATATCATTATATTTTTAAGTTACTATCTATATGCAAGGCATATAATAAATGTTGGAGTTCGTGAACATAGGTAAATTCAAAACTGAAATAGTGATTACATTCATTTATATAGTTCCAATCTCTAAGATTTTCACATTGACTGATTTGTAAGTCGCCATAAGTCACTCTATCAAGCTCGTCCAATTTGTCATCTAGTTCCTTGGAAAACTGATAGCCACGCTCTTCACTGCCAGCGTAAAACCAGCTTATGGATTTATTCCATCCATTCTTCTCCAAAATTGCGGGCACAAGATTAATAGGAACAATATCCTTAACCCAAGCACAGCTATCACCTAAGAGATAGCCTTTATCTCCAAATTCTGCACCTTCAAGGTTTTCTAAACGAACAACACCCTTCAGAACCGTTCCATCGTCAAACTTCAAAGTTTTTGATTGGTCTGATGATGTTACTCTGTAGACAACATCTTTAGCTGTACCTAGTGGTACTCCGTTTGTCATCACCAAATCTCCTGGAATATATAACTTATCCATACGCTTTACTCCTTAACTTCTTTAAAGATTACATTCTTGTGGTCTGAACGATATTTTGGGACACACTCCAATCCAGGTGATGTTGCGCCACAATAGCCATCTACTCCTTCAAAGAAACAGCCTTTACAGCCTTTTTGCTCAACAGCTTCAAGAGTAATTGTTACTCTTTCTCCGACTTTAGGCTCTTTCATAATCAAAATGCAATTCTAAAATCCTTACCTTTCAAAGTAGGTCTCTTTTTAAGGACGAACTTCTCTAAATCTTCAAAATCTACTGGGAAGAGTGGACAGTACTCGTATTTGAGAGTACAGATGAATCTTCCGTTGAGCATAACATCAAATACAAAAGTTTTCATTGCTTACCTCCTCATTAATTCTTAAAGATTTCATCAAGAATACTTCTGAAATTTGGATTATCAATTACAGCTTGTGCATCTTCTTCGTTTCGAAAATAGACGCAGCCATAATCTGCTTCTAATCTAGAATCCACTATCAAACGTCCGGGTCTGTAAGGCTTTACGATAAAGTATTTCTTTTCTCCTACATTACCCCAGTCTGGCTTCCAATCACCGTTATAAAAACTAGCGATGTTCATGAGCTTGTATATTGCCTCTAGCTTATGCTCACCCTTTATCGCTTCTGAATAATCACTTTTCGCAATCATGCCAGACCATACATCGTTATAATTGATTAATTTCTTTCTGAACATTATAACGCCAGCCTTCAAGTCGCTTTTCTCAACATCTATCTCCATTCCTATAGGAATATTAATAGTTATCTTTTTGCCTATGATTTCCATAATTATTTCTCCTCGTTAATTCCATACTCCTGCTGGAGTTTCTTAACTTCACTGATAAACATACCGACATTATCACACTCTATCACTTTCTGATGATGCTTGAGAGCATCCTCGATAAGATGAGTGCATTCTTCCGTGAAACCGCAGATACGGTCACCTTCGGTGGTGAAGAGATAACGGTTTGTGTTGAAGTAGGCGCACTGGCATAGATTAAAGCCTTGCTCTTCCAATGCCTTTCTTGCGGCAGAGTCGTTGAAGCGAAGGACGATCAGCTTACCTTGGCTTGAATAATATTTATTATATTTGATGCGGTCGTAGACTAAGACTGCTATTGCTGCCAGCCACAAGACTTCCAGCGTGACAACTGTGATGTTATTTGCATTCATGATTTCTTCGTTTTTAGATGAATTACTATTGTCTATCTTGGCGATAGAACTTTCTTTCTGCTATTTCTCTTTCTTCTTCGGTCTTGTAGAGAATCTGATTGATGTCATGCTCCTTTATATTGACCGATGCTATACGATGAGTTGCAGGGTCCAAGCCTTTACTGGCACAATATGCCTTGAAGCCTTCCATACCGAGGGGCTTCTTTGCATCTTCGGCTGCTTTTCGGGCTTCTTCCTGCTTCTTTAGTTCGTCCTCTACCCTGCCACGCTCTGCAAGCAGCTCCTTTTCGTAAGAGTCGAGGGCAACCAGTATCTCTTGCGGATTGATGGTAGTGTTGCCCTCATCATGCCTGTGCTGATAGAGCTTACCGAACTTACCTTCCATGAACTGAACGAAAGCGTAGTCAAGTTCTGTTGTGGTCCAATAGTGATACTTTACACAGATTCTTGTTGCAAGCATCTGTATTTGGAACTCAGTAACGATGTCGAAGACTCCAAGGAAGGTGAAGAGTTCTATCAGTCTGCCCTTGACCCATCCGAGCAGAGAGCGTAGCCCACCCCGCTTCTGAATGTCAAGCAAGGTGGTTTTACTCTTTGTGATAGCATCTGTGTAGGAGACTGGGCGAACGTAACCCGGCTTATCCTTGATAATCGGAACCAAGGATTCTTGCTGCCTTGGCCGTGAGGTTGATAGCTCGTTGTTGCTCATTGTTCTGCTTTTGGATTATTTCGTCATTCCAGCACTCGCCATTGAGATAAGTGAGTGGGTCTTTTCTGTATACTGGGTCGGGAGTGGAGGCTACGTAGTTAGGAGTTGCGTTCAAACAAGCGACCTGTTGGGCTACGGTGAGTCTATCCCATTTCTGCTTTGCTTTCTTCTTGCCACGCTTTTTGTTATACATGTTCCACCAATCTTCAAAGGAATCGTTATATCCATCAAAAATAGGCTCAGCTTCTGTAAGAGCCTTCTTTGATTCATTGAACAGTTCGGAAGGCTTGTAATACTTTCCAGTAACAGCATAACGTGCACCTTCTCGGAAAGCATCTTGCAGCGGTTCTTGGTCAGAAAATTCTTTCGCCGCTTTGATTATTTCCTTAAATGTTTTCATAAGCTTTCAAGTTTTAAATCAGTTATACCCAACCATCTGCACTTTCCAGTTCCTTCTTGCAATAAGCCAAGCCAACCTTGTCGTCAATTTCCGGAATAGGTGTTCCGTTCATGCCAGCAAAGTCGAGAAAGTTGCGGATAACGCTGCTTGCTTCTGCTGTAGTGAGAGAAGAAAGCGGCTTGAAGACATCATTTCCCTGCTTGTCTTTTTCTCCGGTATAGAAAGGTACTGGCGCTATGTGAAGCTGAATCTTATGTAAAGTATCATAGAAGGTTTCCCCATTCTTCCATGCCCAATAGCTGATCATGAAGTGAATGTATCGGGCTTGTTTGTCAGATTGCTGAGGATGGAACTTCTTTACTTCGATAACCTGCCTGTTGTCCTTGTATCTTTCAATGTCCTTGAAGAAACGTAGATATTCGTTTGGATTGTTGAGATTGTATACGCTCATATTTATTCTGATAATTACGTTAGATTTACTACAAGTCCTGCCTTGGCGTAATAGGTTGGAACGCCTAGAACTTGCTGGAATTTACTTACTGCTGCATCCGGGATGAGGTGGCGGGCAGAACCGTGGATGAGAATGATTTTACGGGCACAGTGCTCTACGTCACAGTCTTGCAGCCAAGAAATGGCGTGCTCCATGCTCATGTGGGATAACCGAATACGGTCCGCTTGTCTTCTTGGAGTTAAGCCATCTGTTACTGCCTTGTCTAGGATTGCATCAGAATAGTTGCACTCTGCAAGATAGACTTTACAACCTTGGATAACAAAATTCAGATTGTAGCAATCCGTAGCGAAGAAGATGGTGCCGATTTCCTTATGATGAATCAGATAACCATAATTTGGTGCATCCTCATCGTGCTTCACCCAAAAAGGTGTAGCACTAAAACCGCCAAAACTGTGGGTACATTCACAACCCAAAGTTCTTACGCAATTAGGGAAATGCTGCGATACATTAGCATTGGAATAAACTATGATTCCTGCTTTGGCATATTCCTTAATATACTTGGCATGATCAGAATGCCGATGAGAACACAAGCACGCCTCTACCTTGCTCGTCTTATATCCGATAGCCTTCTTCACCTCTTTCAAGGGTACGCCTGCTTCAATCAGCAGGATTTCTCCCGAATCTGATTGAAGGGCATACGAATTGCCTTGCGATGAAGAACCGATAATGATTAGCTTCATACTAGACTAACTTTTTACGATGGGTAGCAGGCTGAAGGTCTGATGATGCAGCACTGGCATCATTTGCCGGCTGGTTAATCTCACCAGTCTCATCATTAACCACGATTACTTCCTTTGCTTCGGCAAACTCCTCGTCTCGCTGCTGAATGGCTGTAGGTCGCTCATCGGCATTGATAATCTGCTCGGCATCAACAGAAAGCTCACCCCATGCTGAAAGAAGCTGTCGAAGAACCGTTTTTTCTGCCATGTCCTGAAAACCTGCAAACCATCCAAGACCTCCACCGGTGCCTTCAACGGATTGCTTGATAGCCAAATCTCTCAATTCCTGCCATGTAATCTTTGAGTACTTGACGGTTGGAGCGTAGGTCTTAGCAAACTTACATACCTCATCAAGAGACATGTACATAATCTTCTCGAAGCCAGACTTCTGCTTGAAATATGAGAAATATCCAACTGGCACGTCGGAAGTCTTTTCTCCGCTGATATCGAGCGCACCAGTTACCTTATTAAAACCTTGGAGTTCACCTTCATATACAGTTCCCTTATTGATGTTTGCATACTTGTTTGTACGAAGGGCGAGATTGATGTAACCCTTAGTTCCGATGATGAGGGTTGGAGTTGGGATAATCTGACCAGTCTTCCTATCTTTGTTGTTGAAGACTACGATGTATGCCTGCCCCAACTGCTTGTTGATAGGCAAGCGTAATCCTGCAGCCTTTACAGCCTCGCTCATGAGTGCATTAGGGTCACACTGTATCAACTGAGGATCAGAAGTGAACAGCTCCATCAAGCTTGTTGTGAAAGTTCCCTTATTCTCCTTCAATGTATTCTGCAACAAGGTCTGGTAATAACTGTTGTTCATTACCGCCTGAAAATTCTTTACTGCCAGCGCCTTCTGTGAAGGCTGCTTTGCTACTGCTGTTTCTGCCATGATTGTAAATTTATTTTTTATTTACTAAAGTATTACACATTATTTACTAAAGTATTACACATTATTTACTAAAGTATTATTCCATAACCGCAAGGGATGGATATTCAAACTTCAACTCAGCGTCTGTTGTCACGTTCAAACGTATCTGCTGACCGCCATGATACATTGGTCTGTTCACGCTCTCGCATTCATCGAGCAGCATTGGAACTGAGATTTCATTGTATCTTGCGAAGGTGTAGGCGATGTCGATTCCAGCATTCACCTTTGCAGCGGTGTTGAGTCGGCTGTAAGGCACACCAGCATGGTAGCACTCACAGAACGGCTTCTTCTCTCCATCAAGCGTAGTCTTGAACAGACTCCACTTCACATAATCGAAATGTCCGTTTACACGGTCTTCGAGCAGCTGACAAGATTTCTGATTGTATTCGTTTGCGATGTCAAGTTCCTCATCGAGTGCGTCAAGCTGAGTCTGATAGGTCTCCTTATCCTTGTTTATATCCTCAATGCGGGTGCTGATGCGGTCAAACGTTTCCTTTGTTGCAAGGAGTTCCAACACCTCATTGTATCTGATTCCAATTGGCTTACGTTCCTTTTCGAGTTCGGCTAGCATCTTGGCGGTTTCTTCCGAACTGGTCTCGGATGGCTTGTCGAGTTCAGCCTGCAAGTCTGCAAGTTCCTTCACTACCTGCTGATATTCTTCCTTCTTGGCAAGAATTTGCCCGTAGGTATCCGGAACCTCAGCATCAACCTCCAGCTTGTGATATTCGGCTTCTTTGAGAACCTTGTGAGCTTCCACTAACTGGTTGGTAGTTATCTTGCGCTCCTCGTCGGTCTTCTCCAGTAGATTCTTCAACTCCGTGTAGGTGTGCTGAAGCTTGGTGAAGTCTTCATCAAGAGCCTTCAAATCGTCAGCCTTTCTGTCATTGAAGCGCTTCTCTGATTCATTCTTGATTCTCTCAACGTCTTCTGCAGGGAGAGTCTGACCGCAATGAGGACAGATTCCGTCTTCTGCGTTCCAAACCCATGAGCGTTTTGCAGCTTCATCTATCTTGTCGTTGATTTCATCTGCCTTCTTCTCACATTCTTCCTTCTGCTGCTTGGCGTGTATATCGGTCTCGCTGTAACCGCTCATCTTCTGTTTCAGCTCGTCCACTGTGCTCTGAGCCTTCTTGACGGCAACGTCCGATGTGATCACATCACTCTGATGCTTGGTAGCCTGCTCGGTGGCGAGATTCATGGCGCCCTGCTCCATATTGCGCTTGCGCTTCTCGGCAAATTCTATCTTCTTACGGATTCCATCAAGTCTTACCTTGTCAGCACCGCCAGTGCGAATGTCCTGAATCTTGTTGGCAAGCTCCACCAGCTTCTCATTGAGCTGGGTCTTCTCGTCAGTCAATGCTTCCCAGTCCTGCGCTTCGGGCAGTGACTTATTCAGCTCTTCCAAGCGGATAGGCACGGCATCCAACTGCTCCTGCACCTCTTTTCGCTTGTACTTGATGTGGTGGACCAGCTTGTCAATATCCTGCTTCTTTAAGGCTTCAACAACAAAATCATATTTGCTGTTGCCTTCCGTAATATCCTCGGTTGTAATATCGCCTACAAGTGCCTGCAACTTATTGCGCTGCTCCTGCCAAGGGCGGTAAACGAAATCCTTTGTTGACGAGCAGAGACGGAAGACGTCTTCCGGGCAAATAGTATCCACCGTTTTCTTATACTCGCCAGCAGTAACAACTTCATCATTCACATAATACTTGAAGGTGTTTCTGCACTCGTCTCCCTTCCATGAATCCGTGAGTGTACGCTTCAAGACAATATTGCCCGGCCCTGCTGGCTCCGTGCCAGTGTAGAAGACTCTAACCGTAAGCTCCACCTCATGAGGAATCTCCTTGATGATGTTGTGGTCCTTGTCGAATGTCTTGATGTCGAGCGAATTGCCGCTGATGTCCTTGCCGAAGAGCGCATACATGATAGCGTTGACTATCGTACTCTTTCCTAATCCGTTTTTGCCCGATATGACGGTGATGTATTCACCGAACTCATATTCCGCATTGCGGATTCCGCAAAAGTTGAGAAGTCTAAGCTTCTTGAACTGAATTTTCTTCATCTTTATTTTCTTTTAAAGTTTCTTTTTCTCTCAACTCCTTATCGTACTGTTCGAATGCCATTGCGGTTGCGTAAGTGAATTGGCCGCTGTTACGCATGGCGTTCAAGATAAGGTTTTTCAGGTCTTCGGGTGACGCATGAAGGAAGGAGTAAGCCTTCGGAACGTTTCTGTCACCCATCAAGACAATGCACCGGAAGTGCTTTGCTTCATCCCCCATCTTATCAACTTCATCAAGTTCCTTCTTGATTCTGTTGAAGTGATTCTGTCTGATGTTCTTGTTGCTCATTGTCGTTTATGTTTATTAAAATATCATTTAGCGTTCTGTTGTACTTTATCTTTCCTGCCTTGAACAGACGGGAAAGAATAGAAGACACGTCCTGCAGTATCGCCAGCTTCAACCTTGTATAAAGCACTCCGCTGGGCTTATGGTGGTCATCGGGCATCATTTCTCCGATTTTACCGATGATATACTGCTCGTCCATAAGCTAATCGGTAGAGCCTAGACCGCTGCGAGTTCCGTTGACTGGTCCTGCTTCCAGGTTAGTGTCGGGGACATAAGTGAAAGCGCCTTGGCAGATGCGTGAGCCAGAAGCAATATAGAACTTGAAGCCAAGCAGTCGCATGATGCGGTGCTTCAATTTCCATCTGCCCGACTTGACAATGGAATGAACTTCTTCACCATATCCGCAATCCACCAACCCGACTACCTCGTCAAGGTTTTCTCTTACCTTGCCTAAGTAATCATGCCCTAGCCATTTCGGGAAATATACTTCCAGTAGCATTCCCCTGCCCGACTGCCCGCTTCTTGGCTGAATCAGCATTTTCATGTTGGAAGGAAGCTGTATTCTGAAACCAAGCGGAACAAAGAAACGGCTGTGAGGATAGACCTCAACACTCTGTCGAACAAAGAGATCATAAGCTGCATCTGTAGGATGCGCTTTAGTCGGGAAGCAGTTAAGTTCTGCATCCACATTAATTCTTGTGCCTAATTTACTCATAAAAATTATATTGTTAAGTGCTTCTCTTCAAGAAGCTTGTTTACTTCTTTCTGATAGAAATCTATCATTGTCTGATACTCGAACAAAGACCAGTTCTTGGATTCCCGCTTTGCCCGAACCTCTATCAAGTCAACTCTCTGTTCGCCAATCTGTTTGATAAGCGCTCTACGATACATCTGAATGTTGCCTTGGTTGAAGATATTGCAGGCTACGCATTGCGGCCGGCAGTTATCTTCACTGAATCGGGTTGACATGTAACGTCTAGACATGTAATGTCCGTTCTGAATTTCCTTCCAAGGAAAAACCTTGCCGCAACTGATGCACCGGCAATAACCGTTCTTATCAGAGTATTTCAATCGGATATATTTAGAGAAGATGGCATCAAGCTTATCCCTCAGCTTGCTTTTGCTGAGTCCTGCCTTTGCCTTCTTCCTTTCCTGTTTCTCCTTGGCTTTATCCCAAGGAGTTTTCTTTATTGGAGTCCTTTTTAGGGGAGTTTTTCTTTTCAGAACCATACCTTATTATTTATAATGTATCATACTCGCCTTCCTCTCTTCCCATATCTGCCGAGAGATTCTTGATTCGAGAGTTAAGCATATTGATTTTCCTCAGGCACAGTTCGAAGTGCCGGATGGAGCACCACGGATTGTGCGCAAGTTCTTTGTATATTTCGTTCACCCGATCTTGATAGGACCGTGTTGAGAATAATTTCAGCATACGCTTCTGTTTTTGAAGTTAAGATTAAATCCTGCCTATCCTCACGGACGAGCAGGGGGTAGATTACCAACTCATATTTCCACCCATTATGTTGCCGCTGCAACTGGACAAAAACAAATTGTTGAATAAATTATGTAAAAAATAGAGTTGCAGAAGTGGGACTTGAACCCACGACCAGTGCACGGCTTGATAAGAATATGCTAAGGATTTACACATATGTTACGTGCTTGCTCTAACCAACTGAGCTATTCTGCAATATACAGCATCATGCGCTACCATGAATTTAAGAGCCATGCTCACTGTCCGAGAAATGCAACTCGAATCTGTTTTATATATCAATTATGGCTAATCAACATCATTAAAGCTTGTTGCATTTCTAACATAAGAACTCAAATATATTCAACTTTTTCCAATATGTCAAAGAACAAATGCCCACAAACACTGGCAATGGGATTGTTTGAGAAACTGTTACATATTTAAAATGAAGGTGTTGGTAGAATGCTCGACCGCAACATTTCCTTATGGTTCGTGGCGTCTGAAAAGTATCAACGCAAACAACTATATTTCGCCACTGGTCTTTACCGCTCTTTTGTCACCGTTTCATTCGGACTTAATACAATAACAATATTTCAAAACTATGGAGGCGCCAAGCGGAATCGAACCGCCGACCTCTGCAACCTTTGTTGTAGCGCTCTACCGCTGAGCTAAGGCGTCAAGATCACTCCTATTCTCACGAACCAGAGTGAAGCGTAATAACTAAAAAGATTTTTTTAAGAATGAAATATAATTGTATATTATGCTTTGAACCCACTCTTTCAAAACCTCCACCCTGCTCACGCAGAGTGAAGGAAAGCAAACAAATAACGCTTAGAATTTTTATCTAAAAGCCTAACGGCTGTCATCATTGCTCTTCTACCAGTTCGGGGTACTTCTTTACGAGGATTCCCCCATATCGGTTGGTTGCGACATCACGTATATCAACCGCCAACTTACTGTTGGTTTTGAATGCTATTGCAGCATAGACTGCCGCATCGCAGCAGCCAACCGTTTTTGCTATTTTGCCTATTTTTGATTTTCTTATCAAAATTTTCGGCTTAAAAACTATTTTATCCATACTTTTTTATTATCTTTGCACACTTAAACTACTCAATGATAGGAAAACGAAGATTCGTTGACCAAATCACGAGTGCAAAGATACACATTTGTAGGCAAACTACCAAGGGTGTAGGCAATATTTTATATTATATTTATCTATTTACACATTTATAAACACTAAGAGATATGGAAGGATTAAGGGATAGAATCAATGAAATAAAAGACTATTACAGACTGTCTAACAGAGGGTTTGCGGAAGCTGTAGGTGGCAAACCTGCTGCCACAAACAACTATCTGAACGGTACAAAGGAACATTCTCTAGAGTTTGTTGACAGAATATTGCCTACCTATGTAGACATTTCTGCAGAATGGCTTCTTCGAGGTGAAGGCTCGATGTTTAAGGAAGATAAGCCCACAGACGAAGCCTTGTTGAAGGAACTTAAGCTGCTGGTTAAGGAAGGTGTAGTAAAGGAACTCCGTGACATGCTCCTGGAGAAGAACGGTGGCGTGATTCCGGATGATAGAAAAAGCGTTGTCGGCTGATACCTATAGATACGAAAAAAGCAGGGCACTAGGCTCTGCTTTTTCGTTACCATGTTATCATTCGGTCGTATTGTCTATGCCCACATATAAGCAAGGCGTCTCTTATCTTCTTTAATGACAGCAAAACGTGCCCTTGCTTTCCATTTAGTATGCCTTCCTGCTATTACATACTCAATCCTTTCGTTATAGATAGATAAATGAATGACCAAAGGCAGTTTCCTTCTCTTCTGTCGTTGGATATATACGTCTTTCAATACATACCTAGCAGCCTTCTTCAGCTTGCGAGGAATGCGAACCTTAAAACTTCTAAAGAATCTTCTTCTCATACTTACCTCGCTTTCTTCTTGATTCCATTCGGATAGGAAAGTAATTTTGTATTCGTCCATTCATATTCACAAAGCAGTAGTATATCCATTTAGTGCTATAATCACCAAGCAAAGACTTCTTCGAATATCGAATTATCTTAGCCTTGCGCTTGAACTTGTAGCCTTGGCTCTCCCAATAAGAACGAGCCTTCTTCATTTGTTTCTTAGCTAACCTAACTGCCCACCTCGCTTTCTTCTTGACTTGGTGAATATTGTTAGAGTGAGATACATACTTGTATCACGGCTATGCCAAATGTAAATACGAAACTCTTTTCATGAAGGACTTCCACCACTTCTTATATTTTCTAATACTAGTCATACGCTACTTCTTTCTTACAAATTCAATGTCATTTGGATAGACACGTTCTTTGCTCCATGTAACTTCTGAGAGTTCATCGAAGTCTTCGCTGCCATCAAAGATACCATCACCGAGAACCAAGAAAATGCGTTCCGGTACATGATTCATAATTTCCTTTTTCATACGCAATAGTTTTACTAATTAAACCTTCTACCTTTCAGCAGCACCAATCTTTTATGTCGCCCATCTGCATCTTGCAATTTCTGTAGAAGTTCTTTCTGTGCCCAATTCAATTTGGCTTCGGACAAATACTTATCCATTACCTTTGTCAGTCTGCCCTTGATCCAGTCTCCTTCTTGCTTGAATAATCAATAATATCATTCACTAGCTTAATGGCAAGCTTAGGCTTGAAGAAGCACTTATTCAATTCATCACGCAAGCTGGTTGCCATGGAAGCGATTCTCGGAAGCTTGTTGCGGATGCGAAGTTTCTCGGCTTCAAAATCACGAACCATAGCAGAATACTTGTTACGCAACTCAATCTCCTTGCTTCTATTATCCTCTTCCAAGTCATTCGCCTTCTTTTCGTACACCCTCTTGAGGTCAGCTTTCTTTCCGTTGTACTCGTTATCAAGCTTGTTTTTCCTGTCGGCATAGGCTTGTTTTTCCATGTCTCTGTCGTGGATGCTACGCTTTACCTCGTCCTGCATTGCCTGCTCAACTTTCAAACGGACATCCTCGAAATTAACATAGGACTCAGAAGACGCAATGGTGCGTTTGTTCTCATTAATCGTGTCGTTCTCCTGCGGAAGATTGTTCATTTCATCAAAGAAACCTCTTCTACGCAAGGTTCGTTCTATAACAGCCGTCTCCTTGCGAAGAACGACCTTTGCACCCTCCTTCAAGGAATCATTCAGCTTCTTCAATTCCTTGACCTGCTCTTCCAATTCTGAGTTACGCTTGCGTATTGCATCGTACTCAGATAAATCTACGTTTACTATTGCCATAATACTACTTTTTAAATTTCTCCTTCCACTCCTCGAAAGGCAAGATTTCCCTGCTCTTTCCAAACACTCTCATGTGTCGCTTGTAGCTGTTGTATGCTCCAGGCTCTTCATTGACTTCTTCCATACGCTAACCCTCTTTTATCTTAGCGATGCGTTCATTAAAAGCATCATAGTCCTGTTTACTAATCTCAATAACGCTCTGTACGACTACAGTTCCACTAACAGCTTCATCCCCAAAATGCTCTTCAACTTTATTGATAACATCCATGAGAGGATAGAACTTGATATTTTCTTCATCCCCTCTGACATTATTCGTAACCGAACTGACGTTAATTGAGCCATCCTTGCGCATGAAGGATGCTACTGCATAATAATATCTTTCAACTTCCATAAGCTATAAATTTTAACGATTAACTCTTTTTCTGAACTCATCAAGCGTAGTTGGATATTTCGCTTTTGTCTTGTGATAATGCCTATAGCGGTGTATCTTCCAAAAAGAATTTACGAAGTCCTTACATTTCTTGAAGGTGTAACAACAAGTACAATTCTTACATCTACCTGTCGTATGCTTCCAGCAGTATGCAAAAACAAGACGCTCTTTTATAAAACTTCCCATAAGCCTACAACTTTTCTAATTCTTTCTGCAAGTCATTAATTCTCTTCTCGATGTTGGCGATATAACCATCGCTCTCAGTCCTTTGACAACATCCTCATCGAGAAGGTATTCTATGTTAAGAATACGTCCGTGGCCGCACCTTTCTTCAAGGTTAACTCTTAAAGCCACATGATTGCTATAAAGTTCTCTTTTACTATCAGGTTTATTCTTCAACCCAATAGCTTTCTTTAAATCTTCTTCTTTCATACGCTATAATTTAAAAGCCCCATCCGAAGAGAGGGCAATTAGTTTACTTTACAATCATCATCTGAGGAACATTGCCATATACCGGCAACTTGCCATCCCACTTCTCAATCCACATTTTCTTCAAGATAGCAGGAGTAAGGGAAGCAGACTTCAACTCATTCGCTTCACGCTCAGCCTTTGCCTGCACAAGCATCTTCTCTGCTTCTGCTTTCTTCACGGCTACCTCGTTGAGAGCACGCTGCGCTTCCTGAATGGCTTTATTCTTCTGGTTGACAGCTTCAACAATCGAACTTGGATATTTCAAGCCGGAAGTAAGCTGCTCTAGATGGAAGTGTTCCCTGGATAGAGCCTTGCTAAGCTGAGCTTCGATGGATTTCTCAACCAAATCACGATTGCTGACGATTTGGTCGGTTGTGTATTTGTTCAGCTGAATGCGGAAGGCATCCTTCACATAGTTGAACAGAGTACCATTCACAATATCATTCAATCCCTTGCGGTATTTCTTGAACACCTTTGGCGCATTGCCATCTACCATTTTCAGAGAAACGGTAGGATCCACAGTAAACTCTGAGCCATCCTTGGCGTTGATGGTGAACGCAGGATAGTCGATTGTCTGAACATAGGTAGGGTACTCATACACCTCTTCAGTGAAAGGATTGTACCACACACGACCAGTGACAAGACTCACATCATCCACGCCCTTCTCAGAACCATAGAGGTTGACCAAGATACCCTCAGAGCCAGCGTCTACACGCTCAGTACAAGAGGTAGTTGAAAACAATGCCGAACCGAGCAGCATAAACAAACACAACTGATTAATCTTTCTTTTCATTGTCTTTCTTGTTTTTAAACGTTAAACAATTTGTTGCTATTGAGAACAATATCCAAAGAACAAAACCTAGCACTCCCACAAGGTTTAAGATGGTGTCTGCCTTGCTTACTGCCCTAAGGCTTAGGTTAAGAATCATAAGCGTTGAGAGTAGCCACGCTACAAACAACATCACTTTCCATTTAATTTTCTTCATAAGCTATCTTTTTTAGTTCGACTTTCACTTAAGGGCATACCCCAACCTTTTCCGCACTCCACTAGGAAGCGAGGATTGACCGACTTGAAATCTGGTTTTATATAATTATATATATTTACCTACTCAAAGAGTACCAAACATCAAAATCTTACCTAGATATAGAAGAGCCATTCCGCGAGCCTTCTTCGTCCCAGTGGATAACCTTTCGGTCGTGCGTTGCCTGTTGAGGTTGGTCGCTCAGAGCAGGGCTATAGGGATATATCTTTCTAAGTTAGGGTCGTTTTATATATCGGCAGGTAAACCGAAGAGGACGATACTGATGAAACCTCGTATGTTTTGCCAAAAAACTCGGGGAAAATAAAAATCCCCAAGTCGTGTGATGCCGACCTAGGGATTTCGTGATTGTATATATTGAACCTATTGAAGCAGGTTTATATATCGAAGTTCTCAAAATCAGTCATCACAATGACGAGTGCAAAAATACAACTTCGTGTACAAATATCCAAGCATTTATACAATCTTTAACTAACAAAACCTAAAGAAAGTTTATAACTATCTGATTCTAAATTACTTATAGCGCTTTTCTTATTTTAAAACCGTATAAATGTCAAAGAAAATTACAAAAAAATTTGTGTTATAAAAAAGTTTTCATTATCTTTGCAGTCGTAAAGTAAGTGACTGCTAGTTAGACAGTAAGATATTTTTCGGTGAGACCCCAACGGAATCACTCAGTCGTTACAAAATAACGTTAGAAATAGAATTTTATCTAAAAGGAATACGGATATAAGTCACTTATAATCAAGTACTTATCTCCGTATTTTTCGTTTAGGGGCGTTCTTGGTGCTAGAATAGGCTGATATTGACTGGTCTACACCTAAAAACACCTTGACTCTCTGAAAAACCAGGCAAATTAGCTGTCACGATAATAAATGTCAAATTTGGGGTGTGTTATCAAAATGTTATCAACTCCGTAAAATTATTTTATCAAAAATGGCTAGTATTAATTTAAGCTTCGTTCACAATCGGTTGAAAAGAGGGACTTCACAGAAGCCAGTTTCCATCGAATTGCGGTTCAGTTACAAATCTGAACGCAAGTACATTTCAACCGGTATCAAGGTCACTCCCAACCAGTGGTCTTCAAACCAAAACCGCATCATCAGGCACAAGGATGCTGCTGTACCCAACGGGCAGCTGGAAGCCTTTGAGGAGCGTGGTCGCATCGTATTGAACAAAATGTTGAAGGAAGGTATCACGGATTTGTCTCTGATTCCTGCGCTTTTCAATGGTGAGCAAGACAAGAACATTTCATTCATTGACTACTGCAAGAAGAGAATGAATGAACGCAAGGTGCATGATCATACCAGGAAGCGCTATGCTGTATTTATAAGATTCCTGCAGGACTGGGGTAAGATTATCTCATTCTCTGACTGTAACGTGTCTAAGGTGCGTGCCATGGATGAGTTCCTTCACAAGCAGGGCAAGGCTCAATGCACCATCTGCGACTACCACAAGTATCTCAAGCTGTTCATCAATGATGCCATGACAGACGGCTTGCTGGAGCAGAATCCTTACAAGTATTGGCAAGGGAGAAAAGCAGTATGTTGATGCTGTACAGAAGAGCAGTTCAACGACATCAGGAAGCTTGACCTCTCCACTCCTCATTTGCAGGCGGCAAGAGATTTGTTTCTCTTCCAATGCTACACCGTACTGGCTTACTCTGACCTTGCTTCATCCGATTACGCCAACTGCGCCAAGAAGGACGGCAAGATGTTCTATCATGCCAAGAGAACGAAGACGGATACTGATTTCGTGTTCCAGCTACTCTCCCCTGCTGTAGAGATTCTTGAAAAATACGATTTCTCGCTGCCAAGGATTTCCAATCAGAAATACAACGACTATCTCAAAGTTATCGGGCAAACGGTCGGGGTTGACCGTCTCCACTCACACATGGGCCGTGCTACGGCTGCTACGCTTTTCCTTTCAAAGGGAATGTCTGTCAATATCGTGGCAAGGGTGCTCGGTCATACTACCTTGCGCCAGACCACAAGATACGCCCGAACTCTGAGCAAGGACGTACAGTCTGCCTTTGATGCGCTGGAAGGCAAAATGTAATAAACGAATAAAGGGTAGCCATTACTGACTACCCTTTTCCTTGTCTCGTTCTCTTTTCTCTTGTATCGCCTTGCGGATATACTCGCCCTTCTTGTCTAGAAGGTTCTTGAGGAACTCCAGGGTTTCCTCGTCAACACGAAAGCATACCTTGCTGGACAGGACTTCTTCGCCCTTGCGCTTACCTCCTGCTCCTGCCCGCCTTCCACCCCAGTTAGGGTGGATGCTCATCTTCTTTGGCTTGCCCTTGTTGGTAAGGGTCATTTTTGACTTCAACTTACCCTTCACGTATACCTCAGCTACCAATGCGCCTGGAGTGGTGCGCAAGCATGAGATAACGATTGATTCCAGATTCCTGGCGTCCGTGAAGAAGGTTTCCGTCTCGTCAATGATTACCAAATCATCATACAATACGATTCTTGCCTTTTCCATACCCGTTTCCTTTTATATCAATATTGTGAACAGAAAGATGAACAGCACAAACCATTCCTGCTTACTCATTACTTACCTCCTTCCCCGTTAATGCCGTTGACGGTCTCGTCCTCGGTGAAGAAGGAGATTTTCATGTTGTCACTCACATACCCCATGGCGATAACGTTCTCCTTGCTATCCCTGATGATGCAAATATCCCCTCTCACTTCGTTCTGAGTCTTCAGATACCTGATTGCAGCGTCCTTCACTGCCAAAGGATTCATTTCCTCTGTAATCGTCTCCCCTGACTGAGGGAAGACGAAAATAAACTCTTTCCTGTTCATAATCCCTAAAATTCAAATAATTCCAACTGTGTATAGGTCTGCTTCGGGAGAAGCCTGTTGATTTCATCAAGCAGCTTTCCTGCTTTCCTGCAGACTGTATTGTTACTGTCTTCTGATTCCATCTGTCGTAGCAGATATTTCTTTGCCCATTCAAGGGCATGCTTCACGGCTGCTTCCTGCGTCTTGAACCAATCCTTGCTGCTGAGACTGTTTCCCCAGCATCCCCCTCGGTCTACCAGCATGTATCTGATTCCATACGTCCACTTATCTCTAACCAATGCTGTAGTGATTTCGATAAAGGCTGTATCCTTGCCAACCTTTGCCGACTGGTCGGGATTGATGCAAACACCGTGCTCATTGAACTTAAAACGCCTGCTCATACTACCTCCTTCTCTGTTATTGATAACTGCTCCCAGATATACTCATTCTTGTGTGTAATCTCGAAGAGTGTCGGGTGGTCCTCTGATACCTCATACTCACCGAAAAAGGCTTGCTCGTATGACTCCAGCACCTTCTGTTTTTTCTCTGCCAGCATTTCCTTAGCCTTGGTCTTGGTGGTATAGGCTCCCAAAACGTTTACCTCTGTGTCACTGCCGTTTCCATAGAGTTCTGTCAATACAAAAACTGTCTGCTTCTTCATGTTACTTGTCCTCCTTCTCTTCTACTACATCAAATGAAACACTATCCAACTCGCCTTCGTCTTCAAAAGCACCCATATCATATAGTTCTTTTACAAGACTTTCAGCACATTCCGGTGAAACAGCAGAACGCTCCACCTTGTAGACTACCTTCTCAACGATTTCCACTACATACTTTTTCATAATCAAATCCTTTCTTTTTCAATTAATACTGGTGGGTGGATGGTACATTGCAACCATCTGTAGCGGCTTAAATACCGCATTCACCCTATGGAAGTTTAACAATAACCGCTATTTTATCTTCTCATTTATCTTCTCATTTATCTTCTCAAGACAAGTGCTCTTGCTTACCTGCATTCCGTTCGCGAGATAATATCTCTCGGCAAATGGTGTCTGCTTGATGATGCAAGTTGTCTTGGCTCTGTATCTGTGCCCGAACTTATCTACGTGGATAGCGTCTCGGAAGCATGTTATTACTATCGTCATTGCTTAATCTCCTTTAATTTAAACTGTTACTTATTATTGTTAATCATTCTAGCGGCATAGGTTCTGCCAATAATCCTGTCTATCTCTGCTTGATGCTGATAGTCGGTGCAGTCTGCAAAATCGTCCTGCTCCTCATAGAAGCGTGCAGCGCTCTTCAGTTCGTGAAGGCTGGCTTTGGTATAGTCCCTGGCTGGATTTACCTGTCTGAGGTTCTCGCAAGTTCTGCAATACTCGATGAAGCCTATCAACTCCTTGCGCTCTGTGTCTTGTGTTCCTGCTCCTTCGGTTGCCAAAGGTAGGATGGCTGCTGCCATCACTACCAATGCTAACTTAATGCTCTTTCTCATTGTCTTATCTCTTTTCCAGTTTAACATCTGCGATATATGGTAAAGTGTGCTGAGGTTTATTGTCCTCGTTCGAGAAGAAAAACTTATTCAATCTATTGTTGAAGGTGCTCTCGTTCTTCTCTATTGTACCCGTTATCATTTTCTCGCTTATCTGTTCCGAACGCATGATAACGAAGTGGTTCTCCGCCTGTATTCCGTTCATTTCCCGAAATGCTACTGCCACAAGTCCGAAATCTGCCTGAAAGAACAGATACTGATAACCAGTGAAGATTACGTCAACTCTGTTGCGTGATGTCTTTGTTACTCTGATGATGTTCATACTACTCGTCCTCCATGTCTTTAGCGTCTCTGATTCTGTAACCTGCCAATGCGCCAAATAAAGCACATAATACATAAATTGTAATGTCCATAACTAAATCCTTTCTTTTAATTGTCATGAATTATAAAAATCAATAGGCTCATAATCTCTGTTTCTGCAATCGTTTCCTTCCTCATGATAAGGGCATTTATTGTCTTTCTTATAGTAAGTCATTCATACCCATACAAGATACTGCAAGTCGATTGCATTTTCCATTTCTGAATGCAAATCTGCGAGATAAACAGATATTCTTTGCCATTTCTGTTTCTTTATTAATTGATTTAACTTGTGCGGTCTCCAGTCTCGAACTGAATGTGCTCCTTTATTCGCAGACCGCTCCATGTTTACTTCTTTCCGAAGTTGAAGATTTTGATGAACTGATAGAAGGTCTTGTGTCCTACAAGGTGAAACAAGTCTTCAATGATATACTCCTTGCATTCCTTTGTCCCTTCTCTGTATACTTCCTGCATCTTCTCTGCTGTCATGTTGCCACATGTAAGCCAGTAGAAGAACAATGCTCCCAGGCTCTCGTAATCGTTTGAGCCATCATAGAACTTCTTCTGCTGCTCGTAAGTCTTGTTTCTTCTCTTTGCCATAATCGTATCTTTTAATTGTTAAACTTTGCCTTAATCTCTTTAAACTCCTTCAATCGCTTGTGCGCTATGGGAGTGCCTTCGTTTTTTGAAAGATAATCCTCCAGAAGGATTATTCTATCTTCAATAGCTGATGTGATATTTACTATCTCATCACTTGTAAGTGTTACTGTTCTATCCATTGCCTTAATTGTTTAATGGTTGATTACTCTTTCCACCAATCGGAACTTAAGATGTCTCATTTCCAAAAACTCTTTGAGGGTGCTGCAATAAGTGTTCATCGAATAGCAGTCTCCCTTCAAGCCACAGTCTTTAGCCACAGTCTCTGGGGAGGGGCGTCAGCCCCGTGGGGGCGCTGCCCCCTTATCCCCCGAAG
>ENA-ORMS01000760-ORMS01000760.1-human-gut-metagenome-genome-assembly--contig:-NODE-760-length-30454-cov-4.089838_pt1 | contig 30454 bp, 28 predicted proteins | sample MGYA00242104_ERZ508997 | MGnify/ENA primary metagenome ERZ508997 (study PRJEB26280, sample SAMEA2338704) | human gut metagenome | biome: human gut; feature: human-associated habitat; material: faeces... | reverse complement strand
AATAATAAGCTTGCGGGCGTGGCGGAATTGGCAGACGCGCTGGATTTAGGTTCCAGTGCCGAAAGGCGTATGAGTTCAAATCTCTTCGCCCGCACCACTTACAACTTAATACGCGGGTATAGTGTAATGGTAACACATTAGCCTTCCAAGCTGAGATAGTGGGTTCGAGTCCCATTACCCGCTCCAACAGAAATATCCTCCCGAATAGGGGGATATTTTTGTTGGAATTGAAATTGAGGGGACTCGAAGGGCGGATAAGGAAAGGCGCCTGTGACGCCTTTTCCCGCCCCGGGGAGCGAATGGAGCGCCCGCGCGGGCAGGGCGGAGCCCAACCAAGCAGCGAAATGAGCGGAGAGTCCCATTACCCGCTCCAACAAAAATATTCTCCCGAATGGGGGGATATTTTTGTTGAAATGATGATTGGGGAATGGGACTCGAAGGGAACGTCCCCGCTAGGAGCGGAAACGATACAGTGTATCGTTTCCGAGTTCCCCGGGCTGGCGGCGGCACTGCCCCAGTGCCGCCGGTGAGTCTCATTACCCGCTCCAACAAGAACATCCTCCCATTCGGGAGGATGTTTATTTAATCTAAACTTCGGTCGGTGTTCGCCATATTCTGGCTATTCGAGATTATCTACTGCATACTGCGCTTCTTCTGCCGTAAATTTTTCGCCGTATTCAGATGTAAGTTGATCGTATATTGCCGATTTAGACATGGCCAACGTTTTCTGGTATTCTTTTGCTTTTGCAAGAGCATTCGCGTTCCAATCCGCTGTCACATTGTCTATGGCATACTGGGCTGCATCAGCATCAAACTTTTCGCCATATTCAGAGGTTAGCTGATCGTATATCCCTTTCTTGGACATGTGCATCATTTCGCTGTATGTTTCTGCTTTTTTCAGAGCGTTTCTGTATTCGGTAGGAACCTTATCCTGCGGTTTCTCTGTCGGCACAGGTATGGGTGTGTGGGTATCTTTTGTAGCCTCCGTCACACTCTCGCCGATATTCTGACTCAATGTGTTTTTAGGCTGGGCACTATTCTCACTTTTTATCGTAGCGGATTTCTCTCCGACAGCGTTGCCCATGATACCTATTGCAAAAAAGCCAACTAAAACCCAAAACCACCACTTTTTATAAACCGGTTTACCGTTTTTGCCGCCACAGTGCGGACATGTTTTAGCACTGGCAGCAATTACTTGACCGCAGTGTTTACATGTTATAAGACCGCTTTTCTTACCCATATCGATATCCTCCTTTGTTTATATCCAAATTATAGTCTAAATAACGACTATAATCAAGAATAAAACTATCCCATAGAATACTTATATGGGTAGGTGATTTTATGATTTCTTACGAGCCATTCTGGGATACGTTGCAGCGCTCACAAGAAACCACATATACGCTGATTGTGACTCATCATATTTCAAGCTCAACAATCGACAGGCTGCGCAAAAACAAGCCTCTGAATACAACGACCATAAACGACTTATGCCGTATATTACGTTGTCCGGTTGAGGCTATAATGAAGTATACCCCTTCCCATGAGGATCAAGTATTATAGCAAAACAAGCCGTCACCAGATGGCTTATTCTTTTTGCGGGCCCCTTTGCCCCTTCCCCCCGCCCCCTCCCGATGATATAATTGCAATGTACGATGAGCTGCCGAAGCAAAGGCTCAAAAATAAATAATCACGAGAAAAGGAACGTTTAAAACACCCAATGGTCATCGACGTACACGCTCATATTTACCCGGATAATATTGCCGAAAAAGCGGCAATGAACATCGGCTATTTTTACGATAAGCACATGACTAACCCCAACGGCTCAGTCAAAAGACTGCTGGAAATAGGCGACAGGGCGGGAGTGGACAAATTTGTGGTACACTCCGCGGCGACCACGCCCCATCAGGTAAAAAGCATAAACAACTTCATAAAGGCATCTGTTCTGGCTCACCCTGACAGGTTCGTGGGCCTTTGCACCATACATCCGGGTATGGAGGACCCGATAGCCGAGCTGGAGCGGGCTGAATCACTGGGGTTAAAGGGTATAAAGCTGCACCCGGACTTTCAGAAGTTCGCCATAACCGACAGCAGCATGGGACCCATATACGACTTCTGCCAAGCCACAGGCTATCCCATACTCTTCCATACCGGCGACTACCGCTATCATTACTCCAATCCCTGCCTCATACCCAGGCTTTTGGAGAGCTTCCCCCGCCTCAGGCTCATATGCGCCCACTTCGGCGGATGGACCGAATGGAAAGAGGCAGAAAAATACATCCCCGGCACAAACGCAATGGTGGACTGCTCCTCCTGCTTCTTTACCATGACCGACGAGAGGATAATGGAGTTCATGAATATGTACGGTGAGGACAGGATAATGTTCGGCAGCGATTATCCTATGTGGGACGCCGGCACGGAACTCGCCCGGCTGCGTTCCCTTCCCCTGTCAAAAACGGCCCTCGAAAAGATCCAATACAAAAACGCCGCAGAGTTTTTGAGCTTATAGTCGCCCACAAAAAAAGTTGCAAAATTTGCGCAAGACGGGGTTGACAACCATTCCGTCTTGCGCTATTATAATTAAGCGCGCTGACGAAAAGACAGTGAAATGCCAAGATGCGGGAATAGCTCATTTGGTAGAGCGCCGCCTTGCCAAGGCGGAGGTGGCGGGTTCGAGCCCCGTTTCCCGCTCCATTTTTTTAACGGCTGCGTTTCCTCCTTTTACGCGGCCAAACGGCACCATAGCCAAGCGGTAAGGCAGCGGTCTGCAAAATCGCCATCTCCGGTTCGATTCCGGATGGTGCCTCCAAATCAGCTCCATCGAATTTACGATGGAGCTTTTTCTTTTCGATTTGATATACATGAATCCTGCGGCTTCATTGCCAATGCCTAACATATTCGGCACAAATTGCGGCTTCGGTTTTTTGCCGTAGGTTTATTCGGGAGGATATGATGAGAACATTGTTCGAAATGGATAAAAAGAACTACGACTCGAGCGGAAAAGTTTTTTACCGTCCGTCCGTTCGGAGCATTATCATTCGCGGCGGCAGGGTTGCAATGGTTCACAGCCTGATGTATGATTACTATAAGTTCCCCGGGGGCGGCATCGAGAGCGGTGAAACTCGGCATCAGGCACTGATCCGCGAAACTGCCGAAGAATCCGGCTTGTGTGTTGTCCCTGATTCGATTCAGGAATACGGCTGCGTTCGCAGAATCGAAAAGAGCGACAAACCGGGGATTTCGGTTTTTGTTCAGAATAATTTCTACTATTTTTGCGAAGCGGAACCGGAGCCGGGAGCGCAGAAACTCGATGACTATGAGGCGCGGGAACGATTTACTTTGGAATTTGTTGAGGCAGAACATGCAATTGATGTTAACAGGAACAGAGCTCACGGGCCAAAAAATCAAACAATGCTTGAACGCGAAGCGCGCGTTCTTGAAATGCTGCGTGAAGAGGGGTACTTGGATTAATCATGTCTGAATATATACTTGATTTGAGAAAAACTGTCGGGCATCGTCCGCTGCTTCAGGTCGGTGCGAGCGTTATTGTTGTCGATTCCGAGGGCCGCATACTCTTGCAGAAGCGGCGCGATAACGGACTTTGGGGCTATGCAGGCGGTTCCGTGGAGCTTGATGAGGAAGTTGAAAAAGCGGCAATGCGCGAACTTTTTGAAGAGACAGGACTTTTTGCGGACGAGCTTGAACTTTTCGGTGTTTTTTCGGGAAAAATCCTGCATTATACCTATCCGAACGGCGACGAGGTTTCAAATATTGATATTGTTTACCTTTGCCGCAGTTATTCAGGAGAGCTTACGCCGCAGGCAAGTGAAGTGTCGGAGCTGCGTTTCTTTTCCGCCTCCGAAATGCCGCCCGAAAACGAGCTGACGCCGCCCAATCGCCCCGTGCTGAAAAGATACATTGAAAGCCTGGCTGAGTGTTGAGTTTTGCTGCTGCGGACAATTATTGAACGAAGTATATTTAGAAAGACACTGTAAAGGGGATTGACTTTCCACCTTGGCGGCGTTATAATCATGCTTGTAAAGCTTTGCGCCTTTACAACAGTGCCGCAGAGAACATTAAGGAGGCATATATGCAGAACAAACTCGAATTAAGCCTTCTCATTGATTACTACGGCGCGTTTTTAACCGATAACCAGTGCGAGATGCTGAAGCTCAACTGCGAGGAGGATTTTTCCCTTGCGGAAATTGCAGAGCAGAAGGGCATTTCGCGGCAGGGTGTGCGCGATGCATTGCAGCGCGGTGAAAAAATCCTTCTCGAAATGGAAGAAAAACTCGGCCTTGCCGCAAGGGACAGGCGGCTGAAAGTTTTAATTGCGGAGCTTTCGGCAGAGGTGCGCAGGTGCACCTGCAATGAAACCGCTCGGGAAAGAATCAACACTCTGTTATCACAACTGACCGAAATCACGGAGGGCAAAGATGGCATTTGAAGGACTTTCTTCAAAACTTCAGAACATATTCAGAAAACTGGGCGGAAAGGGCAAGTTGACCGAAAAAGAAGTCAAAGAGGCAATGCGCGAGATTAAGCTTGCGCTGCTCGAGGCGGATGTTAACTTTTCGGTTGTGAAATCCTTTATAAACACTGTTTCGGCGCGGGCAGTGGGTTCGGATGTTCTCCAAAGCCTCACTCCGTCCCAGCAAATAATCAAAATTGTCAATGAGGAGCTGACTCAGCTCATCGGCGGCAGCGTTGTGAAGGTTGAGTTCGGGCCGCGCAAACCCTCTGTTTTCCTGCTTGCGGGTCTTCAGGGTGCGGGCAAAACCACAATGGCGGGCAAACTTGCTGCCTACCTTGCAAAGACTCAGGGCAAAAAACCGCTGCTTGTTGCATGCGACATATATCGCCCTGCCGCGATCACCCAGCTTCAGGTCGTGGGTGAAAAGGTCAATGTTCCCGTTTTCGAACGCGGGACGCAGGATCCCGTTAAAACCGCAAAGGAAGCGATTGAATATGCTTCCCGCAACTTCTACGATCTTGTTATAATCGGCAGGCCGCCTGCACATTGACGAGAACATGATGGACGAGATCGCCGCCGTCAAACAAGCCGTTAACCCGGCGGAAACGCTGCTTGTTGTTGATGCAATGACAGGTCAGGACGCTGTCAACGTTGCAAGCTCCTTTAACGAAAAACTCGGCATAACCGGCGTTATACTCACAAAGCTTGACGGTGACACAAGAGGCGGTGCGGCGCTGAGCGTTCGCAGTGTTACGGGCAAACCAATCAAATTCTCCGGCATAGGCGAAAAGCTTACCGATATCGAACCGTTCTATCCCGACAGAATGGCTTCAAGAATTCTTGGCATGGGCGATGTTCTCACTTTGATTGAAAAGGCGGAACAGGCTTTCGACGAAAAACAGGCGGAAGAGCTCACCAAAAAGATTAAAAATGACAAGTTTACTCTTGAGGACTTCCTCGAGCAGTTCCAACAGGTCAAAAAACTCGGCTCAATGGAAGAGATTCTCGGCATGATGCCCGGGGTTGATGCAAGCAAGCTCAAGGATGCAAAAATTGACCAAAAGGCAACCGCAAGAGTCGAGGCGATCATTCGTTCGATGACTCCGCGTGAACGACGCAATCCGGAACTTTTGAACGCAAGCCGCAAAAAACGCATTGCGGCGGGCAGCGGAACGACCGTTCAGGAAGTTAACCGACTGCTCAAACAATTTGAACAGTCACGCCAGCTGATGAAGAGATTTGCGGGAATGGGCCGCAAAAAATCAGGCAGGCGCAAAGGCTTCTTCGGCTTCTGATGCAGGAAAATGTTTTCCAATCTGCATCAAACAACAAAATCACCAACAGCGGGCTTATGCCCGATTGGATATTTAACAAAGACTTTCTATTTAATTTGGAGGAACTATCATGCTTAAAATCAGGCTTCGCAGAATGGGCGCAAAGAAGGCTCCTTTCTATCGTATCGTTGTTGCGGATTCCCGCGCACCCCGTGACGGTGCTTTCGTAGAGGAAATCGGCTATTACAACCCCCTCACCGATCCCGAACAGGTCGTTGTTGACGGCGACAAGGCAAAGCAGTGGATCAAGAACGGTGCGCAGCCCACGGAAACCGTTCGCGGTCTGTTCAAAAAGCACGGCGTTATCGACTGATGAGCGAAGAAATCATTACCGAAACTCAGGCTCCCGATATTGCGGCTCTTGTTGAATTTATTGCAAAGAGTCTTGTTGACGAACCGAGCGAGGTAAAGGTTGCCGTCAAGGCTGACGAAGCAGGCGAGGAAACCACAATTGAGCTTTCCGTTGCCAAGGACGATATGGGCAAAGTTATTGGCAAACAGGGGCGTATCGCAAAAGCAATCCGCACCGTTGTTCGCGCCGCTTCGGTAAAAAGCGAAAAGAAATACAGAGTTGACATTCTGTAACCGTACCGGAACTCACAAGTTTTGTCTATGGATTATTTTCGTATCGGGCTGTTTCTGCGCCCGCACGGCATCAAGGGTGAGCTGAAATTGCTCCCCTTGACCGATGATTTAAAACGATTTGCACGCCTTTCGGATGCCTTTATCGAGGCGCCCGAGGGCGTTTATCAAACAGTCACCGCGGAAAGCGCAAGGGTTGCCGCCGAGAATTCCGTGATAATTAAACTCAAGGGAATTGACACCGTTGAAGCCGCCGAAAAACTTCGCGACAAATACCTTTGCGTGGACAGAGAACACGCCGTAAAGCTTCCCGCAGGTGCATATTTTGTGAAGGACATCATAGGCTGTGAGGTTTTTTCGACATTGGGTGATGCGCTCGGCAGAGTGGTCGATGTGTACGAAACACCGTCAACGGACGTTTATGTTATTAAAGGCGCAAAAAGGCTTTCCGTTCCTGCACTGAAAAAACTGCTTTCAAGCGTTGATATCGAAAACAAGCGAATTGTTTTTGATTCCGAAATTCTTGCGGAGGTTGGACTGTTTGAGGATTGATATTCTTACAATTTTTCCCGAAATGTTCAGCAATATCCTGTCATCAAGCATTCTCGGCAGGGCGGCATCAAAAGGCATTTTGGAATTCAAAACGCATAATATACGTGATTTTTCGCAGAACAAGCACCGTAATACCGATGATTATCCGTTCGGAGGCGGGGCGGGCATGGTCATGCTTGCGCAGCCGATTTTTGACTGCATCGAAAGCGTCGCAGCCGAAGCTCCGGAAAAGCCGCGCTGCATTGTGATGAGTCCGCGCGGCAGAGTGCTGACACCGGCACTTGCAAAAGAACTCGCTTCTGAAAAACGTCTTCTTTTCCTTGCGGGGCATTATGAAGGCATTGACGAACGCGTATCGGAACTTATCGATGATGAAATTTCAATCGGCGACTATGTTCTGACGGGCGGCGAATTGCCCGCAATGGTCGTTATCGACTGCGTTTCAAGGTTCATTCCCGGTGTGCTCGGAAGCTCCGAATCAACCGAGGAGGAAAGCTTTTCCGACTGGGGACTGCTGGAATACCCTCAGTACACGCGTCCCGCGAATTTCAGGGGCAGAGAGGTTCCGCCCGTGCTGCTGAACGGCAACCATGCCGAAATTCTGCGTTGGCGGAGGCAGGAAGCTCTCAAAAAAACAAAACAGATGCGTCCGGACCTTCTTGAAAGGGCGAATCTGACTGCGGCGGATAAAAAATACCTGCAATCGTTGGAAAATGAGTAATATATATTGCGTCTCTGCTCATTTTTTGAAAAATTGCTCTTGCATTCTGTGCAGAAAAATGCTATAATTCTATGGTTAATTGGATGGTCCGCTGGTCGCAGGTCGGCTAAGAACATCTGTAAATAAGGAGATTACTATGTCAGACATCATCAGAGAACTCGAAAAAGAGCAGCTTCGTTCCGATCTTCCCAAGCTTGAAATCGGTGACACCGTTCGCGTATACGTTAAGGTCGTTGAAGGAAACCGCGAAAGGCTCCAGAATTTTGAAGGCGTCGTCATCAAAATGCAGGGCGGCGGCATCCGCAAGACTTTCACCGTTCGCCGTATCAGCTACGGTGTAGGTGTTGAGAGGACTTTCCCCTATCACAGCCCGCGCATCGGCAGGATCGAAGTTGTTCGCCACGGCGTTGTCCGCAGGGCGAAGCTCTATTACCTCCGTGAGAGGACCGGTAAGGCTGCAAAGATCAAAGAACGCATCGTTACCAAGTAATCAAGATTTTCCTTTTTCTGAAAAGGCCTCCCGACCCAAACGGGGAAGGAGGCTGATTTTATATCAATTTTGCGCAGGCATTGCGGGGCTTTGCCGCCGCTGCAAAAAGCTGCCGAATTCCGTTTCGCGCCGATGTCTGCCGCAAAAAAAGAATTATCAACCCGTTTCGGAGGTAAAACCCATGCACACGATAAATTGGTATCCCGGGCACATGGCAAAAGCCAGACGTATGCTGGAGGACAACTTAAAGCTTGTTGACATGATAATCGAAATTGTCGATGCACGCGCACCGATGGCTTGCCGCAATCCCGATTTCGAAGCTCTTTTCAAAAACAAGCTGCGTGTTGTTGTTCTTAACAAAAGTGACCTTTCATCAAAAACTCAGAATCGCGCATGGATAAGTTATTTTGCAAAGCAGGGAATCACAGCTGCGGAGTTTATCTCAACTCAGCCCTCAACACGCAAACGTGCAATTGAGCTTATTGAAAAAACGGGGGAGGAGACCGTTCGGCGGTATCGCGAAAAAGGCATTAAAAAAACTTTGCGCGCAATGGTCGTCGGCGTTCCGAATGTCGGAAAATCCACTTTCATCAATCGTATTGCGGGCGCGGCAAGAGCGCAGGTCGGCGATCGTCCGGGCGTTACGCGGTCAAAGCAATGGGTCAAAGTTTCGGACTATCTCGAGCTTCTTGACACTCCGGGTTTGCTTTGGGGCAAGTTGGATAACGAGATACTTGCAAAGCATCTTGCATATATTGGTTCGATTCGGGATGATGTGCTTGATATCGAGGAAATTTCGGCCCTGCTGCTTTTTGACCTTATGCGCATATGCCCGGAGGCTTTGACGGCAAGATACAAAAAGCTTGATCCGGAACAGAATATTCCCGAGCTTCTGCTGGAAGGCGTGTGCCGCAGCCGCGGGTTTATTCTTTCGGGCGGAGTTTTTGATACGGAACGCGGCGCAAGAATAGTTCTTGATGAGTATCGTGCGGGCAAAATTGCCGCCGTTGCTCTTGAAAACCCCACGGATAATTTCGAACCACAGCAAGCGGAGCAAACCGATATAAACAATGAAAAAGATTAACGAGGCCGAACGGCTTGAACAAATGACTCAATACGAACGCCCGTTCTGGGAACGCGGTATCGCCGTTGCGGGAATGGATGAAGTCGGGCGCGGACCGCTCGCGGGGCCCGTTGTTGCCGCATGCGTGATTCTTCCCCCGGGGCTTATGATCGAGGGCGTGAACGATTCCAAAAAGCTTACAAAGAAGCGCATGGAAAAGCTTTACCCGCTTATTACAGGCGGAGCGACAGCCTTCGGCACAGGATGGGTGTTTCAAAAGGAAATTGATGAGATAAATATTCTTCAGGCAACAAAAAAGGCGTTTGCCGAAGCTTACAGGAATGCTTTGGCGCATTGCCCGGGCGATTACGTGTGCAGCGACGTTTTTGTTGATGCCGTTAAAGAACTTGATATTCCCGCCGTGCAGCACAGCCTGATTCACGGCGATGCATTGTGTTATTCCATTGCGGCGGCAAGCATAGTTGCAAAAGTGGAAAGAGACAGATACATGATCGCCGCAGCGGAGAAATTTCCGCAGTACGGTTTCGAAAAAAACGTCGGTTACGGAACAAAGCAGCATATGGATGCGCTTCGTGAATTCGGTCCGTGCGAACTTCACAGGCGCAGCTTCATCAAAAAAATTCTTGCGGAACGCGGTGAATGCTGACCGTGTTGCTGTATACACCCGATTGGAGGTGCAATTGGAACGGCTGAATATTGAAAACGGAAGCAAACAGCAGCGCATCGGTGCAAGAGGGGAGCGTTTGGCAAGGCTTTACCTTCGTTTGCACGGGTACCGAATCCTTCAGCGCAATTACCGTGTTGCACACAAGGAGATTGATATAATCGCAAAAAAAGGAAGCACCGTTGCCTTTGTTGAGGTCAAGACCGCTCTCGATTCAAATGAGCTGCCGCCGATGCTGCGTGTCGGTTCTGCAAAAAGAGCAAACATGGCTTACGCTGCAAAGTATTTTGCGGCAAATTACAGGCAAAAGGCGGTTTACTATCGCTTCGATATAATTGAAGTGATACTTTCGGAACACAAAATCAGACATATAGAAAATGCATTTACGATTTAAACAAAATAAAAAATCCGTTATCGACTTTTCCCGCAGCTTTCAATTTTGTTGTTTGCTGCTTTTTTTTGCGTTCGGCACTTCAAATTTTGAACATAATATGGTAAAATAAATAAAATCGGTGTATGATGCGCGAACGTGAGCGGTGTGACAGAGGTCAGCCGGACGCATTCGGCATCTTACAGCAGGCTTTCATAAGGAGGATGGCATTCAATATGACGCCGACCAAATTTCCGACCGAGCAAATACTGATCGCTTCCATTTTGGCAACGATTGCATTTTTGCTGATCTACATGGTCTATGTAAGCATCAAAAAAAGCAGAGCCGTTCTTGTGAACGGTGTACGCGACAAATCGGACAATTTTCTTGTTGTGTGGACGCTGCTTGCTTCGCTGCTGCTGCATATTCTTTTTTCCTACTATATTGTCGGACACAAAACCGATATAGGCTGTTTCACATCGTGGGGAAACAAAATATTCAGAAACGGCTTTCAAAACTTCTATAATCCTCAAACCAATTTTCCGGATTATCCGCCGGGATACATGTATGTTTTGGGGTTGATGGCGCGCATAGCGGATCTTTTCGGTCACGGCGTTTATGCGGCGGACGGCTCGTACGACATATTCTATGTCACAATGATAAAACTCCCGTCGATAATTGCCGATATAGGCTCGGCGTATCTTGTTTACAGGCTTGCGCGCAAAAAACTTCGCTTTGAGGCCGCGTACCTTCTTATGTGCCTTGCAGCATTCTGCCCCGTTTTCATCTATGTTTCCGGAGGATGGGGACAGATCGATCAGATTCTTTCGATCCTGCTTGTAATAAGCATTATTCTGCTCAATTCGAACAAACCGATTCTTGCGGGATTTGTTTACGGATTATCAATCCTGCTCAAGCCGCAGGCTTTGATGGCGGGTCCGCTTCTTGCGATTGCATATTTCTGCTATATTTTCGATCCGGATTTCTTCAGTCCGACAGGCAGAAAATGTACGGACGGAGTCGGAACGCGAATCATGAAAACCGTTGCTGCGGTCGCCTGCGCCTGCGCGCTCCTCATTGTATCCGTAATTCCGTTTGCCGATGATACCATGCCGTGGTATTCCATTATCCTTCAAAAATATATGGGAACCGCTACTTCTTATAAATACGCAAGCGTAAATGCATACAATATTTACACATTGTTCGGAAAGAATTGGACCCCGATAACCGAGAAGGCAATTCTCGGGCTGACTTACGGCCAGCTCGGCACCGTTCTGATGGTTCTTTCAGTCGGTTTCGGCGGTGTTCTGTATTTCTTCGGCAGGAAAAAGCATTCCGGCGCGTTGAGTCTTGCAACCGCATTCACATTCGCCTCGCTTTTCACTCTCGGCCACTACATGCACGAACGCTACCTGTTCCCCGTGCTGCTTCTGCTGCTTGTTGCTTACATCAGCTACGGCGACAGGCGACTTATCAGCATGTTCATGTGCTGGAGCGCAACAGCGCTTGTGAACTGCATTGCAGCATTTTATTACAGCAAACTGCATGAGTACCACCTCTATTGGGATGAACGCCTTGTGTTCTGGTGCTCACTTGCAAACGTCATATTGTTTATAATATTCTGCGGCATTTGCACGGATATTATGCTCCGCGGAAGAGTAAAAGCCGATGTTTTCGCGGATGATGATGTTTCGGCGAAAGCACAAAAAACTGTTCCTGCACGAAAAGCAGAGAAATGAGAGGAAACGAAATGAAAAAGATAAACAAAAAGACACTCACTGTCAGCCTTGCAATTATTGCGGCAGTATGTGTTATTTTCGGCATCGTTCTGCTGCTTGCTTCCCCGAAAAGCGGAGGAAGCGCAAACATTGCAAACGGCAGCTTCGAAAGCCTCGATTCAAGCGGTCTTATGCCGAAGGGGTGGGAATACACATCCTATTTAAACGATACTTCCGTGTCAAACGCGGTTGTCGTGAAGGATGCTGCGCGCGGCAATGTCGTGAAGCTCACGAATGCAGAACTTGATGATGCACACTTCACGCAGACAGTTTCCGTTCAGGCAAACACGATTTACAAACTCAGCTGCTACATCAAAACCGAAAATGTAAGCGGCGGAGCGGGTGCAAATATTGCTCTTGAGGACCGAACCTGTTATTCGACACCTGTTCTCGGCACAACTGATTGGACAATGGTTGAGCTTGTCGGCAAAACCGGAAGCGGACAGTCTAAGCTCAAAGTCGGATGCAGACTCGGCAATTTCAGCAGCACGAGCATGGGCATTGCCTACTTTGACGATTTTAAAATCGAAAAGCTCACAAGCTACAACGGCGAAATTCAGAGCTTTGAAACAAAAACTCCATCATCGCAATCCTCGGATAACACAACGGGTATGAGTGATGCGGAATACGCCGCAAGAACAAAAATGATCGTTATCATGCTCTGCATTTACATCCTTTTGCCCATTGCGATCTATTTCCTGCTCAAGCTTGAAAAATCAATGGACAAGGCGCGCAAAGGCGATCCCATCAAAACCCCTGCGCAGCTTGCTCCGAGCATTTTTGACACGAAGCCTGTTATCCCCCAAAAAACGGATACAAAGCTTCACTATACAAAAAAAGACTGGATATTCGTTATTGCATTGACTCTTGTTTACGGCATTCTTGCCGTCACGAATCTCGGCTCCACAAAAGCACCGGACAGCGAATGGAAGGGAACGCCGGGCACAACCGTAACGCTGACATTTGATGATACGGTTACCATCGGCAGTGTTTGGCATGACGGCGGAATTACGGGCGGCAGCGGCTCAAAAGGAACGACCGTATTCAAGCTCACCGGAGACGACGGCAAATCAGCCGAAATCGACCAGCGTTTCGGAACAATGTACAGGTGGGTTCGCAACAGCAGCCTGCACAGCACAACAAAAAACATCACGCTGACAGTTGTGAGCGGCGAAGCATGGATAAACGAGCTTGCATTCTTTGACACGGCAGGCAACCTGCTTCATGTAACGGTGAACGATGCATCCGCAGCGGCTCTTGTCGATGAACAGGACTGCGTGCCGGAATACCCGAGTTACATGACCGGCATGTATTTCGATGAGCTCTACCACGCACGAACCGCATATGAACATCTGCATAATCTTAGTGTCTACGAGGTTTCGCATCCTCCGCTCGGAAAAATAATCATTTCCGTCGGCGTTGCGATATTCGGCATGAATCCCTTCGGCTGGCGAATCATGGGTGCGCTGTTCGGCGTTGCAATGATTCCCCTGATGTATGCGTTCGGCAAGCGCATGTTCAAGCGTCCCGAGCTTGCGCTGCTTGCGGCGGGGTTGTTTGCATTCGATTTCATGCATTTTTCGCAGACTCGAATTTCGACAATTGACGTATACGGCGTGTTCTTCAATATGTGCATGACGTACTACATGTACAAATTCATAAAAATGGATCTCGGCGACAGCCTTAAGGACACTCTGATACCGCTCGGGCTTTCGGGTTTGTTCTTCGGTTTGGGCTGCGCAAGCAAATGGATCTGCATATATACCGGTGCTGCGCTTGCGGTTATGTTCTTTGTTAAGATGATAACCCTTTGGGTAAAGGCAAACAAGATTAAAAATGCCAAGCTCACAAAAGCGGAAGAGGCCGATCCTGCGGTTGCGAACGCGAGAAAGTTCCCGGCACGGTTCATAAAAACCTGCCTGTTCTGTCTCCTGTTCTTCATCATCATTCCCGCTGCGATTTACTCGGCAGCATACAGACCGTATTACACGGCGCAATGGAAGCCTAATGCGGAGCAAACAAAGATTGCACGCCTTCGTGCCGCCGGACAGCTCGAGTACAATGAGGAACCCGAGGGCGAAGTTTTGACCTTCTCCGAAAAGGTCAAGACTTATGTGGACGGCGTTATTGACAATCAAAAATATATGTTCAGCTACCACAGCGGGCTCAATTCAACGCATCCGTATCAGTCCGCATGGTATGAATGGCCTCTCGGAAACCGCCCGGTGTGGTTCTATTCCGGAGGACAGAATCCAGACACAACAAAGTTCGGAACCATTTCAACTTTCGGCAACCCCGCTGTGTGGTGGATCTGCTTTGCAGGCACGTTGACGCTGTTCATCATGTTCCTGCGCAACAGGTTCAGACTCAATGCGGAGATATTCTTCATCTTTGCCTGCATGGCATCGTCCATGCTGCCCTGGATGCTGATTTCCCGCTGCGTGTTCGTATATCATTACTTTGCGACCGTGCCGATGATAATACTTGCCTCTGTATATGTGCTCAAGCACTATGAGGATAAGTTCTACTACATACCGCTCGAACGCGGCGACATGATTTCCGGCGGAGCAAAATTCGTTCCGAAGATCAAGTTCATATGGCTTGCTGCTGCGATCGTGCTGTTTGCGGTTTTCTATCCCGTAATCAGCGGCATTCAGGTCAGCAGGGAATATATACGTGCACTTGAATGGCTGCCCACATGGACATTCTTCGGCACTTGGTAAAAAATACCGAACACAAGCCCGATGCCCGTGCTTTCGGTGCGGACGGGGTGAAGAAGAAAATGCGTGCGGCGGACAATTCGACAGAAGACCTGTCGCAGCCGGCTTTTGGGCGGGCATATTGTTCGCTGCCGCGTAAAGGAGTAAGTTTCAATAATGAGTTCAAACGAAAAAAACGGCGGCACAGCCGCAAAAAAAAGCTTTTTCCAGCTGATTAAATTCGGCTTGGTGGGAATCGGCAACACGCTTATAGACATGGTCATCAGCACGGTGCTGAGCATCGTGCTTGCAATACCGTTTACGGGCGGTTGGACAGTTTATGTTTCAAAAGTTGTCGGCTATTGTGCCGGCATTCTGAACAGCTATATTCTGAACAGCCGTTGGACCTTTAAAGAAGAGCGCAGACAGGATGCGCGCGAAATCATAAGCTTTATTGCAGTTAATCTGGGTGTATTGCTTGTTTCGCTCGGCCTTATCTGGCTGTTTACCAATGCTTTGCATATCGATGATTGGTGGATGAGTCTTGGGCTTCCGCAGTGGCTCACAAAGATAATTAACGGCGAAAGAGCGTGCATGTTGCTTTCAACCTGCATTTGCATAATCGTAAACTTCATCGGCAACAAGCTTTTTGTGTTCAAACCTGCTGAGGCTCCTTCCGTGAAAAACGACGGAAAAGAGAAAAAAGTCAATCTGAACACTAAAGATTAAATGTTAATACTCGTTTAACGGCTTACCGAGTGAAAAAATCACTCGGTATGGCTTTATTCGGACAAAGGGGGAAATATGCTGGCAAGAATCACAAGTTATGGGTTGACGGGGCTGCTCGGCTATCCCGTGACGGTTGAAACGGATATAAGCTTCGGCTTTGCGGGTTACGAAACCGTCGGCCTTCCGGATAATGCCGTTAAGGAATCCAAGGAGCGCGTTCGCTCTGCAATATGCAACTCGGGCTTTCCTTTTCCAAATGTGCGGCTTGTTGTAAATCTTGCGCCGGCGGATGTCCGCAAGGAGGGTACGGTTTATGATTTGCCGATAGCGATAGGCATACTTGCGGCAAACGGGGATATCGATCGCACCGCGGCGGAAAAATGGCTTATAATCGGTGAGCTTGCTTTGGACGGAAGCGTTCGCGGTGTTAGCGGCGTGCTGCCGATGGTAATCGATGCATGCTCACGCGGATACAACCATATCATTCTCCCAAAGGAAAACGCGGAGGAAGCTGCTTTCATACACGATGCAGTCGTGATTCCTGTAACGAGTCTTACAGAGGCTGTGCTTTTCCTGCGCGGAATGAAGATCATCAATCCGCAGCCGTGCAGTCAAACAAATATAGACGACCATCCGAGTTTTGACAGTGATTTTTCATTAATAAAGGGTCAGCAGGCGGCGAAACGTGCAGCCGAAGTTGCAGCAGCGGGCAACCACAATATTTTGCTTATCGGAACGCCGGGGTCGGGTAAAACGATGCTTGCAAGAAGCATTCCCTCAATACTGCCGACTTTGTCAAACGAAGAGGCACTTGAAATAACAAAGATTCATTCCGTTGCGGGCATATTGCGCGGACGCGGCGGAATTGTGCGGGAGCGTCCGTTTCGTGCACCGCATCATTCGGCCTCCATTCCCGCGCTTGTCGGCGGCGGAACAAAAGCACTTCCGGGTGAAATCAGCCTTGCACATTACGGTGTGCTGTTTTTGGATGAATTCCCGGAGTTTCAAAAGTCGGTGCTGGAAGCATTGCGGCAGCCGCTTGAAGACGGCTTTGTGTCCATCACCCGTGCAGCGGCAAAAGCGGAATATCCGGCGGACTTTATGCTCGTTGCGGCGATGAACCCCTGCCCGTGCGGAAATTTCGGTTCAAGAATCAACCCATGCAGATGCAATCCGTCCCAGATTGAGCGTTATCGAAACAGAATCAGCGGCCCCATGCTGGACAGGATAGATATTCATGTTGAGATGACGGAGGTTGCGTATGAGGATCTTGCGTCCAAACAGGCGGGCGAAAGCTCGGCGGCAATTCGTGAAAGGGTTTCGAAAGCGCGATGCATTCAGCGGGAACGCTTTAAAAACGACGGCATAATGTTCAACGCGCAGATGAGTTCGAAACATATCAAAAAGTATTGCGCACTGGAGCCCGATGCGGAAAAGCTTATAAGGCTTTCGTTCGACAGGCTGCGGCTGTCGGCAAGGGCATACGATAGATTGATTAAGGTTAGCAAAACCATTGCCGACCTTGCGGGCGAGGAAAAAATTACAGGGGCATGCGTTGCGGAAGCCCTTCAATATCGCTCTTTGGACAGCAAGTATTGGAGCAAACTGTGACGTAATCGGCACTGCGGCAGCCGGACGGAGGGCAAATGGAGTATCAACAGGCGGACAGGGATTATATCCGATTGAGCGTTGCTTTTGAAGGCAGGGCGAAGCAGGCAAACGAACTGCTGAGAAATTTTGATTCGATTTCGGAGTTGTTTGAAGCGGTAAAAAACTTTGATTCCGATATTTTAACCATGATAAAACGGGAGCAGGCCGAAAAACTGCGGCTCACGGCATCGGATGTCTATATTGATGATTTCATTTCGGACCTTGAAAAAAACGGTGTTTCAGCATTGACTCCGAACAGTGAAGCTTATCCGACCGAATTGAAATATATTGCGGATCCGCCGTTTGTGCTTTATGCAAGAGGCAAATGCGCACGATTGCAGGCCGAAACGCCGTTTGCAATAATCGGTGCAAGAAGGTGTTCGGATTACGGAAAAAAAGTGTCCGCTCATATGGGCTGTGAGTTGGCAAAAAACGGCGTTACCATAGTTTCCGGGCTTGCCTACGGCTGCGACAGCCTTGCGGCGCAGGGAGCGTTGAGTGCCGCCGAACAAAAATATCCAACGGCGGCGATACTCGGACAGGGTGTTTGCACGGCAAAAACCGACGGCACCGCGGAGATTATGGAAGCAATAATCGAGAACGGCTGCGTGATGAGCGAATTCCTGCCTTTCACGCGTGCTGCAACGTATTTTTTCCCAATGAGAAACAGAATAATCAGCGGAATGAGCTGCGGCGTGCTTGTTGTTGAAGCGGGTGAAAAGAGCGGAACGATGATAACTGCAAATTGCGCGTTGGAACAGGGCAGAACCGTGTATGCCGTGCCCGGAAGAATCACGGACAGGATGAGCTTCGGAACGAACGAACTGATACGAAAAGGCATGGCGGAACCTGTATTCAGTGCAGAGGATTTGCTGTTTCATCTCGGAATCAATCCTGAGTGCAGCAAAAAATCAGAGCTGCGCGGCAGGGGCAGCAGTGAGTTAAAATTGACGGGTAATCAAAAGATATTATTTGATTTGATTGAATTGGGCGAAAAAAACTTTGACGAAATCTGCGAGCTTACGCAGCTCCCAGTCGAAGTTTTAAACTTGCACTTGACAGAATTGGAATTTTCGGGTTTAATAAAACAATTGCCGGGCAGAATCTATACATTGAGCTGATCCGTAAGTCGTATCACCGGCAGAATCGCAAACCCGATCAGGCAGAGTTTGAACAATTCGCTTCTTGTGAAAAAAAGCTGTTGCTGAACTGCCGCCGCGGTGCGGCAGAATCGGATTTTACTGTAAATTAACTGTAAACGACCAAACGGTCGAAGGAGGATTATGGCAGAGACATTGGTTATCGTGGAATCGCCGTCCAAAGCGAAGACGATTGAAAAGTATCTCGGCTCAAAATACAGGGTCATTGCATCGAACGGGCATGTTCGCGATTTGCCGAAAAGCCAGCTCGGTGTTGATGTTGAACACGACTTTGAACCCAAATATATTACCCTTCGCGGAAGAGGCGAAGTTATCGAAAAAATACGCAAAGAAGCAAAGCACGCAAAGCATATCGTGCTTGCAACCGACCCTGATCGCGAGGGAGAAGCGATTTCGTGGCATCTTGCAAAAATGTTGAAGCTGGATGAAAACGAGCCCTGTCGTGTTGTGTTTAACGAAATCACAAAGACAGTCATTCAAAAGGCGGTCAAAAATCCGCGATGCATTGACAGAAACCTTGTTGATGCGCAGCAGGCGCGGCGCGTGCTTGACCGTTTGCTCGGCTACAAAATCAGCCCGCTGCTTTGGGCAAAGGTTCGAAGAGGACTTTCGGCGGGCCGTGTGCAGTCTGTTACGACAAAACTCATCTGCGACAGAGAGCGCGAGATACTTGATTTCGTGCCGAAAGAGTATTGGACGGTCACAGTAAAACTTCATCTTGCCAAGCGTACATTCGAGGCCAAATTCTATGGTTTTGACGGCAAAAAGACGGAGCTTCAGACGGAAGCCGATGCAATGCGCGTTGCGGATTTGTCCACAGGAGCGGTTTATTGCGTTGCGGACATCAAAACAGCAAAAAAAACACGTCATGCGCCTGCACCGTACACAACGAGCAGCATGCTTCAGGATGCATCGAACCGCGCTTCAATGCCGCCGAAGCGAACCATGCTTTGCGCTCAGCAGCTCTATGAGGGCGTTGATATCGGCACCAAGGGCAGCGTTGGTTTGATTACGTATATGCGTACGGATTCGGTTCGAATTTCCGCCGAAGCGCAGCAGAGTGCGAGAGAATACATTGCGACAGCGTTCGGCGCAGCTTACGTACCCGAAAAGCCCAATGTTTTTAAGGGCAGAGCGGGTTCCCAGGATGCGCATGAGGCAATTCGTCCGACCGATGTGAAAAACACGCCCGCATCGGTGAAACAGTATCTCGAACCGGGACAATATAAACTTTACAAACTGATTTATGAACGTTTCCTTGCAAGCCAGATGAGTGATGCGCTTTACGAAACTTCAACTGTTACGCTTGAAACGCAGACTCAGCCGAAATGCACATATCGAACCAACAGTTCAAAAAAAATCTTTGACGGATTCACGGCGGTTTATTCCGTTTCGAACCCGTCGCAGGATGACGGCATAGGCGAAAAGGACACGACCCTTCCCGCTATGGAAGTCGGCAGTGAACCTAAGTTTGTTTCTCTGAACCCGAAGCAGAACTTTACCGAACCGCCTTCAAGATACACCGAAGCATCCCTTGTGAAAACTCTTGAAGAGCTGGGAATCGGCAGGCCGAGCACGTATTCCCCGACAATTTCGACAATTATCGACAGAGGGTACGTAGAAAAAGAAAAGAAACAGCTTGTGCCCACCGATCTCGGGTTCGTTGTGAACAAAGTTATGGAGGATAATTTCCGCAATATTGTTGACGTCAAGTTCACGGCGGATATGGAGTCACGATTGGACTCAGTGGAGGAAGGCAAGGAACGCTGGCAAAATCTGATTGAAGATTTCTATCCTCCGTTTGAAGAATCTCTTGAAGAGGCATTCAAGACCGTTGAGCGTATTGAAATTCCCGATGAGGTTTCGGATATCCCCTGCGATAAATGCGGCGCAATGATGGTATATAAAACAGGCAGATTCGGAAGGTTCCTTGCCTGCCCGAATTATCCGGAGTGCAAAAACACAAAGCCCATTGTTGAAAAAGTCGGCGTGAAATGCCCCAAATGCGGCGGGGAAATAATCAAGCGCAAGGGCAAAAAAGGCAGAGTATTTTACGGCTGCGAGAATTATCCGGAGTGTGATTACGTATCGTGGTATCTGCCGACAGGCAAACCGTGCCCGCGCTGCGGAAGGATGACCGTGTGGAAAATGGGCCCGAACGGACGCTATATTGTCTGTTCCGAAAAGGAATGCGGCTTTGTTGTTCCGAGCGGAGAGATTAAAAACACTTATCCCGACCTTGCGGATAAAGCGGAGGCACGGGACTGAAAAGGGAGTTATTTCATTTCCCGGTGATTTCGCAAGAGCAAGAAGGGGAGATGAATTATTCTTAGTGCAGCATGATGCCGACAGGCATAAAAACATCAAACGCGAACAAGGAGGAGGAAAGCAATGAAATCGGTTTCTGTTATCGGCGGAGGATTGGCCGGCTGTGAGGCGGCGTATGTGATTGCCGAAAGCGGCATACACGTCAACCTTTTTGAAATGAAGCCGGGCAAGCATTCGCCTGCACACAAAACTGATGACCTATGCGAATTGGTTTGCTCGAACTCGCTTCGCTCAGATAAGCTGGATAATGCCGTCGGCCTCTTGAAAGAAGAACTTCGTCGAATGGATTCTCTTGTAATGAGAATTGCGGACGAAACGCGCGTTCCGGCGGGCGGTGCGCTCGCGGTGGATCGCACTGATTTTTCAAAACGAATCACGGAAGAGCTAAAAAAACATCCGAATATTGAGCTCATTTCCCGGGAAATAACGGAAATCCCGACTGAACCTGCGGTAATTGCCACAGGGCCGCTTACAGACGGTGCTTTGATGGGAAACATTGAAAACCTGCTTGGAGACAGCCTGCATTTCTTTGATGCGGCTGCTCCGATCGTAACGCTCGAATCGCTTGATATGAATCGGATAAGCAGAGCCTCGCGTTACGGACGCGGCAGTGATTATCTGAATTGCCCTATGACAATGCGTGAGTATTACGAATTCGTGCGCGCGCTGGTTTCGGCGGAAACCGCTCCGCTGCACGAGTTTGAAACCGTCAACGTTTTTGAAGGGTGTATGCCGGTTGAAGTCATGGCAAAACGTGGCGACCTGACCCTTGCATACGGACCGCTGAAGCCCGTCGGTCTTGCAGAATGCACTGCAAGCGACGGCAAAAAACCGTTTGCCGTTGTGCAGCTCAGACAGGATAACTCCGAGGGCACGCTTTTTAACATCGTGGGATTTCAAACCAATCTCAGGTTCGGCGAGCAGAAGCGCGTTTTCGGAATGATTCCCGGGCTTGCGAATGCGGAATATGTGCGTTACGGCGTTATGCACAGAAATTCCTTCCTCCAATCCCCGAAACATCTGACTCCTTTTTACTCCCTGCGTGAGCGTGAGGATTTGTTCTTTGCGGGGCAGCTCACCGGCGTTGAGGGCTATGTTGAAAGTGCTTCATCCGGGCTTGCTGCGGGAATCAATCTGGCACGGCTTGTAAACAATCGACCGCAAATCGATTTTACAAGACGAACGGCAATCGGAGCACTTGCACATTACGTAAGTGAATATAACGGAAGCAGCTTCCAGCCGATGAATGCGAACTTCGGCATTATGGAAACCTTACCGGATGCGCCGCGCGACAAACGCCGCCGTTTCGAGGCACTTTCGCAGCGTGCGCTGCAAACGGTTGACAGCATTGCGGCCGAACTGAAACAACAGGAAAAATGATAAAGGCTTGAGTTGATGCGCCAAAAGGCCGGCATCGAACATGAAAAGCTGCAATAATATGTTTTGAATCGGAAAATTAAAGAGGAAACAAAATGGACATAAAAGGAACAACCATTGTTGCCGTGCAAAAAGACGGCAAATGCGCTCTTGCGGGTGACGGACAGGTCACTCTCGGCGAAGCAACAATAATGAAACACACGGCGCGAAAGGTTCGCCGCATATATAACGACAGCGTTGTTGTCGGTTTTGCGGGCGGCGTTGCGGATGCATTCACGCTTTGCGAAAGATTTGAAGCCAAACTGACCATGTACGGCGGAAGTTTGCGCCGTGCGGCCGTTGCGCTTGCTCAGGATTGGCGCAGCGATAAGGTCATGCGCAAGCTTGAAGCATTGCTTATCTGTGCAAATGCTTCCGACCTGCTTATTGTGTCCGGCACGGGCGAGGTTATTGAACCCGATGACGGCATTGCCGCAATCGGCAGCGGCGGCATGTATGCGCTTGCCGCGGCGCGCGCACTGAAGGAAAATACCGAGCTTCCCGCGGTTGAAATTGCGGAAAAGGCTCTCAGAATTGCCTCCGGCATCTGCGTGTACACAAATTCCAACATTGTCACGGAAGAGGTGTAAAGATGAACGTATTGACTCCGAAACAAACAGTTGAACAGCTTGATAAGTACATTATCGGACAGGACGAAGCAAAGCGCACCGTTGCGATCGCGTTGCGCAACAGGTATCGCCGCAGCCGCCTTCCCGAGGAAATGCGCGAGGAAATCATCCCGAAAAATATCATTATGGTCGGCCCGACGGGCGTCGGAAAAACAGAAATTGCCCGCAGGCTTGCGAAGCTTGTGGATGCCCCGTTTGTGAAGGTTGAAGCAACAAAGTTCACCGAAGTCGGCTATGTCGGGCGCGATGTTGATTCCATGATTCGCGACCTTGTGGAGGCTTCCATTCGCCTTGTGAAAGCAAAACGCACAGAGGAAGTCAGGCTTGCAGCCGATGCTGCTGCCGAGAAACGCATTGTGGATATCCTTTGCGGAAAGCCCGCAAAGCAGACTCCGAACCCTGCGGACAGCTTTTCCGACGGGCTTGCAAAGCTGTTCGGTTCGCTGACTCCCGGCGGCGAGACAGGAGTTGCGGTTAAAAAGAATGAGCCGACAGAGGAACAGACGGCGGAGCATATCTCCAAACGAAACAAAATAATCAGCGATTTGCAGGCCGGTCGGCTTGAGGATGAAATGATCGAAATCGAGGTTGCGGAAACCGCAACAGGCAACGATACCATGCTTGCAATGGGAATAGATCTGAATCTGAATGAAATGTTCGGCGGAGTTCTTCCCAAAAAGACAAAAGCACGCAAAGTAACGGTTCGCGATGCAAGGCGCATTCTTTCAAATGAAGAATCGGAAAAACTTGTTGACATGGATGCGGTCGTGCGCGATGCAATAGACAAAGCGGAGCAGGACGGCATTGTTTTCATCGATGAAATAGACAAGATTGCCGCAAAGGGCGCGGGCAGCGGCCCCGATGTTTCCCGAGAGGGCGTACAAAGGGACATCCTGCCGATAGTCGAGGGCTCTGTCGTTTCAACCAAATACGGCCCCGTGCGCACGAACTATATGCTGTTTATCGCAGCGGGTGCGTTCCATGTTTCGAAGATAAACGACCTGATTCCGGAGCTTCAGGGGCGTTTTCCGATCGTTGTGAAGCTCAATGCGCTCACAACGGATGATTACGAGCGGATACTGACCGCTCCGCAGAACGCAATAACAAAACAGTATGCCGCATTGCTTGAAACGGATAATATCCGAATCGAGTTCAAACAGGAGGCTCTCCGCGCCGTTGCGGAAGCGGCTTTCCACGCAAACGAAACCGGTGAGAATATCGGTGCGCGGCGTTTGCACACAATAATTGAGAATCTTCTTGAGGATATTTCCTTTAATGCAACGGGAGATCACCCGATGATCGATGTTGTGATCGATGAAAAATACGTTTCCGAACGTATTTCCCGAAATAATGCCGATGATATGAATAGGTATATCATCTGAAAGGAACACTATCCCAAAAGGTATAAATTCTACCCGAAGGAGGAAGCAAGTTGTGAAGTTTTTGAAAAAAAACAAACACCTGCTGATTGTCTTGGCTTTGTTCATTGCGCTTGCCGCAATTGCGGCAGGATGCACGGGAAAGGCATCCGGTGCGGAGAACAAGGGTAACGACGATTATGTTGTAAACATAAGCGGAGCGGATGAAACGCCGCATGGAACGGATTTCGACAGCACGGATTCGCCGAGCAGCACGCCGATTCCGACAGACACGCCGGAACCAACCGCAACGCCTGCACCGACGGCAGCGCCGACGCCGACGCCTGCACCGACTCCGGAACCCACACCGACCCCGGAACCTATGCAGGAAGTTAACTATGTTCCGGGTTACGCGAACGAAACATTTGTGAATATGCGGCAGGAGCCGTCAACATCCGCTGCAATTCTCAGAATCTGCACGCTTGGAACGGAGTTCTACATAACAGGAAAAACGAGCGAGTGGTTCCAAGTGGATCTTGACGGGCAGACGGGTTACATTTTCCGTCAGTTTGTCACCGTCGGCACATATGCAACACCGAAACCTGTTGTGACTCAGCCGCCGATGTATGACCCGAATCCGAGTGAGTTTTCGGACAGCGATATTCGCCTTGTTGCCGCACTTATTCACGCAGAAGGCCCGGGCAGTTCCTACATCGGATACAGGGCACTTGCAAGCATAGTTTATAACCGTGTAAAGAACAAATCGGGAAAATTCCCGAACAGTGTTCCCGGGGTCATCTTCCAATCCGGTCAGTTTGGTTATTCACGTGCGTATCTGAATTCAATAACGCCGAATTCAAAGGCGATGGCTGCCGCAAAATACGTGTTTTTGCAGCACGGCAGCACTCTGCCGAAAAAAGTTCTGTTTTATCGCGCCGCATATCTCGGCACGGAATGGACGGATTACACAAAATATTACGCAACGATTGAAGGTAACTGCTATTTCTACGGCATTAAGTATTTTTAATACTTAAGCGGGTTCGGCTGCGCCTGTTTCATGCAAATTTGCAAATCGAGCGAAGTCGCTGCGCCGCAAGGACAGGAAATAATTACCGCTGATTCAATTTATTAAAGATTCATACAATAATACCGCAATTTCAATCGAAAGGCGGTATTATTTTTATGAAAGCTGTTATAATGGCAGGCGGGGACGGCAGGCGTCTGCGGCCGTTGACCTGCACGAAACCGAAACCCCTCATTCCTCTGCTCAACAGACCCATTCTTGATTACACAATGGATCTTCTTGCAAAGCACAATATCAACGAGGCGGTATTTACGCTGCATTACCTTGGTGATATGATTAAAAAACATATCGGAAGCGGCGGAGCATGGGGAATTTCCGCAAGCTATTCGGAGCCTGGCAGGAAACTCGGCACCGCAGGGAGCGTCCGTGCGGCTTTGGGAGGGATTTCTCATGGGAATACCTCCGACGGAGAATCTTCCGGCGGTCAAATTGCTCAAAAAGGGGCGGGGGAGAGCGTCCTTGTTCTGAGCGGTGACGGGATTACGGATATTGACCTTTCAGCCGTGATTCGCGCGCATGAGCAAAGCGATGCTGCTGCAACGATAGTTCTGAAACGTGTTGCGGAACCCACGGAATACGGCGTTGCATTGCTGGACGAAAACGGCACGATAAAAGGTTTTTTGGAGAAGCCGGAGCGGAGCGAAGTGTTCAGCGATTATGCGAACACAGGAATATATATCCTGAACGGCGATGCACTGGAACTTATCCCGAAGGATACGGATTTTGATTTTTCAAAGGATTTGTTTCCTGAAATGCTGCGCCGCGGAATGAAAATCCGCGGTCATGTAACTGACGCGTACTGGTGCGACATCGGCGATATTGCCCAATATAGACAAGCACAGCAGGATATGCTGAACGGAAAATGTGCGTTTTCAACCATAGCAAAGGATTGCGGCGGCGTGCTGATTGAACCGAATGCAAACATTTCCGGGCGTGCAAAGCTGATTCCGCCCTGTTATATCGGCAGCGGCGCAAGAATTGCGGACGGAGTTTGCATTGAACCGTATTCGGTTGTCGGGAGCGCATCGTCAATTGAAGAGGGTGCAAGCGTAAAACGGTCGGTTTTGTTTGAGCGTTCACACATAAGATTTGATTCCGAGCTGCGCGGAGCGGTTGTGTGTGAGGATGCAAAAATCGATGAACGTGTTTCGCTTTTTGAGGGGAGCGCGATCGGAGCAGGAACTCATGTCGGTGCGGGCGTGACTGTTCTTCCGAATGTTTGCATTTGGCCGCATAAACAGATTGAAAACGGAAGCAGCTGCAAGGACAATATCGTTTGGGGCAGCACCGCGCGCCGTGTTGAATTTGACGGCTGCATTGTTCACGGGTATGCGGATGAACAGATGACTCCGGAGGCGGCGCTGCGTGTCGGAGCGGCTTTTGCTTCAAGATTTGCTCTGCCCGCAAAGGCGGCTGTCTGTGCATCGGGTGAGCCGATTTCGGTCGTGCTGAAGTATGCGGCGCTTGCGGGCATTGCGTCGCAGGGCGTTGATGCCGAGGCCGTGAATGCCGCAAGCATGTCTGCATTTTCGTATACCGTGCGCAAAACAGGCTGCGCGGGAGGAATCTATGTCAATAACAACGGCAGAAATGCCGAACTTGTGTTGTTTGATGAAAACGGCATCGAGCTTTCGCCCGATGCAATGCGCTCTGTGCGCGCCGGTTTCCTTTTCGGAGAACAGAAGCCCACTCTTGATGCCGAACTCGGCATAATAGGAAATCTGAATGGGCTTGAAGAAGCCTATGAGCAGCGTCTTCTCTGCGGCATTCGGCGTGAACTGATGCTGAATAACAAGCGCACGCTGCGTATCGGTGCGCCCGAACAGTCCGGCAGGGTGATAAGCAGGGTTTTGCTGCGGCTCGGCTGGAATGTTGAAAGAAGCTATGCGGAAAACGGACTTTCCCCCGTGTTTGACGAAAACACGATTGCGGTTCAAATTGATAATGACGGCAAAATCAGCTTGTCAATAAGCGGGGATACCATATTGGGCAACAGCGAGGTGCAGACGGTTATCGCGAGGTCGCTTGCCGTAAACTGCGGCGGCGGAGCATTCGGACTGCCGGAAAAGGAAGAGGGTGCCGAACTGTTGGTCGTACCCGTTTCATTGCCGGAGCCCTATCGTGATGAGATAAAAAAGCAGGGTGTTCAGCTTATATACTCAAAGGAAAGCTTGGCCGAGCAGCGACGGCTGTCCTTTGCAAAAAACGCATATTACCCCGCACTGTATGAGCCGGAAGCGGCGATCGTGAAGCTTTGTGAGATGTTTGTTTCGGGAGAGTTGAAAGATTATGCGGAAGCTCTGCCAAAAGTCTATACTTCGGAAAAGAGCATACGCACCGCATGGAAAGATATCGGCAGAATGCTTCGGATGCTTGCAGAGGGCGAAGAAAACGGAGAACTTGTTGACGGTTTGCGCCTAAAGCGTGACACGGGCTGGGTGTGTGTTCGTCCCGCCGGAACTGCGGATGCTTCCTTCCGCATCGTTGCCGGCAGCAGGGACAGTGAGTACGCAAAGGAACTTTGCGATGTATATGTTGAAAAACTGACGAGGCTTCGCGACAGCGAAAAAGATAAGAACTCATAAAGCATATAAAACACTGAAAGCCGGTTTGTGCTTCGGATTAAAAACGAACACAGCAGAAAAGCACGGACTGCGCCGTGCTTTTTCGTTTATCGTGATTTATGTGAGGTTTCGATGTTGATACACCTGCTCAGTTTTTACCGGCGGATTTGTTTGATTTAACTTTGCCGACAATGAGCTTGGTCAAAACACCGATAATGAGTGCGGTTGCAATGTTCGGAATTTCAACCACGCCTCCGAAGTTGAGGGAGAGCCCGCCGATGCCCGTGACGAGAATCGCACTTACAACGAACAGGTTCTCGGATTCGCCGAGATCAACTTCATGAAGCATCTTAAGGCCGCTGACAGCAATGAAGCCGTAGAGTGCAATGCAGATACCGCCGACGACGCAGCTGGGAATCGTGTTGACGAATGCAACAAACGGCGTAAAGAACGAAAGCAGAATCGCCATGATTGCAGTAAGACCGATGGTGGAAACGGAAGCATTGCCGGTGATGGCAACGCAGCCGACGCTTTCGCCGTAGGTTGTATTGGGGCAGCCGCCGAAAATCGCACCGACAATGGAGCCGACGCCGTCGCCGAGAAGAGTGCGGGGCAGACCGGGGTCCTTAATAAGATCGCGGTCAATGATTGAACCGAGGTTCTTGTGATCTGCAATATGCTCGGCAAAAACAACGAACGCAACGGGCGCAAACAGTGCAAAGAGCTTGACAACGGCGGCAACATCGATTTTGCCCGCACCTTCGTTGAGCGCGCCGAGGAAGGTGAACTTGGGCAGGGAAATGAAGCTGCCGAAAGTTACGGTTTCAAAATTGTTTGCCAAGGGGGAATAATCAACGATTTTAAGGTAATCAATGCCGCATTTGTTGCCGATAACGGTGAATACGGATGCAGCGGCATACCCTGCGGCAATGCCGATGATAAAGGGAATCAGCTTCATCGTTTTTGTGCCCTTAACGGATGCAAGCACCGTTGCAAAGAATGTGATGATGCCGATAAGAATGCACACAAGGTTATAACCGTCGGGAGAGGCGGCGGTGTTGTTGACATTGTTGATTGCGGAACCGCAAAGGCTGAGACCGATAAGCGCAACTACCGGGCCGATGACAACGGGGGGAAGGAGCTTGTCAACCCAGTTTGTGCCGGCAAAATGAACGATAAGAGCAATGATGACGTAAACAAGACCTGCAATGAATGCGCCGATAAGAATGCCGAAATAGCCGAATGAACATGCGCCGATCAACGGGCTGATGAATGCAAAGGAGCTGCCCAGGAAAACAGGGCTCTTTTTCTTTGTGAAAAGAATGTAGACAAGGGTGCCTGCGCCTGCGCCGAACAATGCCGCGCCCTGGTCAAGGATTGCTTCACCGAATGCGCTGTTTACAAGGGTCGGAACAAGCAGTGTTGCCGCTATGATAGCAAGCAGCTGCTGGAATGCGAAAACAAGATTCGCACGGAACTTGGGTTTGTCGTTGACGTCATAGATAAGTTTCATCGTCGTTTTCTCCCTGAAAGTATTTCGGACGGAAGGGTAAATTCGAAACGGAAGAGTGCAGAAGGGCAAAATAAAAGCTTTGCCGCACAGCAAAGCATACAGAAAAACAAAAAGCAACAGCCGATTCGGGCATAATGCCCGGGACACGGCTCCAATTTATTCATAAGTCCGTAAATCTTGCCGGCATCTCCGTACCGCTCTTAAAGATCCATCTTGAATAAGATAACACTTTTGGCGGTGTATGTCAACAATTTGTGACAATATATTGCTGAAAACTATTAAAATCATGTCAAAAAAACATGAAATACAGCATCTGTCAAAACCTGTAAAAAAGGCTTACTTTGTGGTATAATTCAATAATGCTCGGCAAACTTCGGGCGATTCAAAGCCGATCTGATGTATACATAAGGAGGTGCGGCAATGAGCAAATACGAACCGCTGTGGAATTACGTTATGCAGCATGAACCGGGGCAATTCAGCCTAACCTTCGATGAAATCGAGGATGTGCTCGGCTTTCAAATCGATCATTCTTTTCTGAAATACAAGAAAGAGCTTGCGGAGCGCGGAGCAGAGGTTCTCCGCATTTCACTGAAAAACAAAACGGTTCATTTCATGCTGCCGAAATAAAAACTGCGCATACAGACGTTGCGGACACCGGCAGCGGAATTCAATTGTTGATGAGCTTTTGAAATAACTTTGAACAGACTGTCACAAAAACGCTTGTGCGTTAGATGGGTGTTCATAAAACAGTCAATGGAGCGTATCGATGCAGATACGCTCCATTTGCCAACATACTATGTAATGGGGTACAGCCCCTTGGCTCTCCCTTTGGGAGAGCTGTCACCGCAGGTGACTGAGAGGGTCTTGCAGCCTTTTTCGAATGATAAGATCAATTTGTGTGCACACACCACGAAAATCCCTGTCGATATCCCGGTTGGAGAATCGCAGAATCTCCAACCCAAGAGACATCAGGAATTGAGAACGTTCCGCATCATAAGCAAGCCCCTGAGGTTCATAATGCTGAGAGCCATCCAATTCAATGACCAGTCCGGCCGAAGCACAGTAAAAGTCCACGATGAATCTGCCGATAATCCGCTGTTTATAAATTTTTACTGGATATTTGCGGAGAAAAAGGTACCAGAGCTTACGCTCATGGGGTGTCATCTCCCTGCGAAGCCGTCGGGCATTTTCTAATTGGGTGTTGTCTTTTGGTATGGTCATTGTTTACCCTCTCCGTCCTCGCTGCGCTCGGCCACCTCTCCCAAAGGGAGAGGCAAG
>ENA-ORMS01000750-ORMS01000750.1-human-gut-metagenome-genome-assembly--contig:-NODE-750-length-30645-cov-11.206571_pt1 | contig 30645 bp, 16 predicted proteins | sample MGYA00242104_ERZ508997 | MGnify/ENA primary metagenome ERZ508997 (study PRJEB26280, sample SAMEA2338704) | human gut metagenome | biome: human gut; feature: human-associated habitat; material: faeces... | reverse complement strand
TCTACCTTTCTAGTTTATAAAGTAAAAAAGTGTCTACTGAAATCAGGAAAAGTCAAAATGTGACGCCAAGGAACTCCCCCTAAGGCGTTGCCCAATTTGCCCCAAGGCGTTGGGTATTTTTGCCCAACACCCTGAGGCATTTTCCCCATAGTTCCGGGCACTGTTCCTCATAGTGTCGGGCACGATTCCCTCATAATTACGGGCAACATACAGAAAGCATACCTAGTGATTGTGGCTTGTGGTTTAACGATTTTAGTTAATCACTTTTAGTTTTATTTGTAAGACGAGTTGACTCGGTTAAAACTTATTTATAATTCACGTTGACTTTCCTGAAACTTAGTCATATTTTTAGTTGACTACCTTAATAGATGGCCATATATAGAGTTGCCCTTCTCATATTCCATACAGAACAAGTTGGGGGACATTCCTGAGCGTAGCTTCCTTGGTAAGTTTGGGTTGGGCTCGATGCCCAACTCAAACTTTATACGTTGGTGGCTTATACCATCACGTAGTTCCTTGGTAGGTGCAAAGATACTAATTCCTTTTTATTCCACCTTAGCTTTTATAGCTTTTTCTCTATAGCTTATCCATTTTTTATTGATTTCTCCCTTTTTCCTGGCCGCTTCACGTGGAGTCAATCCATCAAGACTCATATGAGGACGCTCTTCATTATAGAAGTTTATTGCAAGGCTTACCGCTTTTTTCACATCAACAATACTGGTAAACGACATGCCTTTCAGTAACTCATTCTTAATGGTACTATTCACTCTTTCTGCAACAGCATTGTCCTTTGGATTTCCACTTTCCGTCATGCTGATTTTTACGCCATACTTTTTGAGCAAATCCGTATAGGCAAAACTTGCATATTGTACACCACGGTCAGAATGATGAATCAGCTGACTAAGATCATATCCTTCATAATGTTTCAATGCCATTTTGAGGGTTTCTATGGCATAGATAGCTTCCAGGGTCGGAGCCACACTGTAGCCAACGATTTCCTTTGTATAATAATCGGTAATAAGGGCTAGATAACAGAACTGATATTCCCCACTTTCCGGATCAAGAAAATATGGTATATAAGTTATATCACTGACTATCAGTTGACAAGGACGTACCGGAAGCAAATCCTTGACTATGTTTGGATACAAAGGAAGGTTATGGGTGGAGTCTGTCGTCTTCACCCTACGCTTAACCTTTCGAACCTTTAAATTGTACTTTTCAACTATGTCATAAAAGCGATTGTAACCAACACTTCTGGATGTCCCAAATTGTTTTTGGTACATAAGCCAGAGCTTGTTGCCACCTATGCCTGGATCTTTCTTGCGAACTTCTTTTATGAACTCTACGACGAAGGCTTCCTGAGCGACTTTTATCATCTCACTATCTCCATGTTTGTAATAGGCCTGTTTGGTTACACCAAGTAAGCGACACATCGAGGCAACAGGATACTTTCTGTTGTCCCGAGTGTGAAGCCTATTTGCTACTTGGTGCCAGCTTTTTTTAAGTCTGTACGTGATGACTTTTCCTTTACCCTATAGTAACTTTGCAACAGGTTCTTTTGGTATTGTTAGTACTTCTGTAGAGATTATAAACGTTTGTATATAATTTGTATCTTTTAAGTCTGTTATGACTATTAACCGGCTGGTTTTCAGTAGGTATGTCCTTTTGTTTATTTGTATTTTTAATGAATGTCATCATAACCTATTAATAAAAAGACTATCTTTGCAATCGTTAATGTAAACAAATGCAATTAGTGCAAATAGTCAGACTTAATATTTAAAACCTATTTTATAGTAAAATCATGACAATCAAGCGATTTTTTGCTTTAGCTTTTTCTTTGGTTGTCCTCTTTTTGGCAGAGGCGCAATCTATAGTAGATAACCCAGTGGCATCAAGCGAAGCCATTGTCATAAGTGGCAATGCGCGTTTTACGGTCTTGACCCCCGAGATGATACGTATTGAGTATAGTGAAAATGCTCGGTTTGAAGACCGTGCTACGTTTACTGTGCTCAACAGAAAGCTTGAAGTTCCAACTTTTATAAAGTCAGAGGACGATACCTTTCTTTATATAGAGACATCTAATCTCAAGTTGAAGTATCGCAAGGGTACAGATCCTCGTACTGTACCAGCATCAGCCAATAATCTGAAAGTTGTTGTCAGCAATCATGGCGTACCTTCGATTTGGTATCCAGGCAAACCTGATCCACAGAATCTGAAGGGTACCTGCCGAACACTGGATGGCTTGATGGGTGACAGTAAGCGCAGTGAGATGGAGAATGGTTTGGTTTCTCGCTCTGGATGGGCAGTGATTGATGATGCCTGGACAGCTATGCGTGCTGATGGAGGAAGTTCTTATGCTCTCGTTTATAATAATGAGGTGGGATATTCCTGGTGGGCGCCCCGTGCTGACGAACATGCCATGGATACTTATCTTCTTGGTTATGGCGACAATTACAAAAAGGCAGTATCTGATTATACTAAGATAGCAGGAAAAATTCCTTTGCCTCCCGATTATGTATTTGGATATTGGTATAGTAAGTATGCTTCTTATTCGGAACAGGATTATCGTAATATCATGGCAGACCTGAAAACAAACAAGATTCCAACTGATGTGATGATTTTAGATATGGACTGGCATTGGAATGGTAACGACTATAGTCAATCTGCGGGCAGGGGAGGATGGACAGGCTGGTCGTGGAACACTAATTTGTTACCAGACCCTAAAGGTTTGTTGGCTGATATGCATAGTCAGAACTTTAAGACGGCACTCAATCTACACCCTGCTGATGGTATTAACGAGATAGAATCGCCAGCTTATTTCTCTCAGATGCGAAAGGATTTGAATGACAAGTATCTTGAAGGTAATACCATTAAGTGGAGTTTGGACTATACCGATTTTACAAAGTCGTTCTTTCGTAATATTATCAGAGATCATGAAAGTGAAGGCGTAGATTTCTGGTGGCTCGATTGGCAGCAGTATCTTACCAGTCCTTATACCAAGGCTTTGAGTGAGACTTTCTGGTGTAACCATGTCTTCTTTAATGAGGCTATTAAGCGTGCTGACCATCGCCCAGTCATCTTTCATCGTTGGGGAGGCTTGGGAAGCCATCGCTACCAGATTGGATTTTCGGGCGATGCCAATATCAGTTATGAGGCTTTGGCTTTTGAACCTTATTTTACAGCTACAGCATCCAATGTAGGTTATGGCTATTGGGGACATGACTTGGGAGGACACATGTATTCTAATGATGAGTTGGTAAACAATCCTAATTTGGTTTTGCGTTGGATACAGTTTGGAGTATTTACCCCCATCTTCCGCACTCATGCCACAGCTGATGGTAGAGTGGAAAGAAGGATATGGAAGTTCCCCAATTTTCCTACCATCCTTGAGGCTGTCCGCCTACGCTATTCACTTTTTCCATACATATATACAATGGCACGTAAGGCTTACGACACAGGTCTGTCGATATGTCGCCCACTCTACTATGAGTATCCTGAACAGGATGAGGCGTATACTTATGATGGCGAATATTTCTTTGGCGATGATATCCTTGTGGCTCCTATTACAACAAAGAGTGGTACTAACGGTATGACAGAAAAGGAAGTGTGGTTCCCTGAAGGTCAGTGGTGGAGCGTGGATACTCATGAGCTGATTCAAGGACCTTGTAAGCGTACCTTGTCATACACTGATGAACAGATACCTTACTTTTTCCGCCAGGGTGCCATTATACCTTATAATCCAGAGACGGTAATGAATGTTACCGAGCGTCCAGACAGAATGATTCTCAATGTTGTGTCGGGAGCTAACGGCGAGGGGACTCTCTATGAAGACGATGGCGACAATCCAGACTATGCTTCCAAGTACGCAGTTATCAACTTTGCGCAGGCTTGTGAGGGTCAGACGGGCAGATACGTTATCTCTTCTCGCAAGTGTACTGTTGGCAGGGCACCTGTTAATCGTTCCTATCAGTTGCGTATCTTCAACACGCCAGCTCCATTGTCGGCCACGGTGAATGGAAAATCTGCAACATATAGCTATGATCCCAACAAGAAGTGCACTACGGTAGAAGTACCTTATGGCAGTTGTTCTATTGACAGAACGGTTATTGTAAAGTACAGCGAAACCTTGAATACGGGTATTGTCAGCGCAAAGGCAGATAAAATGAAGGTTGTGTATGAAAGAAACAGCAAAAAACTGAAAGGTTCTTTTGAAAGTACTAAAAAAAAAGTCGCGCTCGAAATAAGTAACAGTGTGGGCAAGACTGTGCTCAGAAACACTTACAGCAACGTGAATAGTTTTACAGAAGACCTGACATGTTTGTTCCCACAGCTTTATATCGGCAAAGTGGTAGCAGACAATCAGACTTATGTTCGGAAATTCATCAAAGAATAAAACGACTCACTCATGAAAAGAATAAGTATATGGCTCTGCGCTTTATTTGCAGTTATGATTATGAAAGCTGCGGATATGTCTAATTCCTTAGAGCTGTCGCAGTTGTATATCATCGGTGACGCTACTCCTTACGCTTGGGATGAACAGAAAGCCGGTGAGATGCAGAAGGTTGATGATGGCGTGTTCCGTTGGTCAGGGCATCTTGAGGCAGGCAAAGAGTTTAAATTTATAAACACACGTGCTTTCTTCAAGCATATTGTGGCAACTTGCTCAGGACAGCTTGTTGGCAAGGGCAGAAGCTACAATCTCAATCTCGAGATAAGTTACAGCCTGGATAGTAACAGAGACTTAAAGTTTAAGCCCTCTGCCACAGGTGATTATACAATATATGTGGATTTGCGAAGCATGCAGATGGCACTCTATGATGAGGAACAGGCTGTTAATCTGCCAGACAAACTTTATGCTACTGGCTCAGCTCTCGACGGAAAGATTGTTGAGATGGAAGTGATGGGAGGTATAGAATATAAGTTAGCTGGCGACTTCAAGTCTGGCAGTATTATCTTCCGAGATACTCCACAGCCCACAGCTTCCACAAAGTATTATGTCCCTTTGTTCGATGGGGTAGACATAACTTTTGGCAAGGACGTGAAAGCTTCTTTAAAAGAAACCACCAATGGCGATGTAGAGGGATGGAGTGTTGCTGTTCCTGGCAAATATACTTTCTATCTGCGTAAGGATTTACAGTTAGCGTATGCCAAGGTCTTCAAACCTTTTAGCACACTCTATTTAGTAGGTGGCTGTTGTGCATCAGCTTGGAACTATTGGGATGCGAGTAGCCACTTTAACCCCAATCCATCAAAACCCGAAGAGTTGAAATGGGAGGGATATTTGTCACCGAATTGGAATGATTCCCGTGACGAACCTAATAAACTGAAGATATTAACAGCTCCCGATTGGCTCTCTGAGTCTTATCATCCATATGTGGCCGATTATCCTTTGGTTGGCGAATATAATTTCCGTACAACAGGTAGTGACGATTTTAAATGGATTGTCTACGATGCTGGTATGTATCGTGTTACGGTCAACACATTGGCAGAAACCATGAAGGCTGAGAAGCTTAGCAATGAGGCTAAACTGAATGGAACAGATCAGTCGACAACTGCAATAGGCTGTGTAAAGGAGCCTTCGTTGGTCAAGGTGGCATGCAGCCGTGGTGCGGTGTATGTCAAGTCTGCTGTCGGAGAGGTGGCAGTATCTGTTTACACCATAGATGGTAAACGTATGGCTTCAGTTCCTGTTGTTATGGATGGCATTGTGGCAGAAGGTTTGTCTAAAGGCATTTATGTCGTTAAGTTACTTGGAAATACGGTATGTCTTTCACGCAAAGTCGTGATGAATGAATGAAGTAAGAATTATTAACGCAAATATAAATTTCAAATTAGAAGATTATGGTACAAAAAATTACTCGTTCTTTAATGTGCTGCGTTTTGTTTGCCATGAGTGTTGTGGCTTCTTTTGCAGCAGACAAGTTGATGATTGTTGGTGACGCTGTTTGGGGTGGATGGACTCCTGCTAATAGTGTTGTCATGTTGCCTGATGGCGAAAATGTGTTTAAGGCGACGGTTTATCTGAAAAAGATAGATGGTGAGACCGTTAAGGAGGGCTTTAAGTTGCTGACTGCTGCTAATTGGGATTGCTTACAATATCATGCAGGTGACAGCGACGTTGAACTTGAAGAAGGTGTGGCTGCTCAGCTGTATGATAACCAGGAGAATGGTAACGACAAGAAATTCCAGGTAAAGGAGTCTGCTAACTATGATGTAGTTTGCGACCTCAATGCCAAGACGATTACAGTTACTAAGTCTGCTTATCAGGAGCATCCTGTCAATCACAATGCTTTGTGGATGGTTGGTGATGCAACTTCTGGTGGTTGGGATTTTGGCTCTTTAACCCCGATGACACAGGATTCGGAGAATCCAATGGTTTTTAAAGCTACGACCTATTTGAAGGTTGGTGAGATGAAAATAGCTCAGAATAATGATGGTGGCTTTGATCAGACTTTTTATTTGAGGGATGCCACAGATGATACTAAGGTGGTTTTTGGCGGTGACGATAACAAGTGGACTATCAACGAGGCAGCTACCTACGATGTGACTGTAAATCTTGCCGACATGACAATTGATATCAAAAAGCATTATGCCGATTTCGTTGTAGATCATCTGTTTGTGATAGGCGATGCTATCTGGAGTGGTTGGGGATTTGCCAACAGTACCGTACTGCTTCCTGGCGAAGATGGAATTTGCAAGGCTACTCTTTATCTTGAGGCAGATAAAGGATTTAAGTTGATGGCTGAGAGCGACTTCAATGGTTATCAGTTCCGTGCTGGTGAGGCAGATGTTACTTTAAAGAATGGTGTCGCAGCCAATTTGGTATCTTCAGAAGTCAATCGTGAAGATAAGAAATTTATGGTAAACGAGTCTGCCAACTATGACATTGTTTGTGATGTAAATAACAAAACTATAACCCTAACCAAGTCAGCTTATCAGGATGCCCATGCCAAACATGCTGAGTTGTGGATGATAGGCGATGCAACTCCTAATGAATGGCAGATAGACAAAGGTGTACTATTGACGCAGGATGCAGAGAATCCTATGGTTTATACCGCAACAGCCGATCTAAAAGAGGGTGAGTTCAAGTTTATTGTCAATAAGTATATGGGATTTGATCAGACTGCTTATGTAAAGGATGCTGCAGACGATAGCAAGGTTGTATATGGTGGTGACGACAACAAGTGGACAATCACCGAGGCTGGTACTTACGATGTGAAGTTGGATCTTGCCAACATGACTATTACTGTTGCTAAGAAAGGTGCTACAGGCATTTCGTCGGTGAATGCAGATGTAACTTCTCCTGTCGAGTATTATACACTTGATGGCAAGCGTGTGAATGGTTTTTCTGGTAAGGGGATTTATATCAAGCGCCAGGCTGGTAAGTCTGTTAAGGTAGTTGTTACCAAATAACCCCATTTCTTAATATAGGTATAAGCCCCCATACGTGCTTATGGGGGCTTACATTTGCCTTTTTTTCTTCTTATAGCTCATATTCTCATTATACAATAATATTTCCTTCTATTTGTAAGGTATTGATTGTTAGTGCGTTGTGAATTTATTATTTAACTTTTCGTTATATATACGTTAGTCTTCTTGTATCATGTTGGTAATGGTTGTAATTTTGCACCACAGTCTATGACATACAACAATAATAAGGATTAATAAATATGAACAAGTTTTTGAATGTTATGAGAGCCGTTGTCTTAACGATGGCATTGGGCTCTTTGCTCCAGGCGCAAGCTTCGGTAGCTGATGCAAAGGGCTTTCAGATACCTGGGCCCAAGGCTCCTAAGGATAAAGGTATTGCTGGTGCTACCGTACCTTATGTGCGGTATGATTCTCAGAAGGCATCTTTAGGTGGTGGTGCCACCTTGAAGACTTCGGCAATGATGGATCGTTTCTACATTGCGTCTCAGGCTTCCGAACATAGTTATGTGGAATTGCCTGGTAATGGCGCCAGTGCAGAGTGGACAGTACATGTCATTAAGGATGCCAATGTCGTAGGGCGTGGCGTTACCATGCGCTTTACCATGCCTGATACAGGTGATGGTATGGGACAGAAAGGTTCCCTCGATGTTTACGTCAATGGCAATAAGGTGAAGACCGTTGACCTAAACTCGTATTGGATGTGGCAGTATTTTGCCAGCGGCAATCCTTCTGATGCTCCCGATGGGGGTGTTGGCTGTTTCGCTTTTGATGAGGTTCACTTTCTGTTGGACGAGCCTCTTAAGGAAGGCGACAGGATCAAGATTCAGAGCAGTGGTGCCAATGGCTTGACTTATGGTGTTGACTTCTTGGAGATAGAAGAAGTTGCCAATCCTATAAGACGTCCAAGTGGTGCGGTAAGTGTCACCGACTTTGGTGCCTGTCCTGATGACGGAAAGGATGACCTTGCAGCTTTTGTGGCAGCAGTGAAGGCAGCTGATGCTGGCAGCAAGGTGGTATATATTCCAAAAGGTACGTGGCATCTCAGTGGTATGTGGAACATCTACTGCAAGGATGTGAAGATTACGGGTGCCGGTATCTGGTACACCAATATCCAGTTTACAAGTGATAAGGCTTTCGGTGGTGGTATTTCTGGTGGTAATGGCAGCAATGGTGGTGCCGATGGCTATTGCAAGAACTTAGAGTTCTGCCACATGTATATCAACTCTAATCTCCGCTCTCGCTATAATCAGCAGGCCGTATACAAGTGCTTCATGGATGTGTTCTGTGACGGCTCTGTGATTCACGATGTGTGGGAGGAACACTTCGAGACAGGTTTTTGGTTTGGCGACTATAATGGTGCTATGGACTATAGCGATGGCGTGAAGGTTATCGATTGCCGCATTCGTAACAACCTTGCTGATGGTGTCAACTTCTGTCAGGGTACAAGCAATGCAGCAGTCTATAACTGCTCCATCCGCAATAATGGCGATGATGGCTTGGCTTGTTGGAACAACAGTTATATGAACGCCAAGGATGAGGAGAACAATGTCTTCGCTTATAACACCATCGAGTTTATCTGGCGTGCAGGTGGCATTGCGCTCTATGGCGGTAGCGGTCATCATGTTTACAACAACTACATCTGCGATATGTTCATGGCAGCAGGTATTCACCTGAATACAACTTTCGATGGATATAAGTTCAGCAACAATAAGGGCATTACTTTCGAAAACAACATCCTTGTACGTTGCGGTACCAATGCCGACAGTTGGAATGAGGATTTGGCTGCCATCGATTTGAAGCAGGATGTGAAGAATATAACATTCCGCAACACACAGATTTACGATTCTCCTTTCGATGCCGTGCGTACATTGACAGGACCAAGTACTGTCGTGTTCTATGATACTCAAATCTTAGGTACGGGTCTTACCGGTGAGGATATCACCTATTCTTGCGTGGGGCATACTTGTGGCGCCATGCGTATAGCTGATAAGAATGTGAAGTTTGACGGCTTGAAGATTGCCAACTATGGAAGTGACAAGAAAGGCAACAACTCAACTTATCCATTCTGGACAGACAACAATAAAGATCTGGCCCAGTCTTTAGGTGCGGAACTTTTAGGTAATAACGTTTCCTATGTCGTTCCTGAGGCAGGCAAGGTAGTCGGACCGGATCCTGTTGTCGACCCTTGGGAGAATGTAAAGGGCTATGATCTTGAATTGAAAGAACTGTCTTGGAGAAATCAGAACGATGAGTATAACCTCCAGGAAGGTGACCAGGTCGTTTTATATGGTAAGATAAAGAACAATTCGGATGTAGATATTCCAGAGAAGGCTAATTTTACAGTTGCAGTCAATATTGATGGAGTTTCAAAAGGTTCTGTTACTATAAGCGATGGTTTGAAGGCACATGAGTCTGTTGACTTTAAACTTGCTTCTTCATGGGAAAGTGTGAAGGGCGGTCATGTTGCTGTTGCGACAGTGTGCCCGGATACAGATCTCAAAAATGAACTGACCGAAGACAACAACTCTCGTACCAAGCGTTTCAATGTGTCAGCTTCTGCAGACAACTCTAATAAGTTCACTCCTGTTACAGGAGGTTACGACCTGGTTGTCACCAAGGTGTTTGTCAGCAACAAGAAGGACGAGGATGCCATCAATACTGGCGACCACCTCGTGATGGGCGCAGTCATTGCCAATGCTGGTGACAAGGATATTCCAGCTGGTACGAAGATTGGTCTTCAGTTCCAGATGGACGGCAAGACATACGGAACAGGCTTTATCACTTGGTGTGATACTTTCAAGGATGGTTTGAAGTCGCATGCAACGGCTACATTGATTGCTAATGGTGGCGGTGGCTCTGTAACAACAGGTGGTGCAGATAATTACTTCATTGCTCCTGAGGGAAGTCATACCATTACAGCCTGGATTGACGATACCAACGACTGGAAAGAGGTTGATGAAAATAACAACAAGAAGGATATGACCCTTATGATCCCATTCGGCGGCGTTAAGTATCTTGCTGACACAGACTTGCCTGACGATGTTAGCGGTGAGAATCCTCCAGTACCAGTTGTGAAGTCTACAATCGTCAACGGTATCAAGTATGAAATCGTCAACGACTATGCCCAGGTTGCTGGTTGGGATGAGCTGACTTTTCCTGCCAATGGTATTGCTGTCATCGAGAAGAACGTGAAGATTGGTGACAACTACTATGATGTGAAGCGTATTGCCGGAGGTTACGACGACAAACTGAGCGGCAGCAAGTGCGACGAGGCGGGTGCGTTCTATAGTTGTAGCCAAATCAAGGGCATCGTTCTGCCCGACGGCATCGAGGTTATCGGCGACCATGCTTTCAAGAATGCAAGCATTGAGTACTTCAATCTGCCTGGTTCGCTTTCCACTATCGGTGCTTGGGCGTTCGAGAATACTCAGTTGACTAATGTGACTTTGCCATGGACAATCACTAATGTTGGTGAAGGTGCATTCTATAACATTCCAACCCTTACAACTGTGGTATGGACTGCCAATGTGTGGAGCTTCCCTAATATGGTGTTCAACAGTCCTAACGTAAAAGATGTTTACTTCACCTTGCCCTACAGCATTTCTGAGAAGGGTGACTGGACATGGAACAACAATGCATTGCCACGTTTCCATACACGTCCTGCTGGCATCGAATCATGGAAGAGCGCAGGTTATGAGAATATTGACAATCAAGTCATCATCAAGCCAGAGGAAAATCTTGTACCCTGTTCGTTCAATTTTGATGTTGATTTCACCGATGTGTCAGGTATCTCAGCCTATAAGGGCGCATACGATGAAGGTAAGGGTGCTGTTGTCTTGACGAAGGTGAACAAGATCGGAGCACAGAATGGTTTCCTGGTTCGTGTCAATGACGTGCCTGTAGGTGGCTACTCCAAGGAGTATGCAGCCAGGATTCTCGATAATGCAGATGATTGTGACAGCTTTGAGGGTAACAGCATCTGGGCTTCCACAACTCCCACCTACATCACAGATGAGAATCAGTATTATTTTGCTAATGGTTGTTTCAACCGCTTGTCTGAGCCCAGGTTTGTGCCCGGTATGAGTGCTTGGCTCAACCTCTACGACAAGGCAGGAGCTGCAAAAGATGCACTTGGCTTTGACTTCCTTGTACCTCCTTCGTCAACAGGTATTCATTCTGTTCAGGTAGACAACAACGAGAGTGCTGCTTATTATACTCTCAGTGGTGTGAAGATGGCGAAACCTACTACTAAGGGTGTGTATATTTATAAAGGAAAGAAGGTGGTGTTCTAATGGGATTTTAACGGTGTTATAACCGTATTCTAATATTTTAATCTCCAATTGGAATTTCTTTAGCTTTAAGATGAACTTTTTGCCGATAAAGTGGCGTTGTTCCATCAAAAATGTGTATTTTTGCATGCAACATATTAGGTTCTTGGGCTTGAAGAAATTCCAGTTGGAATTTTCGGGTTTGAAGAAGACAATTGTTTTAAGTAAAATGAATATGAATAAAAGAAAAGTTTATGTAGTCCCAGAGGTGAGGATCGTAGAGGTTTGTCAGGAGAATCTGATGCAGGATCTTTCGAAATGGAATCCCGGCAGCGGCCCTAACCACTCGATTATCGAAGGTAATCCTGACAATGAAAGTGATAACTATGCCAAATGGCATGGTTTTAATGCGTGGGATGATGATATTAAGTATTGATAATGTATTAAAAAAATATAAGATGAAGATGAAACTCTTTTTCAGAATTTCGGTGCTTGCCTTGTGCATCTTGATGTCCTTGTCGTCTTTTGCTGACGATAAGAAGGATAGAATTAGTGTAGAGGAAATAGACTGGTCTGCTGATAATGAGAGATTAGACGATATTGTCAGCACTCCGGCTAATCCGAACAAAATATATTTGTATGCAACAGGTCACAAAAAGTTTGTGACAGTGGGTGGCCGCTATGGAGCGCAGCCTATTCTGGCAGAAGTGGGTATGTACTTCTATGTAGAGAAGGTCGCCGCCAACGATGACCGTTATTACATCCACTCATGGGTGAATAACCCTACAACTTCTCAAGGAACTGGAAATGCCGACTATCTTGGTGTAGAGCCTCTCATGGATACTGATCAGCGCATCTTTCTTACTGATCCGAAAAATGAATCTATGAAGTCCATTTATTTGTATGTGGATCGTGGAATTAACAATACCCATGATGATGGTACATATCCTTCTCCCGAGAGGATTAAATGGCATATTAAGTCTGTTGATACCAAGAATGGTTATCAAATCTATTCTACGTGGAGCGACAATCAGAAATATAGCGATAATGCAGTGCGAGATTATTACCTGAGTTATTACGCAGATCCTAATTCACAGAAGAAATTCCTGGTGGTTACTACGGACAAAAGTCAGGCTGAGACGTTCTATTTCATCAAGAAAGAGGACTACCGTAAGGTCATTAATAGCCAGAATAAAAAGTATATCAATGTATCTGGTCTTGTGCGGGATGCTCGTTTCGAACGAAACAACAAAGATATTGATGGTACTTTTGATTTGAAAGGTGATTATAATACAGAGTCAAAGAACAATGTTTGGCAGTTCCGTTACGACAGAAACTATGATACCTATGTTTTCCCAAATAAGCAGGATAATGTGGAAGACCTGGCGTATATGACGGCTTGGGTAGGCTGTGAAGGCAGTTCTGAAAATCAAAAAGGCAATTATTTGATTCAGAAAATTACAAAATTGAAGCCGGGTCTTTATCGTGTCAATTGCCAAGGTTTTTATTTTAATCCTAATGATAAGAACGACAAGGACAACACTTCTTTTGTTTTTGCCTCGCAAGACTATACGGATATAAGCAATCAGACAGCACTGAAGACCATTGAATCCGATGACTGGGATTCGATGCAGAATATGACCTATCATGGTGCCGAAGTAACAGCGGATGGCAAGAATGGTTATGTGGATTATTCTATCAAGCATTGTGTCAATGCCGGTAAAATATTCGCAGAGAGCAATCCTTATGAAGACAAGGATGTGGACAGTCGTAAGTACGACAACAGTGTGGCAGTCCTCGTAAAGGCGGATAAAGGCTCAGAGACGGGTACTCTCTACATCGGTGCTGGCAAGAGAGCCAACAAGGAAGGCTATGCCTTTTTTGACAATTTCCAACTTTTCTATATGGGAGAAAAGGAGTGGTATCTCGATGCTACGAACACAAACAACCATGAGTTTGCCATAACCGATGGCACTCCAAGTGGCATCAACCACAATCCTGAGGGTGAGAACCATTATGAATACCCCGTTACTTACAATATACGCCGCTACTTCCACGTGGGCAAGTGGGAAAGCCTTATTCTTCCTTGCACACTGACGGGCGACCAGGTAAAACAGACATTCGGAGGCGACCAGGGGGTGCAACTCAGTGTCTTTGACAGGGTGGAAAAAAACTGTGTCTATTTCAAGACTGTTAATCTTGATACGGATAGTATCGTTGCTGGCAAGCCTTATATCATCAAGGTGGGCAAGGAGGCCGATATCAAGACAAAGGCTGATGAATACACATTCCCTTGGGGTAACAGTACCACAGTAAAGGTAAATGGACCTATCTATCAGGTAAAGGGTGTTGTTCCTCCTACATTTACTGGTGATAGCGTGAAAATAGTAAAGGAAACTTTTGGTTATAATGTTCAGTTCCATGGCTTCTATTACGACCCAGGTGTAGCTCCTGCTAAGGCATACGTGGTAAATAACGGTAATATGTATCATCTTAGTTCTGACTGGAACAACTTTGTGGGTACAAGTTGGTATGTCACCATAACAGATGCACAAGGCAATGCCAAGGCGCTCTCGTTCAGCTTTGATGGTGATTCTTCTACGACAGCCATAGAGAACGTGACAAGACAAGAGGACGCTGCGGTTCAAACCGATGGGTTTGTTTATAACCTGAGCGGGCAACGCGTGGGCACCCGTAATAATATGAGCAATCTTTCTTCTGGCATATACATCGTAGCTGGTAAGAAGGTTGTTGTTAAGTAATGTATGAACGTCAAATCATGAGAAGAGCATGATTGAAAAATATATTTATATGAAAATAATGAAGCCTGCTTCAATGCGTGTTGAAGCAGGCTTCGTTGTTGATTGAAGTAAGTTTCGATGGCGAATGAAACTTACTACGTTTTTATGCTCATTTGTATTTCTTTATGCTCCGTGGAAGAGGTATTCCTTTTGAATCTTCTCCGTGAGTCGAGTAAAGAGTTCTTCCACCAATTCATCTGCCACTTCGATGGCGTGGTTCAGAACCCCATCTGAGAAGTGCTGCAAGAGGTCTTGGGCTTTTATCGGGCTCTCCTTGTAAAGCTTCAAGTACTCTGTTTCCATCTCCTTCTGACGTTGGTCGTTCTCAGCCTCCAACTTGGCGTAAGCATCCTTGATGATAGGAGCGAAGGCATTATAGTCGGTCATGCCGAGTGTCATCACCTTGCGGAAACGCCAGTAGGCACTGTTGTCCTTGCATCTGCCATTAGCCACATGGGTGTAAAGCTCAGGGAAGGTTTTTACTCCCTGGTAGAGTGGGAGGAAGACGCTGAGGTCGCCCATGCCGAATGCGACGTAGGTGATGTGACCTATGGCATGAGGCAAATCCTCTCTTACCTGGATGATGTGGGTCTGCGTGGTGCGGAAGATAGATACTGGGCGATAAGGCTCTTTTCCATTCTCATGCAGATATGGATCATGATCAGTATGGTCATAATGGAAACGGAAGGCGGTGCGGAGGTCGGTGAGCGAGATCTTATGCGCAGCCTTGGCAAAGACAGGGAAGGTATTCTTGGTGACATCATTCTGGATGGCTGGTGAGAACATCTGCTGTAAACCCCATACACGTGGATAGTTATAGGTGGTGTCGAGTTCCTCATCACGAGAGTATGCCTTATGGAAATCGAACTTCGCCTTACCATGCTTGTCTTTCTCTGCCTCGGCATCATTTGGATCGTAAAGACCATTCTTCTCGGCAAACTCTATCAAGTCGGGTGCTGCCATGAAGTTCTCCTTGTCCTCTGGTGCGTAATCACGGAAACGGCTTTGGTTACCGGTAACGAAGTACTGGTCCTTTGGCATACGGCAAGCCAACCACTTATGTCCGCAAGCATTCTCCAGATACCATATCTCCTTGTCGTCGATGAATCCGATGCCGAATCCTTCTGCCGAACCATATTGCTCGATGAGCTTGCCCAAGCGTGCAGCTCCCTCACGAGCGGTGTGAACGTATGGCAAAACGATATTGTAGGTGCAGTTCTCGGCAAGTCCATTCTTCACGTATGGGTCAAAGGCAAGTGCTTTCTCGCTTGAAAAGATGGTCTCTGTTGAACTCATGCCCACGCCAGCCGTATTGAATCCTGCGCTTCCCCATTCGCCAGGGAATTGGTAATCTGGCAATCCTGTATATCCCAAAGCCTCCTTAGGCAGTGGACAGCGGAATTTGCTGTCCTTTGCCACAAATTCCTCAGCGCCAAACTTTGTATCCTCATGTACTTCGATGTTGATGGCCATCAGCGCATCGAAGTCGCTGGAACGGCAAAGGTATTTGGCGCCATCTGCACTCTGCTCTTCGCCTACGATGATGGTGGTACACTCAGAAGGCAGCTTGCTGGCTCTCTTCTCTACATTCTCGAAAGAATTGTTTATTTCTTTTTTCATAATCGTTATGTTTTATGAATTGTATGGCTGCAAAAATACAGTTTTTCTTTTAAAGTACAAGATATTTTCAGCAAAATTAAACTTTAAGTTCTGTTGCGCAGTGTGCAGCAGAGAATATTCAAGGCATAAAAAGTAAACCAAAATCAGTTCGCTCCAGGGGATATAGTCAAGGTGAGGATGTAAGGAATAAGTTAAATAACTACAAGAATCTCCTTGGAAGTTTGGCATTATGCTTTTAAAACATTATTTTTGCAAAACGTAATAATTGAGCCCACTTTAAAAAGGAATAGATACACCTACCATAATGTATTAAAAGGTTATTATGACACGGTTGCAATAAAGACTGAGCCCACTTTAAAAAGTACAGAATCATATCTTTTGCCTTTGTAACTTATTGATAATCAATAGAACGTTTTCGACAAAATGACTTTTTCAAGTGGGCTCAGTAAAGATTTTACGGATAAAGTGAAATTATCACTAAATACAGACGCAAAATTGCAATTTCAATTCGATTTATCTTTTGAACAACTCTCATCTGAAATAATGAGAGTTGTTCAAACAATAAATTGGCAAGCTAATTATAGGTAATTTAGATTTTTTGAAGAAATTCTGCAAGATTAGCTTTTTCATCTAATCCTAGTTTCTTTCTTAATCTATAGCGATTAATTTCAACTCCTCTGACTGAAATGCTAAGGAGAGGTGCTATTTCTTTAGACATAAGATTCATTTTGATGTAGGCACATAACATCTTGTCTTTGTAAGTGAGTTGAGGATATTTAGTGTCGAGTTTCTTGAAGAAATCATCATGTACCGCATTGAAGGAACTTTGGAAGTTGTCGAGATCACCATCATGTTCCATATTGGTATCTATCTGGTTTATGAGTCGTAACATACCCCGTCGAATGCTAACCAAATTTCCCTCGTTTATAGTACGTGATAGATTTTCTGCGTCTTTCTTGATTTTCTGCAGAATTTCATTTTTCCTCACTACGTTGAGAGTAGTTTTGATTAACTCATCTGACTTATAGTTGAGTTCATTGCGCAATTTTTCCTCTTCAAGTTTGCTTATTTGCTTTTGTTTCTGGTCTATATCCTTTTCTAATACATACTTTTGCCGGCTCATCTCTGCATCTTTTAATTGAATGAGGCGTTTTCGTCCCTTTTTATATCGAAGGTAACTATAGTAAACGCTGCTTGCTATTACTACAATATAGAAAACATAAGCCCACCATGAACGGTACCATGGCGGAAGTACTTTTATGCGAATGCTGGTTATGATATCTTTGTCATGTGAATCTGGGCGAATCTTTACTTTAAAGATATAATCGCCTTCAGGTAAGTCAGTATATTCTTTTTTGGTAGAAGAAGTATATTCGCTCCATGACTTATCAAAGCCCTCTAATATGAACGAGTATGAGATGGATTTTGTTGGGCAGAAGTTGTTGCAGCCATATTCTATTCTGAAAGAATTGTCTTTGTATTTCATTTCAATTACTCTCTCATTATTGTCATGAATAAGCCTGTTGGAAAAGACAATGGAGTCTTTGCCATTGGTCGTATATATTTTCCGGATAAAAAGAGATAACTTGTCTTTTACAGTTTCTTGCTTCGAAGTCTTGAGAAGTGCAAAGCCATCTTCTGTTCCGATGAAAAACTGATGTGAATTTGCCGAAAATACATCTTCAAAGTCTTCTATCATAGCATCATTCCAAAAAGAATGCTTGGTATGCTGTTGCTGATTGTAGCATTTCAAAATACCATTGGCTACATACCAGATGTTCCCGAAAGAATCTTCTTTGATGTAAGTGTATGCACAATGTCCATCCAGAATCTGCTCTAGATGTTCATCTCGTTGTAAAATGTCTTTCTCTGTATTATAGCAGAAAAGACCTTTGCGAGAGGCGATGACAAGGTCATAACCAATCTGGGTAATATATACATTATCACCTTTTGGTAGTTGCTGATTATTATAATTCTTCTGTCGTAAGGCCTTTGTATAATTGGAATTTAAAGTAATCTTCCAGACGCCATCGCTTTTATTGGCAATCCAAACCTGATTGGATTTTGGGACCAAATACATGGTCTTTGCGGATAGGTTAACCTTTGGTATGTTATTCGTCACACCCCATTTTCCCCCTATTTTTCGCATTACTTCTAGTCCCCAATAAGTTCCAATAAGCATAATATTGGAATCTAAACTACAGGATTGGACATGCCAAACGCCGCGTTTATTAAACATTTCCGTCTGGTTGCCATCAATTATTCCAAAGAAATTTCTTCCTCCACAGAACAGTTTTCCGTCATGTTGGTATATGCAGTGAACCTGTCCTGTCATATTAGAGAGAGCATGTAGGTTAATAGGCACATTGATTGCATTAGGCATACTCATGGTGAAAAGGCCTTGATTTGTACCTAAATATAAGTTATTCTTGTACACTGATGAGCAATATCCTGCACCGATACTTGAGAGCTTGCTGTTGAGAAAATACAGTTGGGTGTTCAGTGAAACATAATCGATACCATTATCTAAACCAAGCCATAAGTTTTTTTCTTTATCAAACCTAAGAGATAAAATAGACTTATTTTGCAAACCGTTTTCTATGCCTATTTTTTCTATCTGTTGGTTTTTTATATTGATAAGCAGTAATCCGTCACTTGAAGTTCCAATGGCTAAGAGATCATTACAGATATGGGCACTGGTTACGTGGTGCAGGAAAAGATGGTTGTCTATTGTAGTGAAAGGTCTGCTAAATACTTTTCCGTCATATAAATATGTACCATGTTCTTGTGTGATAATGAGTAATTTGTCTTTGTAGGGCAAGAATTCAACAATCTTATTTTTGTTTAAAAAACTAGAGTTTGGAATATGTACGATTTTCTTGTTTATGATGTAAGATATTCCTTGCCTATTACTGAAATAGAGCTTGTTCTTTACAGGACCAGAACATGATACTCCATTGCAGTCAATAGGTATAATCTTTGAGTTTTCGTAGCAAAATATATACCTGTCACCTTGAAAGTAAATTCTATTATCAATGATGTGTATATTCCAAATGTTAGAAACAATCTGCGGATTAAGCCCAGATGATAGACTATGATAATCCAGCCCTCCAATTCTATTGGTAGAAAAATAACCAAATTCCTTTTGTGCTCCAACATATATACGTTTATCACTGTTTATCTTCAAAGATCTCATTTTGGCAAGGTGAGGAAGGGCATAGAGATTCCAATATACACCATCAAATTCAAGTAATCCTTTATTGTTGGCGAAGTACATCCAACCGTTGCTGTCTTGTTCTATGTTCCAGTTTTGACTGGCAGCATTGTAGGTATGACGATTGAAATTGGCAACAGGACGTTGCCAATACATCTGCGCTTGTAATGAGGGTGTTAATAGCAGTAGAAAGATAATAATAATATATTTAAACATACTTTTATTTTGTTGTTGTTTGTAATGAATGATGCAAAGATACATAAAAAAAAAGATTTCTCAAAATAAAAGCATGAAAAAGTTTGTAGTGGTAAATATTTGCGTAAGCTATTGATAATGAGAAGTATTTATTTTCGCAGAGAAAGTGATGATGTAGTTGAAGAGTGCATTTATAGTATTTGTGATGTAGTGGAAATTGGCCAACTAATGATAAAAAAGACTATCTTTGCCAACGAATTATTTGTCCTCGGACAGTAATGTTGTCTGATATGAGGGTACTCTCTTTTCTTAGAATAGTGTGTCGGGATACAGACGTAAATGGTATCTAGGATAAGGAGATGAACATCCTTCTCTTTCTTGACAATGAATATTTAGTGACTAACAATTAATAATTATTTATGAAAATGAGCAGTTTAAAACCAAAAACCGTTTACCGTAGATTGTTATCTCTGCTGGTGCTGTCGCTGGTGTGTTCACTTGTGCTTGCTCAAGGTGGTTTGATGACAGTAAAAGGTAAAGTAGTTGATGTGGCTTCGGAAGAAGTACTCATCGGAGTAACAGTAAAGGAAGTTGGTAGTAGTCGAGGGACGGTTACAGATTTGGATGGTAACTTCGTGTTGCAGGTTAAACCTAATTCTTCTGTTGAAATCAGTTATGTAAGTTTCAAAACCAAGACTTACAAAGCTAATGCTATACCTAAGATTATTCGACTGGAAGAGAGTGTAGAGGCAATATCTGAAGTAGTGGTAGTAGGTTATGGCTCACAAAAGAAAGTTAATCTTTCGGGATCTGTTTCTGCTATTGAAGGCTCAAAGTTGGCTTCCCAACCAGCTACAGATGCAGTCTCTGCGCTGCAGGGACAGATGCCGGGTGTAACTATTTTGCGTTCTAGTGGACAGCCTGGAAGTGAAACTTCAGGAATGCGTATTCGTGGATTCTCTTCAGCAAATAGTACATCTGCTTTAGTTTTGATTGATGGTGTAGAAGGAGACTTGGCATTGGTCAACGCTGATGATATAGCTTCCATTTCTGTCTTGAAAGATGCTGCAGCCTGTGCAATTTATGGTGCTCGTGCTGCTGCAGGTGTAGTTCTCGTAACAACTAAGAATGGAACAGAAGGAAAAGCTAAGGTAACTTATAATGGATACTTTGCTTTCAATACTCCAGGCAATATGCCTGAACGACTTCCCGCATGGGAAGAGCAGAATATGATTAATATTGGCCGCATGAATAATAGCGGAAAGGTAGAATGGAACGAGGAACAGAGTGGTTGGGTCGGTAATCCTAATTTTAATTATCGTCCAAATAATAGTAACGGCCGCTGGGATTTATTTGAGGCAACCAATTGGGTTGAAGAAGGAACCCGTGATTTCACTACCCAGCAGAACCATACGGTAGCAGTGTCTGGAGGTACCAAGAACTTGAATTATATGGTATCAGGAAAGTACTATACCAAGAATGGTCTATTGCGATATGGTCCAGACGCCAATGAACGTTGGAGTTTAAATACCAAGGTGAATGCTAAACTTAATAAGTACGTCACTTTAGGTACTCTGGTAAGATATCAGTCTACCCGTACAGCCCAGAGTTCTTATGGTGCAGGTGGAATATTTAATCTGCTTTATTCTACCCGTGGACGCCAACCAATCTACAATCCTTCAGAGGATATTAATGATAGTCCTTATAATGGTGATTTGCAGGCGAATGCTATTGATATTATGAAGAATGGTGGTGCTAACCGTTCCAAGTATGAAGCCTATACAGGAAAAGTTTCTTTGAAGGTGGATAATCTTGTTAAAGGTTTGCATTTAAATTTGAATCTGTCCCGTTTGGCTGGTGTTTATACCAATAGTAACGAGAAGCGTATGCTCGTTTGGTATGATAGAAATGCTGATAAGGTTCGTTCTAAGGTTAACGACCCAAACTCTCTGTATAGGCAAAAAAATACCTCATATCAGGATTTGGCAGAGTTCGTTGCCAATTATGAAACTACCATTGCCAAGAAGCATAACTTCAATGTTCTCGGTGGTATGAGTTATGAGAATTATCGTAAGGATCAGATGGATGGAACCGTGAAGAATTTACTTTCAAACGATTTCTTCTCTTTTAACTATTATGATGCTTCAGAAGCAACTAATACTTCTATAGGAGATTATATCGGAACCTGGTCAATGATGTCGTATTTTGGTCGTCTCAACTACAATTACGATGAAAAATATCTCTTTGAGGCCAATGTTCGTTATGATGGTAGTTCTCGTTTGGCACCAGATAAACGTTGGAAAGCGTTCCCTTCTGTTTCTGCTGCTTGGCGTTTGAGTCAGGAGAATTTCTTGAAGGGGATTACATGGCTTAGTAATTTAAAACTCCGAGCATCTTGGGGCCAGTTGGGTAATGGTGCGGTTCTTGGTATGTATGATTATATACCAACCATTAATAATGGAAATTATATGGGTGAAAAGTTCTTCTACCAGAAGAATCTTGCATCTACTGATAAAACATGGGAAACAATTTCCACAACCAATATTGGTGTAGACTTTGGTGCTTTAAATAATCGTTTGACAGCGTCTTTCGATTATTACTGGAAGGTTAATGATGACATGCTTTCTTCATTACAGATGCCTCATGTAATCGGTATTGGTGTTCCTAATGTAAATGTCGGAAAGCTGAAGACCTGGGGCTGGGATTTTGAAATTGCCTGGCGAGATAAGATCAAGGACTTTAGCTATCAGGTATCTTTCAATCTCTCTGACAGTCAAAACCGCTTGGAGAAATATGATGGAGCAAATGTCATAGGAGAAGGCAACAGAGCACTTCTTGAGGGCTATGAAATGAATACAATTTGGGGCTATAAGACAGATGGGTATTGGACTAGCCGTGATGAATATCTGGCATACAAGGAGGCACATCCTGGTTATAAGAGTTTTAATGACGGTAAGATCTCAGGTGGTGATGTGAAGTATCTTGCTCAAGGCAATCCAGACCATCAGATTGGCGCGGGTTCTGGTACTAAGGAAGATCATGGAGATCTGGTATATCTTGGAAATTCCAACGCTCGTTACCTGTATGGCTTCAACATTTCAGCACAATGGAAAGGTTTTGATTTTTCAATGATGTTCCAGGGTGTAGGAAAACGCAAGATTATGATTGATGCCGCAGCAATAGCACCTTTCTATACGACATACCAGATGCCGTGGACGATTCACCGTGACTATTGGACCGAGGATAATCAAGATGCATTTTGGCCACGTCTCTATGACTATAAGACCAATAACGGTGGAGAAAACTTCAATTTCCGTCCATCAGACAAATGGGTACAGGATGCATCCTACTTGAGATTGAAGAACATTACTTTGGGTTATACAATCCCTTATACTAAAAAATATGTGAACAGTGTACGTGTATATATTACAGGCAATGACATTTGGGAACATTCAGATTTGTTGAAGGTATTTGATCCAGAGGCAGGCAATAATGTTGGCCGCAACTATTATCCATTTTTCCGGACGTGGGCGTTCGGTGTAAATATAACTTTTTAAATAGGAAATACAATGAAAAAGATATTTGTTCTAATGGCCTTTGCATCCCTGGGATTGACGGGGTGTGAATTGGATAGGTTGCCAGAGACAACCTTGGCCGATACTAATTTCTGGAAGTCTGAAAATGACTTTCGAGGAGCATGTAACAAATTATATGTTGATCTAGGGGGATTCTGGCAGGATACTCGTTCTGATGAAATAGTATCTACATCTCCAAATTCCGTATCAACCGGTAACAGAACAGTGCCAGCCACTTCTTCTGATTGGACAGATCCATATAATAAAATAGGTGTAGCCAACAATATTATTAAGCAGATAGGTGCTTCGGCGCAGGCAGAAACTGTCAAGAATCGTTGGATAGCAGAGGCTTGTTTCTTCCGTGCATTCCATTATTTTGATTTGGTCAAGAAGTATGGTAATGTCCCTTTGATATTAAAGCCTTTTACTTCCACCTCCGATCCAGATATCTATACGGAGCGTACTCCTCGTGAGCAGGTAATTCAGCAATGTTATAAAGATCTTGACTTTGCTTATGAAAATCTGCCAGATATAGACAAGCTGAGCGATGCTGTCAATTGGGGACGCGTTTCAAAATCTGCAGTTTTAGGCCTGTTGACCCGTATAGGTCTTTACGAAGGCACCTTCTCAAAATACCATAACTTGGGAAGCGATTATAAACTTCATCTGAAGAGAAGTATAGATGCTGCAGCGTTGTTGATTGCAAGCGGTAAGCATAGCCTGTATCCAGATTTTGAAAAAATGTTCCTTTTTGATGGTGAGGGACGTCAGAACCGAGAGAATGTGTTTGTTAAGGTTTATGGTCCTAATGGGGCTGGTACTACCACTCATAATAATTCACGCACATTGGAAAATTCTGTTTCTGTTACGCGCTATGTTATCGACCAGTTCCTCTATACGGATGGTTTGCCAAGGGAGAAGTCCCCATTTACGATTCAGAATGAAACACATTATAATGATGTTTTTGAAAATCGTGATCCTCGTCTGGCGATGACTTGCTATAAGTATAATGAAGATGCTTATAAGGGTGGTTACACTCCATTTAATAATGCTCATGGTTTTGGTTACCCTATTAAAAAAGGATTCATGTATGATGAGTGGCAGTTAAATGGAAAGGCAACGGTTGACAAGATGATTATCCGTTATGCTGAAGTTCTGCTTTCATATGCCGAAGCTCTCTATGAATATAATGGTTTCATTTCTGATGAGCAATTGGATAAAACGGTTAATACAGTTCGTAAGCGTGCAGGAATGTCTGCTAGATTGACCAATGAATTTGCGGAACAGAATGGCTTGAACATGCTTGATGAAATTAGAAGAGAACGCTTGGTTGAATTTGTTGACGAAGGTATCCATTACGATGATATCATACGCTGGAAAACAGCAGAGAAGGTTCTGCCTGTCTGCATTCTTGGTCTGAAGTATATTGAGGGCGAGACTACTGCTAGTCGTGAGGATTTAGCCAAACGATTGACAACAGAGAATGGAATGTTCAATGGGAAGAAGGTTGCCGGTCAGGCTGATCTATATGTCATAGAGGCAGAAGATACTCGCAGCTTTGATCCTGCTCGCGACTATTATTATCCTATACCAACTTATGAGATTGCGACCAGTAAAGGAGTGCTTGATCAAAATCCTAAGTGGTAATATGTTTTACGGTTTAAAATTGAAGACATGATGAAAAAGTTATTATATTGCATATTGATACTCATTACCGGCTTCACTGTAGTGAGCTGCAGTGACGATTCATGGGGGAGTGAAGGAGAGCCAGACAAGCAACATTGGTACTTCTTTGGCTTTGAGCAATGGCATACAAAGCCTAATGATATAAAAAAGGATGTGAACCAAGGTGAAACTCTCGTCATCCCAATGCATTTTTGGAGTGAGCGTCCTCAAAACGGTGTTCATGCAGAAGTTGAATATTTCATAGTGACGTCCTTACAATTAGGTGTTGACTTTCAGATTGTCAACGAATCGGGGACTGTCATTGCCCCAGAGACAGATGGGGGTTACAAGATGGTCTGGCCAAACTGTGAAAAAGGGACTCAAAATGTTTATTTGAAGGCTCTTCAAGGTGCAAAAGGAAAGATTACCTTGCAGACATGGAATCCAACTCGTAGTGGTGATGATAATATATCTACTACAAATACCATTATTATTGATCATGGTGATTACAAGGTTTCTGCCTTCACACAAAACTATAAAATGGAAATCAATATTAAATAGTTAATAGTTATTTATGAAAAATAAAATGCTTATTACCATTTGTGCTTTGCTGACAATGTCGGCGAGCACAGTTGCTCAATCCATACTGGATGCCAAACAGCTAGCTTATGCCAAGGCACATTTGAAAGATGCTGCTTATAGTCAAGCGTTTAGAAACTTGGTAAGTCTGGCGGATGATGATTTGTTGCTAAAACCACCTACGGTGATGACAAAGGAATATATTCCTGCCAGTGGTTCCAAACATGATTATGTAAGTTTGGCCCGTTATGCTTGGCCTGATGAAACTCAACCAAACGGACTTCCTTATGTCATGCGGGATGGTGTGTCAAATCCGGAACTGAAAAAATTTGATCGTAATAAACTTTCTGCCATGGCGAATGCAGTATACCGTTTGTCTTTGGCTTATTACTTTTCTGGAGAAGAAAAATATGCCCAAAAGGCAACCGAACTTATAAGAGTCTGGTTCATAGATAAGAAAACGAAGGTAAATCCTAACTTACGCTTCGCACAGCATGTTCCTGGCAAAGCAGATGGAAGATGCTATGGTGTTATTGACGCTTACTCTTATGTTAAAATGCTGGATGGAGTTCAATTGTTAGAAAAATCAAAGTCTTTCACGCAAAAGGATTCTAAACTGTTGAAAGCCTGGTTCTCGCAATTATTGAAATGGTTACTGACTCACCCGCAGGCCATTGAAGAAAGCTATCAGAAGAATAATCATGCTACAGCTTATGATGTGCAGGTTGCGGCCTATGCTCTTTACACAGGGAATAAGAAAGTGTTTAGTGATATAGTTGATAATTTTCCTAAGCGCCGTATTGCTACTCAGATCATGCCTGATGGCAAACAACCTTATGAGTTGCGCCGTACGCTGGCTTTTGGCTATTCACAGTTTAACCTCAAACATATAATTGATCTCATGCTGATGATTAAACATCAGGGGGTGGATTTCAGGCAGTACTGTGTTAGTGGCGAACATAGCTTTTTCAAAGCCATGGATTTTCTTGCTCCCTATATGGGGAAGTCTGTGAGTGATTGGCCTTATCAGCAAATAAGCGGCTGGGAAGATAAGCAGCAGGAAATGGCCAAGGATTTTTATCGTACCTATCTACTTGATGAGAGTCGCAAAGACTATTTTCAAATTTATCGCAATGTGAAGATGCGTGATTGGCGCGATTTGTTTGTTCTTACATACGAGAAACCAACTAAATTGGACAATGCTATGGCGCATGCAGACGAACAGTTGCATTATGCTTTGAAATGTACTTCGGAAGCCCGTAAGACAGCCAAGGGGAACAAGGTTAATCCTCGTAGTATTGATAAAGAAGGAAATCTGGTGTTAGTAGGACCAAAGGATTGGTGCTCTGGTTTTTTTGCCGGTACACTCTGGCAGATGTATCAATACAGTCATATGCAATTTTGGCGTGAGAATGCTGTAAGCAATACTTGGTTGATAGAGAGTGCAAAATGGCATAAAGGCACTCATGACCTTGGATTTATTATTGGAGACAGTTTTGGCAAGGCATATCAGTTGACGGGTGAACAGAGCTATCGTGATGTAATGCTTCAAGCAGCTCGTACGCTCTGTACCCGTTATTCTCCAAAGGTTGGTTGCATTCGGTCTTGGGATCATAATGCTGACAGATGGACATTCCCGGTAATCATAGATAACATGATGAATCTGGAGATTCTCTTTGAAGCCTATAAGTTAACGGGAGATAAGAGTTTCTATGACATTGCAGTAAGTCATGCCAATGTAACAATGAAGAATCACTTCCGTGATGACTATTCATCTTATCATGTGGTAGACTATGATCCTGTGACGGGAACTGTTCGTTCTCGTGTTACTCACCAGGGATATAGTGATGATTCTTTTTGGAGCCGTGGACAGGGATGGGCACTTTATGGTTATACTATGTGCTATCGTTATACCCACGATCAGCGTTATCTTGAGCAGGCTAAGAATATTGCCAAATTCCTCTTCTCGCTTAATAATATGCCGGAAGATGGTATCTTCTTTTGGGATATGAAAGATCCTTCTATCCCTGATGCGCCACGTGATGCATCGGCTGCAGCCTTAGTCGCATCTGCATTCTATGAATTGCAAGCATACGTAGGTGCAGAACTTGGTAAGCAGTATATTGCATATGCGGATAAAATAGTCAATTCGCTAATAGACCATTATCAGGCACCTGTTGGAAGCAATCAGGGATTCCTTTTACTCCATTCTACAGGTAATAAACCTGCTAATAGTGAGATTGATGTACCGATCAATTATGCAGACTATTTCTATATGGAAGCTTTAAGAAGGAAATCAATGTTGGTGAACTAATTTGCTATCAACTATATGTTCAGAATGAGGCGAAACGGTTATGTTTCTGCTTATTCTTATTGTTAGTACGACTGGAGGACCTCAGAGTCCTCCAGTCAGTTAACTGTAATTGAGAATAATTGCTATTGGAGCTGTATCTTCTCCAAGACATGAATATAAAACTTATGAATCATGAAAAGAATATTTCATTTTATCCTATTAATGATATTTCCATTTACTTCACTCAGTGCAACTGATGTAATTTCTGGACGACACCGAATTGATGCAGATTGGCAGTTTATCCGGCAGGATATGGCAAATGCATGGGAGGTGTTTCGTCCAGTTCAAGCAGGTAAACCGGAAAGTGTTCCTTTATGGAGCAATATCAATCTTCCTCACTGCTGGAATGAAACGGATGCAGTCAATCCTGATGTTAATTATTACCAGGGATATGGATGGTATCGTAAACTGGTGAACATCCAGAATCCATATCGTGGAGGTAAAACTTTATTGGAATTTGAAGGGGCAGGGCAGAGTACGCAGGTTTATGTTTATACCCAATTTGCAGGAAGTCATATAGGTGGCTATGACCGTTGGAAGGTTGATATTACCGATGCAGTGAAGAAGTTCATGCAGTCCGACGATGCTAAACGGTTTGATGGTAAGATTCCCATAGCTGTACGTTGTGATAATAGTAGAAATGTAGAACGCATACCTTCATCCATGTCCGACTTTAATATTTATGGAGGTCTTTATCGCCATGTAAACCTATTGTATCAACCTTCTGCAGCATTGGAAGAAATCCGGATGAATGCAGATTTGATGGAAAAGCAGATGACAGTAATGCTGCGTTTTTCAAATACCGGTGCAGAGGCTTTTCTGCGCCTTTTGGATCCACATGGTAAGGTTACGTACCAAAACAAGCAACCTATCCATATCACAAAGAAGGATTTGGATATCCCAATTCCTGTTATGAAACCCAAAATTTGGGATGTAGATCATCCGCAACTTTATACTCTGGAAGTAAAACTTAAGGTAGGTGATGAAGTTGCAACTTATTCTGCAAAGACGGGGTTCCGTTCTTTTGAATTCAAGGAGCATGGTCCTTTCTACCTAAATGGAAGACGCCTTCTTTTGCAGGGGACGCATCGTCATGAAGATCATGCTGGTGTTGGAGCTGCTATGACAGATGAGCAAATTCGCAATGAAATGAAGCAGATAAAAGATATGGGAGCCAATTTTATCCGTTTAGGCCATTACCAGCAATCTGACTTGGTTCTTCAGCTTTGTGATTCTCTCGGTATATTGGTCTGGGAAGAAATCCCTTGGTGCCGTGGTGGACTTGGTGGTTCCGAGTATCGTTCTCAGTCAGAACAGATGCTTGTCCATATGATAAACCAGCATTTCAATCATCCTTCTGTCATTTTATGGGGGCTTGGAAACGAGAATGATTGGCCTGGTGATTTTCCTTCTTTTGATAAGGCGAGCATCCATTCATTTATGTCACATCTGAATAATTTGTCTCATCAGTTAGATTCTTCTCGTAAAACAACGATTCGCCGTTGTGAATTTTGTAGTGATATTACAGATGTTTATTCTCCGTCAATCTGGGCTGGATGGTATGGCGGTGGGATGCGAGACTATCGCCAAATGACAGAAAAGGCAATTGCCAGGTATCCTCATTTTCTGCATGCAGAATGGGGAGGTGATAGCCATGTTGGACGTTTTTCAGAGCGTACAGATTTGGAGAATGTTATAGCGGGAGATAAAAATGGCGATTGGTCAGAGACCTATATGATACATCTTTTCGACTGGACACTGAAAGAACAGCAAATGATGCAAAATCTTACGGGTACTGCTTTTTGGACATTTAAGGATTTTTCTACTCCACTTCGGCCTAACAATCCAATTCCGTATGTCAATCAAAAGGGTGTTGTTGAGCGTGATGGTACGCCAAAAGAAAGCTATTATGTTTTTCAATCATATTGGAGTAAGAAGCCAATGATTCATATATATGGTCATAACGTACCTACTCGCTGGGGAAAAACAGGTGAGGAAAAAGAGGTGTTGGTTTATTCCAATTGCCGTAAGGTAGAATTGTTTGTGAATGGAAAATCACAGGGTATAAAATGTCGTGATCTCCAAGATTATCCTGCAACAGGTTTTCATTGGAATGTTATTCTAGAGAAAGGTAAAAATAAAATCAATGCAGTAGGAATTATTGATGACAATCAGCTTTTAAAGGGCAAAGTTACTGGCAGTAATGTTCTTACGGATGTTATTATGCAAGAATATCAAACCTCTCTTTGGGGAAATCCCGATCATATACGTCTAGCATCTTATCCAATTGATAACAGAAAAATGAAAGGGACAGCAAATAATACAGAAAACAGGGAAGTGATGATTGAGGCACAAGTGGTGGACGCTAATGAAAATAAATGTTTAGATAATCATGATTTTGTTGTTTTTGACGTTGTTGGTGATGCTAAATTAGTTGAAAACCAAGGTACATCTACTGGTTCTCGTAAGATACAAACCAGCAATGGGCAAGCACGTATAAAAGTCCGCATGATAGAGTATAAAGATAATGCAGACATGAAAGATTCTGAGCATAGCGCTGTTGTGGCCGTTAAGATGTTAGGACTTCCTACAGCATACATTAAAATTTTTTAGCTTATTACGCTACTCTAGTGAATGCAAAAACGCATCTCCTGGCAGATAATCTGTTGAAGGGTGATAATAGACAAAGGAGACATGTTTGAGGCATCATCGGAAAAGAACTCGTTAAATGAACTGTTTTAAACAGCCTACGTCCTCACCGACTCAATCATTAAAGAGTTTGTAATGATGATGAAAATAAGCAAAATCAAGTTTATGCTTTATTAACGAGAAGTTTTCTATAGGGGTGCTGAGTAGTTACTTCTATAGGGGTGCTGAGTAGTTACAGTTAAATGCAGAAGAGTTAAATATCTACAAGAATCCCCCATGATGTTTGGTGTTATGT
>ENA-ORMS01000727-ORMS01000727.1-human-gut-metagenome-genome-assembly--contig:-NODE-727-length-31110-cov-7.414426_pt1 | contig 31110 bp, 46 predicted proteins | sample MGYA00242104_ERZ508997 | MGnify/ENA primary metagenome ERZ508997 (study PRJEB26280, sample SAMEA2338704) | human gut metagenome | biome: human gut; feature: human-associated habitat; material: faeces... | reverse complement strand
ATTCTTCGGGTGAACGGTGCGCTCTATGTGTACACGAATTACTTTTGCATAACCACTTCCTGCCACAACGAAGGTTCCTGCATAGATTTCATCGTTCTCCTTCTTTTTTACAGGTACTGATTCCCCAGTCAAAAGAGATTCATTGATTTCTAATGCATGATTTTCTACAACCTGGCAGTCTGTGCCAATCTGATTGCCAGCTGTCAAGAAAATAATATCATCCATAACAAGTTCTTCTACAGGAACATCAATCAGCTGACCATCACGAAGTGTTTTAACTTTTTCTACTGTAACAACACTTAGCTTATCAATAGTTTTCTTAACCTTGAATTCTTGAATGATACCTAATATTGTATTAGCTACCATAACTCCAATAAAAGTTAAGTTCTGCAGCTGTCCTGAAATCACAATCAAAACAGCTAAAAATATATTTAGAAAGTTGAAATATGTAAGTGTATGCTGCTTCACAATTTCTTTTTTTGTTTTAGAAATAGACTGACCTGTATAATTCACTTGTCCTTGTTCTATTCTTTCTTGTACCTCTTGTTGTGAGAGGCCTTTTAATTCATTCATATCCACCACTCCTTAATCTATTGCACTATCTTAACAAAGAAAAGTGTATTATTTGTGTACTTTCACCTTAATTTTTTCTTAAATAATAGATATAATTAACTTATCATCCAATGAAAGGGGTTATATTTATTATGAAACATTTGTATATGATGCTAAAATTGGCTTGTTTCCTAGACTTTTTGCCCCTTGTTACTGATTCGTTACTAGTTTAGTACCTACATAGTGGCGCATCATATATTTTATAACGCTCCTTTTAGTATTAGAAACATTGAAATTAAAATGCAAAAACTATCATTGTTTACTGATATTTTTTATATAATATTCTCATAAATATATCAATATATATTGACATTTATATAATTTTATGATATACTATAATCAAGAAAGGAGGTAAGAAAAGTGGAAAAGAAATTAAAAAAAGCGCTTCGAATTCTTGGCTTAATCGAAACGCTAGTGATTAGAGTAATTTCCTTAATCGGCTGGATTTTAATTCTAATCAATCAATTTAAGTAATTAGGTTGAGAGGCTTGTCCTCTCTTCCTATCACTATTATAAAACCACTTTTCAAAGAAAACAATGGAAAAATTAATTTTAAAAGCTATCGAATTGATTGGACTTATTGCCGTATTAGTATTCTTGATTTCAAAATTATTCTAAGGGAGGTATAACCGTGTCAACTGAAGCGCAGAAGAAAGCTAGCGCAAACTATGCTAAGAAGATGACGAAATGTGTCAATCTTGCATTCAATAAAAAAACAGATGCAGACATTCTAGAAAAACTTGATCATGTCGAATCTAAAATGGGTTACATTAAAAAACTTATAAGAGATGATATTGAGAAAGCAAAAAAAGACCAGAGCAACTAAGCCCTGGTCTTTTCTTATGAATATAAATTGTTGTGTAGTCGAGATTTAGTCGAGATTTAGTCGAGTTTAGTCAACATCTTTATGAATAAACTCATAATAAAACTTAAATTAGACTTTTTTCAAATATCTTTTAGCAACCCATCCACTAGGAATCTTTGCCCAATCTCCATCGAATTTAGACACAGTAACACGAGTGCCATAATTTAGACAGCCGTCCTTGTCGTAATCGTGAGCCTTAGCGTTCTTAGTTAATTCGTTGTGTGTCTTGACTCTGTATTTCATTCCTGGTCCTGTGCGTACCTTTAAATCACTAGCAGTAATCATATAAGTACCTAATGCGTTAGATGCGTTTGTCTGTGGCTTAGATGGTGCAGGTGCAGCTGAAGTATTAGTCACCTTAGCATCGTATTTAGGTAAGCCATACCCTCTGATATATCTGCCGTTAACCTGTAATTTTCTTCTTCCTACTGCATCGCTCTTGTTTCCTTCAATGATAGTGATAGTAGAACCTTCTACCTTCTCAACGATGCCGACATGATCTGACGAACCTTTATTATCGCCCTTACCACTGTCCTGCCAGTCGTAAAAGATTACATCTCCTGGTGATGGAACATGAGAATCATCTTCGCACCATCTACCAATGTTTTGGAATCTTTTAATCATCTGATTGCATGAACATTCTAATGGAATGATATCAGTATAATTGGCTTTAATCGCACACGCTGACACGAATGTTGCACACCATGAGTCAGTGTACTTGACTTTATATCCTCTCGCTAATGGCTTGTGACTGTTGTATAAGTCAATGATCTCGTGATGTGAACCGTTGGATTCCTTTCTTCCAATCCAATTTCTTGCAATTGTTAAAATAGTATTTGCGTTTTTACCCATAATTTATACCTTCTTTCATTTAAAATAAAAAGGCTTCCCAAATTCGAGAAACCTTATAAATTGATTCTATTACTTTTCTAGATGGCTGATTCTTTTTTCGTGGTCATCTAACTCTTTCGCATGTGCATCTAATCGCATGTCCTGTCTTCTGTTATCTGTAGCCATGTACTCAATAGCAGTTGTTAGCTTTGTGATGCTATTATTTAATTTTAGAACAGGGGTCATAACTCCGATTAATGCACCAACACCGATAATGACGGTATATACTGCCTGTGCTTCTGTCATTTAAACCCCTTCTTTCTCACCTTCCACAAATCGTGTAAATGCCTGATGTAATCCTGTAGATGCTAATCCCATTAAAGCACCATAAACCACAGACTCAACGGACATACCACTCACAATCATATTGAGAATAGCCCCAATAACTGCCAAAATAGTTGGAATGTACTTATTTGGCACCTTATCAAAAGATGTCTTGATGATGTAGCCAACAACTAAGCATGCTACTATAACGACTAAAACAAAATATTGTGTTAATTGTGTAAAATCCATAATTATTTACCTTCCTTTTCTGCGAGGTCTTCTCGACCTCTTCTTATTAATTCCTGTTTGACCCTTTCACGAATTCGTAAGGGCACGTTCTCAATAGTTTTTAAACCTTTTTCTATTAAATCGGCGTATATCTTATCCATTGTTATTCATCCCCTCATAAATATCACATAAAGCAAGCTGTAACTCTGTCACATTGCTTTCTGTTTCAGTAAGTCTTTCCTCAATCGTTGGTTCCTGGGGAGTCTCAACGTTTTCATACTTAGACCAAGTATAGTGTTCATAAATATGAGTATCGTCCTCAGTGTAAGTAGTATTAGACACATAAGAGTCCGCCACTACAGTAGTATCATGTACTAACTCCTTATATCCTAACTGCTTGAGTACTTCTGTGTTATTGATGTAAGTAGTGCCATCAATAACAACGCTCTTAGGCGCTTTTGTTAAAATGCCGTCTTGTAATTTATAAAGCATATAATCACCTCTATTTCATTTTATAAATGTTAAAAGACATTGGCTCATATTTGCCTGTTGCAATTGCTTTATCAATTACAACAGTGTTATTTGATAATCCGTAATTTGTTTCGCATAACGCTCCAGCAGTTGTCTTATTACTCATTGCCATAAAAGCGTATTTTGCATTAATGATATTTACAGCAAACATGATATCCTCATAGTTATCTGACGGTATTACAAGATAAAAAGAATTATCCTGTGCCGTAAAAGAAACCTTGATTTTGCCGTAATTATTAACACCCTCTACTGTATCAACTAAATCAAACATATCATTGTCAACCTCTTCTTTCTTAAATAAGAAAAATCTTCTCTCTAGGAGGCTATTTGCACCCCCCCGTTGTAGTTAGGCATAGTTAACACCTCACTTATGACATGATCAAGACTCTGATTCTTGAGCCTTTTCCTACAGGTACTTTTTTGTTAATTATTCTTAAAGTTGTATTGCCATTGTATTGATTAGCGTAAGAAAAACACTCATCTATTTTCTTGAATGCTAGATTTTTCACACTGTGTATCATAGGTGCGTATACCCCTAATAATGGGTCATGTCCTAACTCACATATAGATGTCAAATCAATCTCTTTGTAGCACGTTGCTTCGCTTGCGTAACCACTTACTAGATTTGGCAAATAATTACCATTTAAAATAAGCAATGGATCCCATCCTTGGCTTGCGCGTAGACTTATTTTAATATCACCTAAACCATCTTGCGTTTCCACTGATGGCGCCTTAAATTCTTCAACAAAAATAATTTTCTTGGCGTTCTGCATCTTTTGAAAAAATGTAGCATCAACATCCATTACATCATGATATGTGTCTGTTACTGCCAGTTCTTCAGATACAGTGTAATCTAATATCGTTTCCCACGTACCCATGTCTGCATCACTCGCTTTCTTTGTCAACATCATTCGTTCGTTTATCAAATCCATATTATCTCAACCTCACAATCGCACTATTACCAAGTATGTTTACCTCATAAGTGCCTGTTGTGACATCATCACTGTTAGATAATGTGCATCCTTTTAAAGTCAGCGCTGTAGGAGTAGAACCACTCGTAAATTCGAATCCACAAATAAACATGTGGTCAGTTCCAACTGTTCCTGGTGTGATGGTTAGACTCGCCATAGTAGGGAATACATGATACTCCCCACTATTTATAGTGACGTTTGTATCACTAGCCGTATGAGTTACTTTTTTAACTCCTAAGTCAGTAGTGTTGGCTTTTTTATCGAGTTCAGCCTTAACAACCTTATTCTGTACAGGATTGACACTAGTAGCACTTAATGCATTATCTACAGTGATAGATGTACCACCAGAACCACTTAAAAAATTATCAATCTTATCTCTTTGAGCCTTTGTGACAGTCATGTGACTATCGTCTTCAGCCAATTGAGACAGTTTAGTAGGGATGATAGGCTTATCAGTAAGTGAATTATAAGAGCCGTTGAAATCACTCTTATTGTTCCATTTCTGTTTTTCGGTGTCTGATACAGTTCTATGGGTTGTGTCATCTGTAAGTTGCGATAACTTAGTAGGCACAGCAATTCTAGCAATCAAGCCATCAACTTCGCTCTTGGTGTAAAATCCTTTAGCTGCTACTTTTGTGGCAATCACATTTAACTGTTCGTCAGTGATATTTAGATTATTAATCTTAGATTTAAGGTCTTCTAAAACTGATGGATAACGTTCCTCAATTGCTTTATCTGCATCTGTATGACTGCCGACAAGGACAGTAATATCTTCAGACCCCCACTTTTTGATGATGGTGTTATTACTGTCATATTTGCGTCCACAAAGGTTGATCGTAGCTTTTCCCTTTGCCTCGAACAGTGTTCCTTTTAGTAGGCACTTCACAAAGATGTATGAGTCATCCTCTTCCTTTGTACAGTCTAGCTTGTCGCCATTTCCACGCGATGATGTAGTATTCACGTAAAATGTCAAGTCAGTTAAATCAATATCAGAAGCCTTATTGATTCGAAATGTAAGAGTATGACAGGAGTCATCGTTTACGACCCCAATTTTGAAATTACTATGTAGCACTGCCTCTCTTGTATCAGCATCTACATAGATGATATTTTCATTGTCCATTTAATCACCTCTTTTAAGCATATGAGTAAATAAATGTCCCACACACATAATCATCATATGTTATATTTTTAAGCGCAGTTAAAGTGAAATTGCCTGCTGTTATATCGTTAGTTTTTGGATAATATCTGATAGTCAGATTATTCGATGCGCTCGGTACAGGGATGAAAATGTTGCCTTTTGGTTTTTTATCAGCAGGAAATCCCGTCCACATGTACCCCATAGTATTCCCGCCAATTGTAGCATTTATCAGTCCATCCCAATTTAGTTCAACAATTTTTGCGCCTTCGTTATATCTGTATTGCAACTTGACACCGCAAGCATTTACTCCGCACGATATCCAATTAGACCATTTCAATTTATTCTGATTTGCAGTGATAGCAGCCTGCTGATTAGAGACAGCTTCTATCAGTTCTCTCATACTCATGTATTCCTGACATTTACGCTCAACAGATGTGATATTTAAACCATCTAGATGCACAGCATATAATACTAAGTCTCTTGTACCTGTACCGCTGTATATGTCGGTCTGATTGTATGATGGTTCTGCTCCACCTGCCGGGCCTTTAATAACTGTAAGAGTATGAGTCTCTTTTGTGCCTGTGGTTGTAAATCTTGCTACAATCAAGTCAGTTCTCTTCACTCCACTTGTACCATTTTCAATGCGTACCGTTTCGCTCCCAACGATTCTCATAAAACGGCCATAGTTGCACAGGATGCCGTCATTAATCTTGATTTCATTGTTGGAAACAATTTCAGCCGTCATTCTGCTTCCTGCGTGTAAAATGCCCTGAAAGTCATATAACGCTAGATACATATAGCCATGTAGTTCTGCACTGACTTCAGCATCTGTAATATTAATGTTCTTTATCACTTCGCATCACCTACCTTGTAAGAAATTGAAATATCATCATCACTAATCTTGATTATTTTTTGAGTTATAGGCTCTTTAAAAGATATGCCTGTAATATTTTCTTTTGCTCCGACAATATCAAAGAGTTCTGCATCATCTGCATCAAAAGAGATTTCCAGCGTATCGCTCTCGTTTGCTTCTGCTACCTTCTCGGTCGCATTCTTGATTAATTCATCACGTTTTTCAACATTTACATCCTCATGTTTGTATGTCTTCCTGTTGAGCCCTGCATAAGTCTCATTGGATTCTGACCATGATCCATCAGACTGTAAATACAAGTTAATTCTTAATCTATTCAGGAGTTCACCTTTTCCCAGACATAAAATATGATTATATGGCTTAGATTCGGTCTTTACTGTCATATCTATCTGATAGTCATTGTCATACTGTAGCGTGTCGCTTAAATCGTTGATTTTTTCGGCATATAGATGGATTTTCCCATCAACACGATGCCTAATACACAATCTCGCATTACTCGCATCTAGTGACTTTTCTAGCGCTTGTAAGAGATTAATATCTCTAACATCATATTTAATATTGATATTACTAGCGCCCACATTATCGACAGTATAGAAATCATTGAATCTGTCACTAATAAGAGTATTGATGCATGTATTAGCTTCAGCATTTAGATTCAAATATGCGCTTCCTGCTGGAGGCTGCACAAACTCCTTTTCAAGCAATCCCCTAAATGTAGGGCCTATCATCGTGATGGTATTGTCTGATGTATTAATCTTTAATCGCTGGATTACTCCACCAATTTCAGTATTTTCTTTATAAAAAAGGGACCCAATTGTAAACAGTGGGTCTCTATCTTCTAGTGACAAAGTTAATTCAAAATCATTCTTAGATACATCGTATTTTCCTATCTCGACATCAGCATCGAAATGAGTGAGATATCCTAACTCGTTGTAATTACTATCCGTATAGATATACTCTAATCCCATCTAGGCTCACCTCTTCTTTCAATCAAGACTATGTCAACTTTTTCAACTCCAACTGTAGTTATGTCAAATGAGCCTTGAGGTATCTTCTTAAAAGCATCATATGACTTGTTACGCGCATTAAAAATGTTAGACTGCACTCCATTAGAAGAATATTTTGTGATAGTCTTCTTGAACGTGTCAATCTCTGCATATTCTTCAGCGTTCAAGGTCACATATAACTGATAAGTATTGTCACTGATATTGATTATAGGGTTCGTACATCTTCCATATATTCGCATAATCATGTCCGTATCAGTAAATGAATCATTTACAACATTTACTGTTTTGGGAACTGAATACGTAAAAGGATACGCAAAAGGATACTTTGTAACAGTTCTCGAACTGCTGGAACTGAAATCAACAATGTAGGATGTCTCTCTTATCCAGTAAGAGTCATCTGTAGTGATTTCAACACTTAAGTATAAAAGCCTTTTATCAATTAGATATTTGCTTTTAGTGGACTTGATTGCATAGCAATAATATTTATAACCATTGATTTCGAAATATCCTTTTTCTTTTTTAAGTATGTCTATTTCAAAATGCTCATAAAATTGGTTTTTAATCTCATTGGCTTTCTGCTGATCAACAAGGAAAACAAAAGGAATTGTCTTAGTGACAACCCCTTTATAAAATCCTGTAATCCTATTGTTATTCGTTTTAACGCTCCACTCAAAATCACGTAAATCACTATAATTTGCAAAGATACCAAGAGAAGTAAAGTCTAGTGTTTCATTGTTTGAATTTGTATGTTTAATTTTATCCAGCATATTTTCTCACTATCCTTCCTACTTCTCTGCCATCTAACATAACAACGAAAGAGCCGTCATTTAAAGCTTTTACAATAATATCGTGCATTCTATCTTCATCACTTAATAAGGCAATGATTCTATGCAATGCGTCTAGGATTTCATCAGCCCTATTGTTAGATGCCTGATTAATCATCTTCATTAATGTATCTCTTCCGGCCACAACTTCAGCACCTGCTTCTCCAGCGCCTAACATTTGACCATTAGACATTCCAAAAATTGTTGGAGCGTCCAAAATCATTGGGTTATCCATTGCCTGAGCGTACCATTTAATGCCTAGTGATGGGATTTTCCCCTTTAATAAATCCCCAACGTTCCAGCCGTTAGGTTTGATATTAAAATGAGGTAACGGAATATGAGGCCATGATATTTTAAAATTAAAGAATCCTTTAATTTTGCTTATGATGGCTTTCACAAAATTAGCAGCAGCACTCATTGGAGACATGATAGCACTCTTGATACCATTCCATACACTTGAGGCATGTGACTTAATGAAGTTAAAAGCAACTTTCACACCATTTTGTAATTCTTTTACAATCCATAATACTTTCGTCTTGGCATCAAACATAGGACTTTGAATTACATTCTTAATGTTGTTGAAAATGTTTGATACGTGGCTTTTTAGACTGTTAAATAGGTTCTTCGCCGTGTTGACAAGCGAGCCACCCATACCACTGATACCTTTAGCGATTCCACTAATAAGGCCTTTTCCTAAGTTCCACCAATTGATAGCGTTCCACACAGCAAAAATGGCATAGATAATTTTAGGGATGTTGGCAATCAGCGAAGGAATAGCCATTACAAGGCCTTTAATGATTTCGGCGATGATTTTCACACCCCACACAAAAATAGTCTGAGCACTGTTAGAAAATGCATCTGCTAGATTTGCTATGATAGTAGGCACTTTAGATATTAAACTAGGGAGTGAACTCATTAATCCTTGTACGAGATAAAAGATTAATTTCATGCCAATGCCTACAAGTGTAGGCAAGTTATTTAATATGCCTTGTGATAATGCTAATAAAATGTCTAATCCTTTAGACATGATAGCAGGCATATTATTGGATAATGCCTGTCCTAAGCCGTCAATTATTTTCCCAAACATCGAAACTAAGGCAGGCAATTGAGAAACAATACCATTCACTAGCTGAACAATCATGCTCATGCCTTTTGATACAATGCCCGGTGTTCCATCCGCTATTTTATTGCTGAATCCATCGACAATGCCTCCAAAGCGTTCGATTGCTTTAGGTAGCTCATTAGTTACTAGATTAAGTAATGCGTTAAAAATAGGAGCGATAACACCAGGCAATGCGCCAATTAGACCAGCCACTAAATTAATAGCTGCAAGGATTAAAGAAGGCGCTAAATCAATGATCATATTCATTAATTGCGGTGTTATCTGTATCAACGCACTAGGAAGTGCATTAAATACTTTCTTGATTTTTGGAGTCACGTTTTTAGCGAGAGTTCCTAAGCTGGTAGTGAACTCACTGATAAGCGGTCCGACTGCCTGTTTAGGGTCTGCTAAACCTGTTAAAAGGTTATCCCATGACGCTTTAGTCATCTTCATAGCGCCGTCAATGGTTTTCATCGCTTCTTCGCCAGTAGTACCAGTTATTCCGAGTTTGCCTTGAATAGCGTTAATTGCTTTGTATACATCACTTAAATTATTAATATCATAATGTATACCTGTCAGTTTTTCAGCGTCTTGTAAAAGTCGCTCCATTTCTGACTTAGTACCACCGTATCCCAATTTTAAATTATCCAACATTGTGTAGTTCTGCTTTGAGAACCCCTGATAAGCGTTTTGGATATCTTCCATGTTGGTACCCATCTTATTCGCATTATCAGCCATATCAATAACAGCCATATTAGCAACCTTAGCCGCTTCTGTCTCATTGGCTGTTGATTGCTTTAATGCTGCAGCAAAAGAAGTAATGGTGTTCATATAATCATTCGCACTCATTCCAGCTGTCTTATATGCAATTTTCGCATTATTCATGACTTCTGTCTGCGCCTGTATTAACTGATCATATTTTCCTTTTGCTTGTCCGACAGTCTCGCCGATTGATTTAGCGTACTTCTTTAGGCTCATGCCTTGAGCACCGAATAAGGTTTCGACACCACCGGCTAACTGCTCATACTCCGAATAAGAAGATACAGCGAACTTAGTAATAGTACCTATTGCAGCACCTGCTGCAGCAACTCCCTTAACCGCTAATTTTCCAATCTTAGGAGCGAGTTCTCCTATTTTGTTGACATGCTTTTCAAGCTTGCTTGATTCGTCTTTTGCTGTGTTAGTAGTGTCTTTTAAATCTTTCTTTGTCTTATCAACGCCTTTCAGTCCGATAATACCAAAGAGTTTAAATAATTCTAACATTTATTTCCCCCTCTCTTTTTTCTTAAAGATTAGGATTGAAACTGTTAAGAATTTCATAGGAGTCATTTATAGTTGTTTCCATCTCTTCATCTGTCATAGTTTCAGATGTTTCAATTCCTGTGTTTTTCTTCCATTTAGCCATCATTTCATTTTTAAAGTCAGCAAATGACTTGTCATAAACTTTTGATTTCCAAATGTCGTATAACTTCTCGTCTGACACATTGTCAGCAAGTTCAGAAATGAACTCTGAAAAATTAGAAAAAGAGATCATGTTATCAATCAGTTCCATGGGGTTGGAATACCTCTTATAAACCAAATCCATGAAGCCGACTTCTCCTATTTCAGCAATCCAGAAACAACCTTGTAAAAATCTTTGAATTCATCTTTTTGAAAGATTTCAATAATCATCTGTGCAAGTTCTGCAAGTGATAAGCATTCAACCTGCTTTCTATTTAGATTACTTACAGCTGATAAGAATTCAAAAACTTCATTTTCACACTTTCCGATGTTTTCAAAAATAACCGCACAGCAAGAAAGAATGATATTGAAACCAACTTTTTCAGTTAGTTCCTCTTTTGATAGTCCTTCCTTATTTTCTGCTAGTTTAGCAATCTCGTTTGCATTAAAGCATTTCTTAAATTCCATGATGCCAAACTTATTAATTAGTTTAATGATTAAAAATGCATCTGTTGCTTTTAATTTTCTTAATTTATATTCCATAAATAACTCCTTTCAATTCTTAATAATGGTTATGCAGCTACCGCATTAGGGTAATAAATGTGATAAGGTAGTACATTCTTATCAGATTGCTCTAATTCCGCATAACATTCAAATTCTGCTTCAGGTACTACCATCTTTTTATTTTCGCCTTCAATAGAAAGTCCTGATGTGCATAAAGCTTTATCAAAAATAACAATGATTGGAGTTCCATCAATCTTCTTTCCGACATACGCTAGATTTTCATAATAATCGCCTGTTTCAATCTGCGGTTTAGATACTAATTCTGTATATCCTGTCTTTCCAGCGTCTGCTGCTTCTTTAGCAAAAATAGATTTCTTAATAAAGTCAGGAGTAATTTCTGCCATTTTAAACTTCATTTTCGCAGTTTCTCCAACTTTTAGGGTACCACCAACAAATTTTACAGTTGCTCCATCAATATCTAAGTCTAATAATTCCGGAGTAATTGTTACTGATCCACCACCTGAAGTGGCGCAAAATAATGATTCTACAAAGTTCCATTTATTGCCTTCGTATTTCAAGCCTTTGTGAATAGTTCCAGCACCTAGCATAATATTTTCAGGTGTTTTTGCTGTAATACCACTTGAAGGAATGATTTCATCTGCCATGTATTTATACCTCCCATTCCTGAATAGTTAAATTAATCTGTATTTTCTGTAATTCTATATCGTCTACACGAATCGGCATTGAATAGTCAAAATGTACTGCTATGCCTGTTCCGCTTGATAAGACGGCTCTCTTATCCTTGAGAGCCTTTTTAATAATTTCCTTTTGCTTTTCTAGCTCTAAATAACTGCCTCTTGTTACACCTGTTAGAATAAAAGTGGTTTCCTGGTAATTGGTCTCTGCACTGTATTCACTTTCTAAGTACTCGCCAACCCAGTAAGGATATTCGACCTTATCGGTCTTGTAATAAAGAAAATGATAGTTCACAAGTGGTTTTAAAATGCTAGAGATAAAATTCAAGCCCTCTGTTGTCATTTTCCAATATCTCCAAAGATTTCCTCGGCTCTTGCTTGAATCTTCTTCTTAGAGGAGTTCTTGGCTTTCTCGAGTGCTCTAGATGGTGCTTTTCCTGTAGTGGTAACCCATCCGTATTTAGGATGCTTATACTTCCATTTGGTTTTACGACCATTTCCTTTAAGAGCATACTCACCTGTGCCGAATTCTTCCCATATAGCATTTTCTTCTGCTGATCCAACAATCCCAATCATATTGTCAGCGTCTACCACGTGCTCCCACGAATTTTTCAACTGTCCTGTATCAACTCTTGTATTTCTTTTGACTTGTGATTCAAGTTCTCCACTTGCTTCTTCCAAAAACTTTAAAGCTGCATTCTCAATTTCATCAATGATAAACATTGAGTTATCTTCAAATTGTATTTTGCTCATTCTGCGCACCTTTGTATCGTAAATAGATTTCTAAATGTTGATGTAATCCCATTGGATCATCAATGAGAGTTACATCATAGACTTCACCATTCACAATCAATCTTGAGTTATCAGCGTTATAGCCTTTCAAGTCCTTATAATCACAGATGAAGATATGAGTTGATTCCTGTACTTTAGCGTTAAAGTTAGTGTAATGACTATCACCGCTTGATAAGTCTAAGAAGCCAAACAAAGAGATTGATTCCGCATAATCTTCAATGGGCTCACCAATTTCATTGAATGAATAGATGCACTTTAGAAGAACCGCCGTAATGTTTCCACCTATCATGTTAGAACCTTGCTTTCATATAAGGTTTTAGAAAGCCTGTGAGTGACTTTGGATAACCAAGAGAGGAATTATCTCCATCCATGTTGAAATAGGTCACAGAGTGTCTAGAAATCGTTTCTGACTGTACTCCAACCTTGCTTCTATTCTCTTTATCCCATTTCATGAGGTTGATAACACCCATTTTAATGTCGGCAGGATATTCAACTTTGGTACATAAGACACGAGCCTCATTATTGACAGGCTTGTCAACCACAAAGTCATGCTCATTTGCTTCTGTCACAGTATATAGAGCATCATTAAAAGATGAATTAGATACCTGTACAGTGTCACCAACCTTAAAAAATTGAGGGCCATTAAAAGAAAAACGACCGTCTGAAATATTGGCGGTCGTTCTAAAATTGCGCATTTGGAAATTATTATTAGTGTATTTTCTAATCATCAATTCTAAGGCTTCTAATTTCATCTTGATGATTCCATCAGATTCATCTGTATCGTTCAAAAGCCTAAACTCTTCAATTGTCATGATCATAGAAAATCACCTCTTTTCTTATTTTTTGAATTTAGCCAGTAAAACCTTTGCTTCATTTGTAACTGCAACTCCATAATATTTAGTAGCAGTAATGTCGTGTTTCTGCTTTTTTGGGAACCATTCATGATCCACCTGAGTATCTTTCTTTAAGAAAATTGTTAATGCTGGTAGCTCTTCTTCTGTGTATTCAGTTTCTGCTGAATCAGGTTCCATTTTTAATAAAAGATCTAAATAATACTTATCTTTCGCATCAAGTGCTTTTACTTTATCGCCAATCTTCAGAACATCTTTACAACCTTTTTGTACAGTCTTTAAGTGCTTTGCAGTTGCTGACTCTGCTGTTCCATCTTCTACAATAGTAATTGTTCCATTATCCACTTTTTCATATTCAATGTACTTAATCTTTTTAGACTTCTTGACCCAGCAATCTCCAATTTTTCCGACAGCACCTTTTACTAACACAGACTGGCCAAATTTATCCGCTGACTTGAAATCTTCGTCTTTCATTAAAGTTGAATGCTGTAAAGGATGAATAAATAATACTTTTTCAATACCGTCTTCTTCATCTTCAAAAATGGCATCTGCATCTACAATGCCGTTGTATGAGATAGCCGCTAGTGTAGATGGACTGTAAATGTTCTTAGTAGTATATCCTGCATCAACTAAGTCATTATCAACTTTGCCCATGATTGCTTTCGCTAACTGTGTTTCGGCCTGACCAATTGGATTTCCTAATCCGGAATTAATGACTGTCTGTAAAATTCCGACTGATTTAGCAGCACATTTAATTGTGAATGTATTGCTAGTAGCTGATAAATTTGTTGTCTTGATTTCACTATTTGTTTTTGATGCTTCTTCAACATCGAAGTCTTCTGCATCTCCGATATACTTCCATGATGGTACTGTCTTTGTATCGCCTGCTGTTCCTTCTAAAGTAGTATCAACTTTCGCATAAGGTGTTAATTTAGCTAATGCATCAATTTTTGCTTCAATCATATCTCCCATAACTTGAGGATTGATTACATCTTTCATTGTTGTAACTGTTGGCATTTTTTTATCTCCTTTTACTTTTTTTATTTTGTGTTCATTGCTTCTTGATATGCTTCAGGTTCTTCGTTAAATACTTTCAATCTTTCAGAATAAGGCATTTTTAAAATGTCTTTTCTAGTATATGAACCATCATTTTTTCCATGATCTAACTGCCCATTACCAACTCTTTGATAACCGTCTTCATTATCATTTGAAGCATTTTCAAACATATTTGGGAACTGTGTCTTTAATGCTGACACTGTGTTTTCCCAACCTTTGATATTTTCATTTTCATCAAGTTCTAAGCTTTCGCCCTTTTCTTTCAATTTTTCATTTAATTTATAAGTTAAATAATCAACATCAACTGCCTTTTCAGACATTAAAGCAACTTTTACTGCGCTCTTTAATTTTGCTTCATCTAACTGTTTCTTCAGATTTTCAACAGCCGTTTCATATTCACCGATTTTAGTTTGCATTGCTTTATCATTTTTGCCTGTTTTTTTGAGGTCTTCGATAAGATTATTAGCATTTAATAATTCTGTCCCTCTTGAATCAAATTCTTTTTGTAGTGCATCATATTTACCTTTTCCAACGTACTCACCGCTTGCAAGATTCCCAATTTTGACTTGTTTATCTTTGTTGGCTTCATTACCGTTATATTCATTAATTGCTTTGAAAACCTGTTCAAAAAGTGTTTCGCCTAAAATCTCTTTTAAAAAATCCATATCAATACTCCTATTACTTACTCTGTTTTTATATCTGGTGTCTGCCAGTGTAAGTTTGCCTTTTTAACATCATGCCGGATGAATTTTATAAACCTTTTAAATGCCATGTTCAGGGCAAAATAAAAAGAGCCTACGTCTAGCCTCTGTTTCTATTTCTATTTAATACATTGTTTTTATTCTTGTATTGCGGTGGATCATGAGAAAGTTCTACTGTTTCATAGAACTCATGACCGCATATCATGCACTCATAGTGCGTTTTTCTGATTGCACAGCCTCTGTTTTTATCAAAGTATCTTCTTGATTCTACTTCAAAATAACAGTGTCTGTGCGGTCGCAGTCCTTCAGACATTAAATACCTCCTTTCAGAGTAAAATAAAAACGGTTCCTCAGAACCGTTTAAATATCTTTTTATCAAATTCGCTTGTATATATTAGTACCAAGCCACCATGTATTCACTTTTAAAATTATTATTTTTAAAGTCGTCAGTTTTTGATATCTTCATTAATTTTGATGCTGCATGATTATAATAGAATCTAGTATTTACATCTTCGTTCGCCATTATACATTTTGGCTCAACAAAATCCTGTTTGTTAATATCCAAGGCAACATGTCCAAAGGAAGTACCGTTTTCAGGAAAATAATCACATTCAATGATATTATCTGTTCTTTTTACATTTTTTAAGATTACCATAATATTCATTTACCTCCTTCTGATAATTAAATACTTTTTGTGCTTCTTCATGAGCTTTTAAATGGCTCCAGTCAGGATGCAATTGTTTCATCGTTAATTCATAAAATTCATGTTCAAGCATCGTAATATCACACTGTTGAATCGTGCCTTCTGCTAATCTCTGCCAAGAAAGTGCAATATACGGATCATATTCGAATAATTCATCTTCAATATATGCATGTTTTTCAATAGTGTATTTTTTTACTTCATCAACTAATTCTTTTTTGAAACCTGTTCTTATTGAAATTTTAGCAGTATCAGTAGATTTTTTCAATATCTCATGATAATAATTTTTTGCCCATTCTATCGCTTCGTTTGTTTCTTTAAATGTTCCATATTTGTATTTCTCTATAATTCTACTTCCCGAATATTTAAATGGATTTAAATACTTTCTTTTGTAATCTTCAAAATCTTCTGTTTTATCAAGCCCATAATACTCGGCTCTTTCTTTCAGTGTCTTGAGTTCATCAGCATCTAAAGCCCATCTAGCACGCTGAAGGAGCGCACATCTGCAGTTTACATCCTGTGAAGCAATCCCAAAGCCTCCAGGATACATAACTTCTATATCATCTACCACAAAAGGCTCGTCTATTTCTGCAAGCTTCCCATCAAGAAGTCTGTGCATTGGTCTAGTTCTTCCGTCTAGTGTAGCATCCCATTGTTTGACTACTTCGCAGCCTTTGGCTTTTGCTGCATGCTGTGCGTCATTGGCACTAAGAACCTGGATTCTATGTCCTTCTGTTCTAGCAATCCTCATTGCTTTATTAAAACCAATATTAGACGCTCCATCTATGTTTCTAGCAATATGTGCATATGATGAAGATGTGGCTATACCTCTTGAGATATGCTTTGCAATCTGTTTTTTGAGAACTCCAACATCAATACCCATTCTAGTATACAGTGGTACACTCAATTTAGTATTTAATGTCATAGCCCTTGTGACTTGTTTCTCATTGATAGGAGTAATTAACGGAATGCCTTGGCCTTGAATATCGTACATAGTTCCGATATATCCTGTGTAATAGGAATCTGTTAGATATCTTGTAATACTGTCATAAGAATCAGCGTTTAAATTCCCAATCAGTTCATCTAACTGCTTTTTGAGATTCTCTTGAAACTTCTTCTGATATATCTGAGATTGAAGCAATGATTTCTGCTTATCATCTAATTCATCATAGACAGAAAGAAGTAAATCAATCTTACCGTTTGAAATCCTTATTTTCTGTTCTACTTCTTTAGTTGCATCTTCATATATCTTTTTTAATTCCTTCAGAAGCTTCTTCTCTTCTCGCAGTTTGGCTTTTTCAACTTCTAGCTGTCGCTTATTCATCTGGCACCACATTGTTTAATGTATCAGTCGCATTGTCTACTTGCTCATATGCTTCTTTTGGCTTTGGGAGTTTATCTTTGATTTCTTCATAATCAATGTCCAAATAAGCACATATTTCTTTAATAATTGTTTCACTAGGAAGATAGTCAAAAAGAGTGATCATGATGTTAATAAAAGTCTCCTTAGCTTGTGCTTCAATCAATTTAGTTTGTGCTAGTTCCTGCTCATTAGACATAATCTTATGAATAAACTTAAAGTATACCTGTTTAGATTGATAATCTGTCCCTTCACGTTCGTTGATATCTTTTAAAACTGCTTTGAGGATTTTTCGCATAAACTGCTTTAATTTTATTTCTAGCTTGGAGCATTTTAAATCTAGCAATGAATAAAGAGCCTTAATTGCTATATTAGTGGTTGCATTCGTGTCTTTTAATCCAGACGAGTTCAGCCCCATACCAAACCTATAGATATTCTTTTCATCAAGATCCAAATAAGCACTGCTGCTATTATTATAATCCAAATCATCATATCCAATCTCCTTTAACCAGACATCATAATCATCCAAAGAATGATCATGAACGTAATGAACACAAATATCATCTTATGAACTCCTTCTTAATCAACCAACAGCGTGATTGCGTGACCTCTTGGCAAATCATTTACTTCAATATGAGTTACTAACATATCTCCAAAATGGTTATCCATGAATGTGTCGCTATGAGTGATTTCCCATTTTGTGCCTTGTATACAAAAATTCCAACTTTTACATCTAATGTCAAAGAGTTCATCTTCATCAACTCTTGTCAACACTTCATTTACTCTCATTTCTTAAAAATCCCCTTTCCTTCAGTTCAGCAATAGTCATTTTTCTTAGAAGAGGTTCGCTGTTAATTCTGTTAAAATCTTCAAGAAGTTCATTGTATTTTTTGTTAAGTTCTCTATTTTCTTTCTTTAATTGTGCCCAATCATAAGAAAGTTTGTCATGCCCTTCATAAAGATCATCATATTCTTCTTGCAGCTTCTCTTTTTCAAGCTGCATCTGTGCAATGTAAATTTTGGTTGCACATTCGACAATCGTACTTTTCAATCCGTCATAATCAAGGCCGTGAATGAATTTGTTATATGCTGCATCTGCTACCATATCTAATATTTCTTTATAAATCACTCTCAACCACCTCACATTTATCTAAAACATCTTGAATTGATGTAGGTTCTGAGTCTTCCCATTTGATAAATGGGAATAAATTAACAAATATATTAAGGTTTTGCATCCCTGTGCTAATATCCCAAGCACCTAATCCTTTCTTGGGCTTTCTTTTGTAAATGTAAATACTGTCGCTTTTTTCACGTACAATAAATCTATATTGTGTCTTTTCAAGAAGATGTTTTAAAACATCATGCTCAAATCTAGTTAATTTGATAGGCTCTTTGTACTCTGATAAGAGCCACTTAACTTTAATATTCGAGCAGTGATCTCCTGCTTCGTGAAAGAAACAATCATCACAAACACCAAGGCATTTCTTAATTGTATGCTTATCCTTGCTCATTGAAAAATCAAAAACAGCATTTGAATTTTCTAATATTTCTTTCTTAAATCTTTCTGCATTTAACATTTTCTTTTACCTCACTCTTTTGTGCTTTTGCGTTTGCTATTAGCGAAAGATAGAATTCCTCAATACCTTTATTAAGATTTGGTGCGTTTCTATGAATGCACTTGTTATAAAATTCTTGCACGCCATATCCTATTGCAGCTCTTTCCCAAAAATCATAGCCACCAAAAATAATAGCGTTTGTGATTGCTAGGTTTAACGCTTCCTTATATAACTCAAGATAATGATTTTGACATTCTAAAACTGTATATCTACGTTTGATTAATGCATTTTCTTCTTTTAAATATTCTATCTTGCTTTCTAATTCGTTCACAAACTCAGAAGAATATGTGATTTCTTTTATTTTTTTTGTGGTCAATGTTGATCTTCCTTTCTAAGCCATTCTATAGTGCTTTCAACAGTAGTCAAAGGACAGTCACAGCACTCATTATGACAGCTCTTTTTATGAAATAAGTAATAATTTAAATCCATGCACGTAAATAAAGACGCATTAATGAAACGTCTCAATTTCTCTTCATCTACTTCAATCTTTCCCATCAAGAACACCTCTAATCTTTTCTAATCTGTCAGCTAGTTCTCTATTCTGACATTCAGCAGTTTCTAAATCATATTCAGTGTCTGCAAGAACGTTCTCTAAATCATTGCAGTACTGTTCCAATGCTTTCACGTAATCATCATTCAAGCAAATTCTACCGCTTGCATTGTCATAACACAGAAAATCATCTTTTTTAGGCTTCTTTAGACTTTCAACGTCATATATACTATCTGGTTTTTTAATCCATTTTATGAAGTTTTTCTTTGAATAGAATGGGCAGTCGCCTTCACAGTCTCCGATGTCACAAGGAACGTTAACTCTATTTCTTGTTAGAGAATTATTAAAGTGTGAGCATGGAGCAATTCCAAACACTTCATCATCTGCCAAGAAGTCAGCGACTGCTTCTAGCTTCTGACTACTCACAAGTTCCATGCTTTTCTGTCTCCTTTCTGAGTTCTTCTTCTTTCTGGATTGCTCGTTCTATCTCTCTGTTGATCTTCAATTTTTGGTAGTCTCTGACTTCATCAATATCTAAGTAGCCTAAGCATACTAACTCAGCAATACAGATAAGCACATCAGCCACTTCTTCGTGCAAATTTTCTTCATATTCATCATGAAATCCATATCTTTTTACTTTTGTAATAGATTGGATTAGTTCAGCACACTCTTCTGATGTAATAGTGAGAGTTAGGTCATCACTATTAATATGTGCTACTTTATCCAATCCTAAAATTATGCTTTGTGGATATTTTAACAATTCCACTACTCTTCCTATTTCTTTAAACATTTCTAGCCCTCCAATACAAATGTGATCAACTGAGCACCTAGAATATTAGCCAAGGTTTCAGCTTCTAACTCATCAGTGAACACTTTTGCCTTTTCTGCACTTTCCTTTAAATTGACTGAATCACTTGATGTATTAGTTACATATAATTTTCCTAATTTTACCAGATATAATTTTTCCATTTGTTTTTCTCCTCTTTCTTAGGATATAAAGTCAATACTGCATACTGTTCTTGTGCATATGCCTCATATCCTATAACTTGATATTCATTTTTTAACTGTTCGATTAAATCCATTAACTGCTGCATGGAGTAATAATCGACTTTCTTATATACGTATTTCATAGTTCCTCTAATGAGATGTAGATCCCTGGAACGGCGCTCCAAAATTTTTCAATCACTTCAGAAGCCACTCTTGAATCATTAGTGTAGAATCCTAATTCTTCTAAAATGTCTTTCAACATCTTATTTAAATTATCAGTGTCGGGCTTTGTGTATTTATACTCGCCGTCTACTTTGTGGCTTTTGTTTAAAGGAAAGCACCATTTAACAATCAACTGGCAAGCACGATCAATCGGAACACTAGGAGTGTAAGGTGCGATTGCATCTCTTAATTTAACGTATGCCTGTTTCTGTTCAGTACTTTTATATACTCCATATCTTCCGATTCTATGCTCCTGCGCTGTAATTGTCGGAGGAATCATCTTTATAAAAAACTGCATTGTTTAATACCTCAATTCTTTCAAAAATCACTATTTACTTGATAATGGAAATACATATAGGAGAGAGTTTCACAACTCCCCTATATTCGTATTTTCAATTAGCAATAGTGAAACTCGAATATATATATATATATATAGCGTTCGAGTTACACGTTCGAATCTATCTTTTTGATAGTTCCTCTTAAATATTCAAAGCCTTCTAAAGAGCCTTTGTTTATCCATCTAGGGATTATCTTACTTAAACTTGAATATGTCTTTCCCATCATCAGACCACTTTCAGCGAGTTCTTTTACAGTAACCTGTCCATCGTGATTTAACTGATCAAAAGCATTTAAGAATAATTCAATATTTTCATCCTGTTTCTTCTTGTTAGTCTCGTTCATCTTTTCGAATTTAGATTTTTGCTTTGAACCTTCAGGACGGCATCCTTTTAGCAAGTTGCCATTATCCAAGAAGTGAACAGGATATTTAAAGAAGCAGTTGATAGGATCAAAAGTAGCGAATTCTCTAAGAGTTCCAGATATTTGAAGGGCAGTAATATGCTTAGCTGCATCAACTTTTAATTCTGTTAGATACTGTAATTCGTTCATCTGTTCGAATCCAAGCATTTCAGCACAGTAATCATTCATCGCTTCAAAATCATGATCATCTGTTTTCTTTGTCTGATAGATGTAAGTTCTCCATTTAGGCACATACTTATCAAGTACAGCATGCATTGCTTCAACTCTTGCTTCATTAATGAAGTGTTCCTTGACTTCTTTATTCATATCTAACTCAATCATATCTAGCAGCGCGTCAGGGTCTCTTGCAAAAACTCCTGAGCCACTTGCACGGTCCATTGACTTCTTGCCACCCTGAGCACCCTTAGAGTGGTGATGCGCATAAATTACTGAAGCACCAAGCGCATCTGCTATCTTATCAAACTGATTACAGAACTTAGCCATTTCACTAGCACTGTTTTCGTCGCCAGTAATGACTTTATAAATAGGGTCAACTACTACAGCGATATATTTTTTCTTTTCTGCTCGTCTAATCAGCTTTGGTACTAACTGATCTAGTGCAGGAGTCTTCCCTCTCAAGTTCCAGATAAAAATTCTATTTGCATTATTGGGGGTCAATCCTAAAGTCTGATAGACATCTTTAAATCTGTGTAGGCATGATGCTCTATCCAATTCGAAATTGACATATAATACATCTCCTTGCTTGCATTGTCTGCCCATCCATTTAGTACCCTCCGCAATAGCGATACATAATTCAATTAATGAGAATGACTTACCACTTTTTGAAGGACCGACCAATAGCATCTTATGACCTTGTCTTAAGATTCCCTCAATTAATTCTTCTGCATAATCAGGAAGATTAAACAATACATCAGCCAAATTTTCTTCGTCGGGTAAATCATCATTCATTGACTCGACCCATTCAACCCAGTCGGACCATGTCTCTTTTCCTGTATTGGTTTCAATAATGAACTGCTTATGTTCGCCACGAACACATCCAGGCATTCTTGAAAGTCGTGATGGATTCTTATTCTGACTGTCAACTTCTAGGCCGTTCTTATCGCATATCTTATACAGATAACTTACACGTTCTCTATATTCTTTATTGTCGGAAGCATCAACCTTGACAATAGCGTGTATTGATTTAGCACCACTGTATACGACTGCAGCAACAGGCAGTTCTAACTGATGGATAATAGACAACTGCTTGCCAATGTCTAGACTATCAGATTCTACAAGAGCGTATTTGAATGATGCTATATCAGTATTTCTAACACCTTCGCCATTTAATGGATTGAAACGAATCCATGCACCTGCTGCTTGATTGTAGTCTCCAATCACTGCTCCAATGTCACCATTGCATGAATGAAGCCCTTCAACAATCTGCCCTGCTGTCATTCTAAAGTTTCCGCGATTTCCAGGAATGAATTTTCCTTTTTCGTTTTCTATCGAGGAAACCACGAAGCCAACATATTCATCTGTATCGAATAGAGTAGTTAAATATCTAATTAATTCATTAGCTGGATTCCAATTCGAATCACTAGGCTCATGTAACTCAATACTATCTATAGAGTCCTTGTCTATGATATTGCCAATTTCATCTTCCCAATCAAGAACGCCCTCATTAGGATCTATTTTTTTTGGAGGAACGAAACCACCTCTTTTAGCATATTCAAATACTGTTCCGCCGGTCACAATAGCACCAGCTTCTTCATTGAATGAATTCCATTTAGTGAAGCACTCTCCTCTTTTATATCTTTCAGAGTCTTGAGCACTCCAGGAATCCCAATCACTCGCTTCATAACCCTCATGTTTGAGGGCCATTCCAACATTAGTCCATTCCTGATAAGACAGTTCTGAAGGGTTGATATAGTCAAGTAACTCTAATAGATTGTATTGTTTCATTGTTATTCAACTCCTTCTGGTTTATAAGTAGAAGCTTGTATTCCTTTTGGAAGTCTCCAGTTATTTGTCGAAATTCTAGAAATCATTGAACTAGCATCTTTGAACTTCCAAGTTCCAACATTTCTAAATCCTTTTCTTTCGAGGAATCTCACTTGTTTTGGAGTGGCTAGTCCCTCTTTACTTCTTAACTTCAATCTGTCAATCAGCATTGAAGCATATCCAGCGTTAGGAACTTCATTAGACTCAATTCCATGTGCTTCTAAATATTTCAACTGCTTTTCATTTGCTGGAGCGCACTCCCAGCCAAAAGAAGGAACGTAATTCTGCAAGTCTTCAGCCTGTATACTCATTGCGTACTGCAAAGGGTCCACTAGCTTCTTCTTGCGTTTTCTCATTTCTTCTAGCTGATCAGCAAGTGCTTTTTCTCTTTCTTCTTGGACATCCTTCAAGGCTTCTTCTTCGGCCTCTTGAATATCCATTTCAATTCCTGCACTGTCTTCTAACTTCTTGGTCATTTTTCTAGCAACTTCATCACTATTACAGATAAGTGAGGCTGGATGACATAGTTCATGTCTTTCGCTATGCCAAAGAAAATCCAGTAAAAGTAAATCTTTCTTTCCTGTTTGAGGTGATAATCTTGTACCTCTTCCAACCATCTGAGAATAGAGACTTCTTACTTTTGTTGGCCTTAATACAATGACACAATCCACATCAGGACAATCCCAACCCTCTGTTAATAACATAGAGTTACAAAGAACATTGTATTTATTTTCCGCAAAGTCTTTTGTGATCTCATTTCTATCTTTGGAATTTCCATTTACTTCAGTAGCTTTAAAACCATGCTTATTTAAAATTTCAACAAACTTTTGAGATGTTGAAATCAGCGGAAGAAAAACAACTGTTTTTCTATTCTTGCAGTACTTTTCCATCTCACTGGCAATACCTTCAAGATACGGATCTAGTGCGCTACTAATATCACTTGCCTTGAAATCTCCAGCGCTCATTGAAACGCTCGATAAATCCAAAGTCAGTGGTATAGTCAATGCCTTAATTGGAACTAAATAACCACTTTTAATTGCTTCTGGTAAAGTATATTCATATGCCAATGTCTGAAAGTAAGAGCCTAAGTTCTTCATGTCTCCTCTATCAGGAGTAGCAGTTACTCCAAGTACTTTTGCGCTATTGAAATATTCCAGCACTTTCTGATACCCATTACTTAAAACGTGATGGGCTTCATCAATGATTATTGTGTCAAAATAATTTCTTGAAAATTTAGACAATCTTTTATCGTTTTGTAATGTCTGAACACTTCCAGTAACGATTCGAAACCATTTGCCAATACAGGTCTGTTCAGCTTTTTCGACTGCACAGCCAAGTCCTGTCACTTTCTTAATTTTGTCAGATGCCTGTTCTAGCAGTTCGCCTCTATGTGCCAAAATAAGAACTTTATCTCCTTTTTTAACACAGTCCTCAGCCACTTTTGCGAACACTATTGTTTTTCCACAGCCAGTAGGAAGAACGAGAAGGGTTCTTTGAGTTCCCTTCTCTTCCCACTCGTTAAAGATGGCATCATGAGCCTTTTGTTGATAATCTCTTAGCTTCATTATTTCCAGCTATTGTTTCCCCAAGCCTGTGGCTGAGAAGGTGCTGGAGTATCACTGATCACGAATTCTTTTACATTATTGTAGATAGAACCATTGTATTCTCTATGAGAAATTTTGACCGTTCCTGTTTTTCCAACGATACCGTTCCAATCAGGACGGAACGGAACTCCTTTCTGCTTCATCCCGATACATTCAAAGAATTGAGAAATCTTCCATTCAAGTGATTTATGAAGAATTAATGAAGTGATCACTTTTACCTCTTTTCCTTCATAGTTGATTGTCAAAGTGATGTCAGCCTTATTACACACAGGAAGTTTTCCATTACCTGAAGTTTTAGATCTTACAAAATTATCTTTAATGATGAATTGATAATTTCCAACAGGCAATAATGTGTATTCCTTGGATTCGGCTGTAATTTCATCATCCCAGCCCATGGCCCCATCATTTTGAGGTGCTTGGTTAAATCCGTTTTGATTGAATCCATTCTGATTGTAGTTATTTTGGTTATAGTTATTAAAATTGTTATCCATTTCTTAATCTCCTTTTAAAATTGAATTTCTGATTCTATAATAAAGTCTTTTAGATTGCTCCAATTGCTAGCAATGAATTCCCAGAAGTCATTAGGCATATTTTCGATTGGAGTATCTTTTGGGAAGAATCCCTTTAAGAAGATGACTTCCTTCAATTTCTCAATTGAGATACTGTCACACTTCATCAAGTCTCTTACTTTAGAAGGAATCTTCTGATATTCTTCAGAGCCAAAATCAATAGCACTCACAGGCTTATTTTCTTTAATCTGTGGCTCTTTTGGCTCAGCAGGTACATTCACTTGTGTTTGTGGTTTTTCGTTCACAGGAGCGCTAGAAACATTATTCAATGGTTCTTCAATGATTGGCTTAATGACTTTATAATCAAAGTCGCACATTTCTGGAAGATCATCTCTGTTTTTGGCATCCCAACAAGCGTTATGAACTGTATACATTACTCTTCTGTTTCCTGATACTTTTGTTTTGCCTTTTTCATCTTTTGAGACAAAAGTCTGATAATTCGCAAATAGAACCATATCTGCCCATTCTTTTACAAGAGGTGCAGTCTGTGAAGCGGTCTTCTTTCCTAGCTTCAACTCATATCTGTCAAAAGCACCACTTTCATCTGGTTTTTCAAACTTTCTAATCTGAGCGTGTGCAGTCAGCACGACATTCACTCCACTGTCAATTACATTTTCTAATCTATTGAGAAGTCTTCCGACCTCTTCTTTTGTGTAGACGTAGCCGTTTCCGTAACCAAAATCTTCAATGCCTTTCTTTTGATATTTATTGCATATGTCTTGAACGATTAAAGATTCTCCCCAGTCAATCGAATCAATGACTAATGTTCTACAGATAGATGTATTATTCTGAATGATGTAATCAACCTCCTGTTTGAGCATTTCATAAGATGTTGGCTTAGGAAGTCTCTTGATATCTAATGATCTAGTAGAACCTTCCGTATCAATAAATAGAGGGTCAGGGAAATGAGAAGCAAAGGTTGACTTCCCAATTCCTTCAGGGCCGTATACAACTACTTTATAAGGCTTTTTAATTTTTCCTTTTGTAATCTCAAAATTCATTACCATTTCACTCCTTCCCAAGAATTAGCAACTGTTTTTGCTTCTTCTTTTGCTTCTTCTTTCTTTTCTTTTTCTAAATTATTTTTGGCAACATAGCCATCTTCAATAATGATTGAACACTCGTCACCTGTACTTACTCGTGTAGCAATAGCCTGTAAGCCTTCGGACTTTAGCCAAGTTCCAAACTCTGTAAGAGTGTTCATGTCCATCTGCTCCAATTTATCTAATAGAATGAATCCACAGTTAGGATTGATTTTTCTGCAGATAGCAGTAGCCACTTTTAGCTGCTGTGAACCGCTCATGTTATCCCATTCTTGACCTAGATAAGTAATTTTTCCATCTTCAATTCCTAAACCCTCAAGAGGAAGATCAGCGTTATTTAATAAGCTAGCCTTTTCTTTTCTGATGTCTTCTAATTCCTGAGACTTAGAAGCATATTCCTTTTTGAGGTCATTGGCTTCTTGCTCTGCTTTTTTCTTTTCTAGGTTCGTGCGAACCTTAATATTAGTGTCATCAATCTCCTTGATGCTTCTTTCAATTTCATCTGTAGGATTATCTACTAGACTAGATACTTCAACAGTTGCCTTGTCTCTTTCTTTAATGACTTTCAAATATTCTTCATTAAGTGCTTTTAACTGCTTATCTAAATCGTTCATCTTTTCTTCAATGGCTTTTGACTTAGATTTACATTCAGCAAGATACGCTCTTTTTCTTTCATTACTTCCATTAATTGCTAGCATTTCTTGCTGCTTAGCGATTAATTCGGAAGCTGAAACAATCTTATCTGGCACATTGTCATAATGAATCATCTCTTTAGCATGTTTGAATTTCTGATCAGCGATTCTTCCGATTGCTAAGCGATCATTGTAAACTGCCTTTTCTTTTAAATCTAACTTTGTTAACTCATCACCAATTCCGATAATATGAAGTAATGTGTCAGCTTTTTCTTTTTCTGAACTATTCATAAACTTTGGAAGGTTCAAAGCCAACTCACTAATAAATGAATCTAATAGGCTCTGACCTGCTTTCATTCCTGTTGGATCAGTGACTTTCAAGGCTGAGTTCTTACCTTTTCTTTCAACCACAATACCATTACTTAATGTAACTTTTAGTGATGCTGGAACATAACTTCCTTCTCTAGTTGGTTTTGATGGCTTGTATTTATTGCCACCTAAGCACCAAGTAATGGCATCTAACACAGAAGTCTTTCCGTTATTATTATTGCCACCAATGATGGTCAAACCGTTTTCAGATGGTTCAATCTGTACTGCCTTAATTCTCTTGACGTTTTCTAATTCAAGAGAATTGATTTTAATCTTATCCATTTAGTTAGTCTCCTTTTCACACTTGAATCCTTCAAATAAAGAATCCAAATCACTATCAATGCCGATAATTTTGATAAGTGCTCTTGATGCGTCTTTTGGTCTCTTCCAAATAAACTCAACAATCTGTTTGAACGTATCGTTCTTGGGATCATCCTCATTTGTTAATTGGCCTTTTTGGAAAGCGTCAATCAAGAGTGACATCATCAATAGCACTTGATAATTACTACCACCGTTTGAAATGTGAACCCCTCCGTCAAATGTTTCAATTTTAATAAATGCTTTCTTTTCCATAATTTTCTTCTCCTTTATTTATTTCTAATAACAACTAGCATGTACTCAAGAATAATTAAGTTCATGCTTAATGATGCAACACTTAGAACTCTCATTCCTGTAGAATTCCAGTTATTGCCACTTACAACTCCTGAAATGAAACTGATTAAAATAATTAAATTAGATACGATAATGATGCCTTTTTCAAATCTATTCATACCCCATCACCTTCATTCTTAATTTTTGATACTTTCTAGTTCTACGAATTCTAGGAAATCCGTATTTTCTCCACATTCTTTTTAAGAACGGAATTTTCTTTCTTGGTTTTCTTCTTTCCATAGAAAACTCTCCTTTTCTGTGCTAAAATAAGCACGTGGTTTTGATATTTTTTAAGGGCACACGATGGCTGTCGTGTGTTCTTTTTTTTGCGCTCATAAGCACTTAGCGCTAGGAGACCGTACACAGTAGGTATGTATAGTCAATGGAATTATCCAAAAAGAGAAATGTTAAATTATGTATTGCAGTTCATTCTACGAATTATTATTTGTCTCCTAGCCTTAGGTGCCTACGAGCAACTATGCTACTTATTCAATTGTCTTTCTTTTAGTGAGCTCCTCTACCACTGCTGCAATCAACTTATCTGAAGGAGCTCTATAATAATTGTTCATGTAATCCATGAAAGCCTTTCTAGGGATGTAAGTACTTCTTTTACCTGAGTCATGTTTTACTACTGACCCAGGCATTACGCCCTGTTCTATAGCGTTTAGGATGAAGTCTCTACTTTTGTGGGTAATCTGCATGACTTCCTCAACGCTGATACTCCATTCATCCATTTTCATCACGCTCGATCAATGGAACGATTCCATCATTTTTTAATAGGTCATAAATGAATCTTCTTCCTTTTTGTGTCCAATAAGTATGTACATTTGCATGGTTTGTACCATCGTTACCAAGATGTTCATGCGTTTTTGTTGATGCATATCCTTCTGTTGCGTATTTCTGATATAAAAGCCATGTTTTGCCTTGCTTGAACTGAATGCCCTTCTTGTGTAGATATTCGTTCAATCTGATAGCACTCCAACCGTAATCCTTAGCAATTACTGAGGTTGCTAACAAACCCTTACAATTTAGAATCACGTCATAATAAGAGGCCTTAGGCTTCATCTCCTCGATTACTTTATCCTTAGCAGCTAAGACATTCTGCGCTTCAATCAGCGCTTTAGCCATGAGTTCTGAGCCACTCAACTCCTTCACTTGGTACTGCCCTGTTTTTCTTAATGCTGGCAACACCTCAGATGTTACCCAGCGTTTGAATTTCTTGGCTGATGGTAATTTGCTTGAGAGGACTAAACTGTATAGTCCTGATTCATTGATGATGGTCATCCCTCTTGGAGAATCAAAAGTACCGTTTTGGTAGTTTTGCCTATCTTCTTCATCTACGTGTCGGTTAATATCTCTACTACCGTTTTGGTACCCGAGAACATCAGCAACATCTTTTCCGACGAACCAAGGCTCATTGTTAAGCAAAAGACTTCTTACTTCATGACTTTCAAAATTAAATAATTGTACTTCGTTCATATTAGCCTCCTTGAATGTACGCTTTAAGCGTTATCTTTTTCTAAAAAAAGAAGTTGATCATATTCAACTTGATAAACTTCTTCTATTTTCTTCAACATAGGAACGTTTGGATATGTCTTCCCTCTTTCATAATTAGATAGAACATCATCGCTGATTCCAAGTTTTTTAGCAGCTTCTTTCTGAGTTAATCCTAATCTATCTCTAGCTGTTCTTAATGTATACATTTCTCTGTATGCTTTTTTCATTTTTTCACTTCCCTTATTTATTAATTAATTTAACAAGACAAACAATAGTCACGATATTCAAAATAATTTGAATAATATCTAATAAAATCTGCATATTGATATCTCCTTTCTTTTCTTCATATATTGACAACAGCGAAACAAAAAGTTAGTATCAATCAGAGAGAGGAAGAACCTCTCCCCAACCATTATTTCATAATATCTTTTATCAAGTTGATTATTGAAATAATAAGGTTGATGATTGATGTAGCAAGTGCGATGTGGGCCAAACGCAATTCGTACTTGCTTTTTCTTTTGCACTTTTTCTTCACTGATAAGTCCTCCTTTCTGAATCTATTGTACTACGCTTAAAGCGTTATGTCAACGGATAAGCGTATTTTTATCGTTTTTTATTGTTATTTTTACGCAAAAAGCATATTATATATAAGGAGGTATTACTTATGTCAGACTTAGGGAATAAAGAAGTAATGGCAAAAAATATTAAATACTATATGTCATTGCATAATAAGACAAGAAAACAGATATGTTCGGATTTAGGTTTTGCATATACTACTTTTTCAGATTGGATTAATGGGAAGAAGTATCCACGTATTGATAAGATAGAAATGATGGCTAATTATTTTAATATTGCAAAATCTGATTTAGTAGAGAGTAAAGATAAGCAAGAACTAGCATCAACTTACGACAATCTTTACAAACTAGATAAAATAAAACTACCTTTTCTTGGAAAGGTAGCATGTGGTGAGCCTATCTTTGCGGATGAAGACAGAGAGAGTTATATAATGGTTGGTACTGATATTGGTGCTGATTTCTGTCTCCAATGTCAGGGTGACAGTATGATAAATGCAAGGATCCATGACGGTGATATTGTCTTTGTGAAGAAAACTGACATAGTAGAAAATGGAGAGATTGCTGTAGTAATCATAGATGACGAGGCTACACTAAAAAGATTCTTCTATTATCGTGAACAGAATCTAGTTATTCTGAAGCCTGAGAATCCAAAATATCAGGATATAATCCTTACAGGTGAGCAGTTGAATCAAGTTAGGGTTATCGGAAGA